>ENA-OQEN01000825-OQEN01000825.1-human-gut-metagenome-genome-assembly--contig:-NODE-825-length-12638-cov-7.323875_pt1 | contig 12638 bp, 18 predicted proteins | sample MGYA00242791_ERZ504627 | MGnify/ENA primary metagenome ERZ504627 (study PRJEB26092, sample SAMD00036316) | human gut metagenome | host: Homo sapiens | study: EMG produced TPA metagenomics assembly of... | reverse complement strand
CGGACGGGGCCTCGCCCTCTGCCTTGGCATCGGCGTTGGCATGGGCGCTGGGATCGGCGTCGCCCTGCTGCTCGGCAACCTTGGCCCTTGCGGACTTCTTGCGCGTACGCTTGGGCTTCTCAGTTGCCGGCTGATCGGCGCTCTCGGCCTCGGAAGCGGCATCGGCGGTTACCTCCGAGGACTTATCGTCGACGGGCTTGGCCTCAGCCTTGACCTTCGCCTTCGTCGAGCGCTTTGCCGCGGTGCGACGGCTGCGGCCGGGACGGACATCGACGGGCTCGGCATCGGCAGATGCGGGAGCCTCGGTGGACGGAGCGTCCTGGACCAGGGCATCGACCGTGGCCGTAGGCTCGGCCGTCACCGCTGCGCCCTGGGCAGCAGCTGCTGCGGCAGCGGCTTTCTCGGCCTCAACATACGCCTTGGGCTTGCGGCCGCGACGATGCGGGCGCAGAGCCGGATCAACGACGGGAACCTCGTTGACCTCAGCGTGCACGACGGGCTCAGCGGAGGAAGCGCCCTCCCCTGCCGCAGAACGAGCCGGAGCTTCAGCGACCTCAGGAGTCGGCTGCTCGGCGGGCTGCTGCGTCTTGGCTGCCGTACGGCGACGCGTCGCGCGCCGCCGGCTTCTCGGCCGACTGTTCGGCAGCAGGAGCCTCGGGGGTGACCGGCGCAGCGAGCTCAGTCAATGCCGCGGCATCGCGCTCGGCAGCGCGACGGCTGGGCACGCACAACCTGGGCCTCGCTAATCTGCGCCAGTGCACGGGCCTGCGCGACCTCATCGGAAATGGGGGCCGAAGCATCGGTGGCAACGGGGCGCTTCGTGCGCGTCGTACGACGCTTGGGCTTTTCGGCATCCTCGCCGTCCGCAGCAGGCTTGGCCAAACGACGCGTGCGCTTAGGCTTAGCGGGAGCAGCCTCCTCGCTAGCAACGGGCGTGGTGGGCGCGGCGGCCTTAAGCGCCTCGGGAGCCGAGACCTGCGCCGGCGCGGAAAGCACGGCCTGGTCCGACGTAACCGGTGCAGCGGGAGCCGTTTGCGTCGTCGTTATTTCGTTTTCTTGTTGTTGATCAGACACAGTGTTTGCTCAACTTTCTTTTCAAGCCCTGTGATCACATGCTCCCTGCATAAACCTTCAGGGCGGCTAAACAGTCTAGCTCCGTCAAATACCGACGGACATCATTGATCTGTATAGAGATGATTGCGTTATATACGCAGCGTTAGTGTAACACAACCGCAACCACCTGCAACTTAGTCATCGGGAACGTTCTTAAACGACTAGTCAAAAGGGATGCTCTTTACAAAGTTCCGGCGTACACCATCGCCACATCAAAAGCTGCGGTGAAATAGTTCCCAATCCCGGCCGGCACCCCTCAAGCAGGAACCATTCCACCGCAACTCATAAGAAGAAGGCAGATCAAGCTCAAGCATCGAGAAAACGGAACAGCTAAGGGACAAGGGCATCGGCCCCAAGATCGATGTGCCACGAATCGCGCCCATCTACTACGTTTGCCCCCGCACCCCTGACCATACTCACTATTTTTCGAAAGTCGCAGACTGCTACCTGCGGTTTTAATATTGCGATTTTGGCGTGGTTCGGGGTACGCACTTAAACGTAGTAGATGCCCCCGATTCTTGGCAGAAGGCTCCCACCGCTCCTCCACGGGACAAAAATGATCCGTTTTCCTCCGTCCCCTAGGGTCATTTTCAAAACTATGGCTGTTTACTACGATGAATCGCTCAACCACGACCACGCCAAAAACCGAAAAATAAAACCCCAGCTAGATGGCTTGCACTTTTCGGTGAAAAGCCCGTGTGATTGGAATCCCTCGATTCATCGTAGTAAACCGGTATAGTTGCGATTTGGTAGCATTTTCCAGCAAGCCAAATTGTCTCGCTAAACGCAAAAAGCCCGACCTCCGCATGGGAGATCGGGCTTTCGAGGCTCAGTCAAACCAAACCAACGCAGTCAAACGACCAGCGCTTACATCTGCTCGGGGGCAGAAACGCCAACGAGGGTAAGCACCAGGGCGAGCGTCACACGGACGGCGTCGCAGGCGGCCAAACGGGCGCGCGAGAGCTCAGGGTCGACGGGACGGCCCTCGCTCGGAAGGACCTGGCAGGCGGCGTAGAAGCTGTGGAAGTCGCCAGCGAGCTCCTCGGCAAAGTGCGTCAGGCGGAACGGGGCGCGATCGCGAGCGCAGCTACCGATGAGGTCGGTGAGCTCGTTGAGCTTACGCGAAAGGGCAAGCTCGGTCGGGTCGGTCAGCAGCGAGTAATCGACGTTCTCGCCAATAGCCTTCTCGGCGACGGCTTCATGCCCATCTCGGCGGCCTGCTCGGCGGTAACGTCGGCGGCACGACGCAGGATGGAGCACACGCGAGCGTGAGCGTACTGCACGTAGTACACCGGTTGGAGTTGTCGCGCTTCTTGACGGCCTCAATGTCGAAGTCGACCATCTGGTTGGAGCTCTTGGAGATGAGCGTGTAGCGAGCGGCGTCGGAGCCGACCTCGTCGACGAGTTCCTGCAGGGTCACCATGGTGCCTTGCGCTTGGACATGCGGACGGGCTTGCCGTTGCGCAGCAGGTTGACGAGCTGGCCCAGCAGAACCTCAAACTTGCCGGGATAGCCAAGAGCGTCACAGACGCAGCGGACGCGCTCGATGTAGCCGTGGTGGTCGGCGCCCCAGATGTCGATGACGTGGTCGACGCGCTGGAACTTATCCCAGTGATAGGCAACGTCGGAGGCGAAGTAGGTGTACTCGCCATCGGACTTGATCAGGACGCGGTCCTTGTCGTCGCCCAGGTCGGTGGAGCGGAACCACAGGCACCGTCCTTGGTGTAGAGGTAGCCCATCTTGTCGAGCTTCTCAAAAGCGCGGTCGACGGCGGAGGTGCCGGCGGTCTCGCCCTCGGTGTCCTTCACGTACAGAGAGCGCTCGGAGAACCAACGATCAAAGTCGCAGTTAACGGCGTGGCAAAGGTCGCGCATGTTGTCGACCATCTTTACGTAGCCGCGCTCGCGGAAGCTCTCCATGCGCTCCTGCGGATCGGCGTTGACCCACTTATCGCCGTCGGTGCGCCAGAACTCGGCAGCCTCGTCGATGATGTAGTCGCCGCCGTAGGAGTCCTTGCCCAGAGTCTCGGCAAAGTTGTCCTGATACGGATGGGTCTCGGGATGCTCGTCGCTCTCGTCGGCAACAAAGGCGTCGCGGTCGGCGATCAGAAGCTTGTGAGCCTCGTCGATATCCACGCCCTGCTTGGCGATGATGTCGGCAAGCTGCATATAGCGCGTGCTGATGGAGTTACCGAAGGTGTTCATCTGAGAGCCGTGGTCGTTGATGTAGAACTCACGCTGGATGTCGTAACCGGCGTGGTCCATCACACGACAAAGGGAGTCGCCCAGAGCGGCCCAGCGACCATGACCGATGTGCATGGGGCCGACGGGGTTGGCGGAGACGAACTCGACCTGGTCTTCAGGCCGCCACCGACGTTGGACTTAGCGAAGTCCATACCCTTCTCGCGGGCCTCGCCAAAGATGGCGTTCTTGACAGCGACGGAGAGGTAGAAGTTGATGAAGCCAGGACCGGCGATCTCGACCTTCTCGATCGCGGGGTCCTCGGGCATATGGGCGACGACGGCCTCGGCGATCTTGCGCGGGGCGCAATGAGCCAGCTTGGCAGACTTCAGGCCATGGTGGAGGTCCACTCGCCATGAGAAGTATCAGCCGGTCGCTCGATAGCGCAATCGTCAAGTTCAAATGCGGAAAGGTCGCCGGCCTCCTGGGCCGCAGCAAGCGCAGCGCGTACCAGCTCTTCAATCTTCTCGGGCATAGATCCTCCTTGTGTTAAAGCCCCCGAGCTCTTGGTCACTCGTAGGGCAAAAGCCAGAGTTTGTAGCACTCTATCACAAGCGGTAGCTACTGTCGCAGGGTAAAGCTAATAGATATTGCATATGCACAAAAATGACTACCGCTCTTGCGCGGCGGTACAAAGTTGGCGGTTTGCCTGCAGTTTATACACGTTCCGGAAATGCATAAACGTATGGATAAGCCGTTCTATTTATCGAATACTCTAACCTATCGGAGTTGTGTGCTTTTCCTGCATAAAGTAATGGTTTGCGCACGTCAGCGTGGTATTCTTAACATACGCAAATTGGTATAAGTTGGAGGTAGCATGTTCTCAATCGGTCAACACGTCATTCATCCGGGTCAGGGAGTCTGCACCGTCGTCGGCTTTAGGGACGACACACCGCAGCCCATGTTGTTGCTCGAGACCAAACAGGGACATGCGCAGACGATCCTTATGTACCCCGTGGCGCAGGCCGACCGTTTGCACGCCGCCATCTCGCAGCAAGATGCCGAGCACCTGCTGAGCCACTACGACGAGCTGGAGTGCGACACCTTTACCGAGCGCAACAGCTCGCTTGAGGAGACGCACTTTAAGCAGCAGCTCAAGCTGGGCGCGCCCGAGACGGTCCGCGTGGCAAAGACCATGATGCACCGCATTCGCCAGGCCGAGGAAGCCGATAAAAAGCCCAGCTCCTACTACATGCGCGTACTCAAGGAGCCAAGCGCCGCTCCATCGAGGAGTTCGCCGTGGCCTTGGGCGTCACCGAGGAGGACGCCGAAGCCCGCCTGGCCCAAGCCGCCCTCAACTAACCCACCAAAAAGGGACAGGTTTATTTTGGCAGGTTTTATCTGACCAAACGTCAATGAACAATTAGTAAATGGCTGGGTGCACCGTTTTGCTTTTGGGCGCCCAGCCATTTTTATTGCCACAGAAAAGCTTGATGCCAATTTGTGACGCCTTCACGCGAGAATCATCCGGCGCAGCACAACTAACACCAACATCCAGAGCGGGCACGCTCGCTTTGCTCAATTACCATTAAAAAGCATCAAATTGAAAACGCAATAACATTTCGGCAGGTAGCAGCTATAGTCGGTGAACTGAATCTCGACAATCGAAGCCTCCAAATGCGGTATCTTCAGCCCATCCAAGCTAAAGGAGGGGCCATGTCGAGAAAACCTCGTTCAAAGTCACCAACTGGGTATATCCACGTCACGCTGCGTGGAAACGGAGGGCAGTTGCTGTTCGACGGTGATGAAGACCGAATTGCCTTGCTCCAGATCCTCGATGCGATCCTCCCCAAACACAATATTGAGCTTATCGCTTGGTGCCTCATGGGAAACCACATTCATCTGCTCATCAACGATCCGGACGACCGTAAGAGCGAAGCGATGCACGCGATAGCCGTGTCATTTGCAGGAAGGTACAACGCGCAAACCGGGCATGTCGGTCACGTGTTTCAGGAGCGCTTTTGGGATTCGCCCATTAAGTCGGAAGAATATTTACTCGAAGCAATTCGATACATCCATTTGAATCCACAAAAGGCAGGACTAGCGGCATACGACGAATATCCATGGAGCAGTCATCGTGAATACCTCATGGGCGCAAGATTTCGGTCGCATGTTACCGGCAACGTTATCGACGCTTTGTTCCCGACGCCCCGCTCGTACCTTCGATTCATGGAAAGTACGCCGTCGCTGCCCTATCGACCAACACAACAGCCAAGGTACGCGAGGAGGATCTAAGCGAATTTGGTACGGCAATCGTGCAGAGTGTCGCAGGGTGCGCTCCGACGGAGCTCAAATCCGTCTCCAAAGCGCTTCGCAATGAGGCGATACTCGCGCTTCGAAAAGAAGGGCTGACGATTAAGCAGGTTCAGCTGCTGACCGGACTGGGAATATGGATTATCAAGAACGCCGCCTAGAGACGCGTTTGTCAAATTACGAATACGGCGAAGCGTGGCTGTCTGGCGCGAGGCCACGGCATTCGCCAGCATCACCGCCTCAAAGAGAAAACCTGCCAAAATAAACCTGTCCTTTTTTGGCAGGTTAGGCCTGGAAGGTGTCGCGATCGGGGGCGAAGGACTGCATGGCCGCGATGGTGCGGTCGAAGAGTTCGGGAAGCTCCCAACCCAGCATCTCGGCACCTTGCGAAATTACGTCGCGCGAGCAGCCGGCGGCAAAGCGCTTGTCCTTGAACTTTTTCTTGAGCGACTTGGTCGTAAGTCCATGACGCTCTTGCTCGGGCGCATGATGACAGCAGCGCCGATCAGGCCGGTGAGCTCGTCGCAGGCGAACAGGATCTTCTCCATCTGAAGCTCGGGCTTGGGCAGTGAGGTGTTGAAATCGGACGTGTGCGTCTGAATGGCGCGGATGAGTTCGGGCGATGCGCCCTCGCTTGGAGGATCTCGGCCGCATAGATGGTGTGGTTCATGGGGTCGTCCTCATGCTCCTCCCAATCCAGGTCGTGCAGCAGGCCGACGAGACCCCAGAACCCCTCGTTCTCGGGGTCGAACTCGCGCGCAAAGTAGCGCATGGTACCCTCGACCGTCTCGCCGTGGGTGATGTGGAACGGGTCCTTGTTGTGCTCGTTGAGCAGCTCGAATGCGCGGTCGCGGGTGATTCCGGCGGTAAGCGTCTGGGACATGGTCGATACCTCCAGTTAAGTCAGTGCTCAGTCACGGTGTCATAATCGTATATCGCTATGGCGAAAGTCGAAAGGTCGAAAAGGCGTGCGGAGATAAAAGCCGGGCGAACGAGCCGCCCGGCAAAACCGCAGATAAAACCTGCCAAAATAAACCTGTCCCTTTTTGGTAGGTTTAGGGACGGACCTGACCGGTGCCGCGGAGCTTGTATTTGTAGGTGGTGAGGGCCTCGGCGGCAAAGGGGCCGCGGGCGTGGAGCTTTTGGGTCGAGATGCCGATCTCGGCGCCCAGGCCAAACTCGCCGCCGTCGGTAAAGCGCGTGCTGGCGTTGGCGTACACGGCCGAGGCATCGACCGCGTCCAGGAAGCGCTCGCAAGCATCCGTGTCCTCGGCAACGATGGCCTCGGAGTGCATCGTGCCGTAGCGGTTGATGTGCGCGATGGCCTCGTCCTCGTTTGCCACGACCTTCACGCTCATCTCGAGCGCCAGATACTCGCGACCCCAGTCCTCCTCAGTCGCGGCGGCGTAGTCATCGCCCTCCACAAAGCCGGCGTCGGCGCACGCGGCGCACGTGGCCTCGTCGCCGTGCATGAGCACGCCGTGGTCATGCAGCACGGCAACGACCGCGGGCAAAAACGCATCGGACACGGCACGGTCGACCAGCAGCGACTCGGCGGCATTGCACACGCCCACGCGCTGCGTCTTAGCGTTGACGATAATATTGAGCGCTTTATCGAAGTCGGCGGATTCATGCACATAGATGTGGCAGTTGCCCGTGCCCGTCTCGATCACCGGCACGAGCGACTCGCGCATGCAGCGCTGGATCAGGCCCGCACCTCCACGCGGAATGAGCACGTCGACGATGCCGCGGAGCTTCATGAGCTCGCCGGTGGCCTCGCGGTCGGTAGACTCGATCATCGAGATAGCTTCGCGTGGAAAGCCCTGGGCCTCAAGCGCATCGGCCAGCAGTTCGGCAATCATGGCGCACGAGTGATAGGCCAGCGAACCGCCGCGCAGGATGCAGCGTTGCCGGTGCGGATGCAGATGCCCGCGGCATCGGCCGTCACGTTGGGGCGCGCCTCGTAGACCATGGCAACCAGACCCAGCGGCACAGTCACACGCGTAAGGTCCACACCGCTTGCAAGCACGCGATGGTCGAGCACGCGGCCCACAGGATCGGGCAGCGCGGCGAGCTTTTCCAGGCCGGCGGCCATGCCCTCGACGCGCTCGGGCGTCAGCAGCAGACGATCGAGCAGTCCGGCCGAGGTACCCGCATCGCGCGCGGCGGACATATCGAGCTCGTTGGCGGCAACGATGGAGTCGATACCGTTGCGCAGCGCTGCGGCCATGGCGCGCACGGCCTCCTGGCGCTGTTCATCGCTCGCCGTGGCAAGCGAGGCCGACGCTGCCTTGGCGGCAACGGCAAGATCGTGGACATACGTGGCTATATCGACCGACATGGGCGGCCCTTTCTCCTAGAAGTTTGCAACCATGGTAGCCGATTTGCGCATGGCCTCGCCCACGGCGGTAGAATTGGTCAACCCGAAACACCGCAACGAACGGAAGACTCACATGGCCCTCATCACTTCGTACCACGTCCCCGGCCTTTACGTCGAGGACCACAGCATCGACGTCCCCCTCGACTGGCGCGGCCTGGAGCCGATGCTCCTGGCCGTCGGCAGCACCATGCGCCGCGGCGCTATGCCGGCGCCATTGCCGCGCGCCCGAGAGCATCAAGCTCTTCTACCGCGTGGTTTGCGCGCCCGACCGCATCAACGACGATCTGCCGCTGCTCCTGTTTTTGCAGGGCGGCCCCGGCGGCGAGAGCCCGCGTCCGCTGTCGCCCACAAGCGATGGCTGGATCGAAGAGGCCGTCAAGCACTTCCGCGTGGTCCTGCCCGACCAGCGCGGCACCGGACGCAGTAGCTGCGTGGACGGACGCACGATTGCCACCTTGGGCGATCGCGCCGAGGCAGCCGGCGCCGATGCGGCCCGCTCGCAGGCGGACTTACTCAAGCGCCACCTCGCCAGCTCCATCGTGCGCGATTTTGAGTACCTGCGCCTGGTGGGCTTTGGCGGCAGGCCCTGGGTCACGCTCGGGCAGAGCTACGGCGGCTTTTTGACGCTGAGCTACCTGTCGCTCTTCCCCGAGGGCGTGGCGGCAAGCTTTACCTGCGGCGGCATCCCCCACGTACCGGCGAGCGCAAGCGAGGTCTACGCGCACACCTTCCCGCGCATGGCTGCCAAGACGCAGCAGTATTACAACCGCTACCCCGCCGACGTCGAGCGCGTGGCGGCCCTGGCAGATGCCTCGAGGAGCAAAAGCCCGTGCTACCCGACGGCTCGCCGATGACGGTCGAACGCCTGCAGCTCATGGGCAGCGACTTTGGCATGAAGCCGAGCTTTGAGCGCATGCATTGGATTATCGATCATGCTTTTGTTGACGGCGACGGCACGCTGGCCTGCGGCGCCTCGGTATCTGACAGCTTTTTGATGCGCGCCTTCGAGCGCACCAACACGCGCACGAATCCGCTGTACTGGACGCTTCAGGAGTTCATCTACGCCGACGGCGACACCATGCCCATTCGCTGGGCCGCGGCAGAAGAGAAGGCCCGTCGTGCCGAGTTCGACACGCTCACGCGACCGCTCATGTTTACCGGCGAGGCCATGTTCCCGTGGATGTTTGAGCAGATGCCCGAACTTAAGCCCTTCAAGCCGGCGATGGATCTGCTTATGGAAGACACAAGCTGGGACAAGATCTACGACCCGCAGCGCCTGGCGTGCAACGAGGTGCCCCTGCAGGCCGCGGTGTACTTCGATGACATGTACGTGGACTCGGGCATGCAGCTCGATACGCTCAGTCGCGTGGGCAACTCGCATGCCTGGGTGACCAACGAGTTCGAGCACGACGGCTTGCACGGCAGCGTGGTGTTCAAGCACCTCTTCGACGAAGCCCTCAACCGCGGAGACCTGCGCCAGATCTTCTAGCAAAGGAGTGTCCCCGTCTGCCGGCACAATAGGAACGTCCCCAAGTGCCGGCAACGACAATGCCGCTGGTAGAGGACAGAAAGCGAAAACGCCCTAAGCGAGCAAGGTGACGTGAAAGAGGAGGCATTGACCTTTTGGTCATGCCCGACGATTGAACGTCAGATTGCCGCTTAGGGGCGTTTGCAGCGTCAATTGGTTAGGCGAACACTATCAAGTTGTCCCTATGGATCGCGGGCTTCTCGGCCAGGTCTGCGAGCAGGCGGTTGCTGGCAATCTGGTCCTGGCGGCGGCCGGCGGCAAGCTCCAGCACGTCCGAATCGGCCTCGGCGATACCACGGGCGACAACCATGCCGCTCGGGTCGCACACGTCGAGCACATCGCCCTCGGAAAACACGCCATCGACCTCGCGAATACCCACCGCGAGCAGCGACGAACCGCGGCTGACCAGCGCCTTCGCGGCGCCGTCATCGACCGTCACCGAGCCGTGCGCCTTGTCGCCCAGTGCGATCCACAGCTTGCGCGGCGCAATGTCCAGGCGCTCCGCCGGCGGATCGAACAGCGTACCCACGCTCTCGCAGCGGGCCAGACGCACGAGCGCATCGGCTCCTCGCCCGAGCAAATCACGCTCTGAATGCCCGCCGTCATGAGAATGCGGCTCGCGCGGATCTTGGTAATCATGCCGCCCGTGCCCACCGATGTGGAAGAATCGCCCGCCGAGGCGATGATCTTGGCGTCGATCTTATGCACGACCGGGACGAACTCGGCCGTGGGATCCTCGTGCGGATTGGCGGTGTAGAGCCATCGATGTCCGAGAGCGTCACGCACAGATCGGCAGAAACCAGGCAGCTCACAAGCGCCGCCAGCGTGTCGTTGTCGCCAAACTTGATCTCATCGACGGTGACGGTATCGTTCTCGTTGACGACCGGCACCACACCCAGCTCCACAAGGCGCAGCAGGCGTCGCGCGCGTGCAGGTAGGACGTGCGGCGCGCCGTGTCGTGACGCGTGAGCAGCACGAGCGAGGTGAGCAGGTCGCGCGCATGGAACTCCTCGTCGTAGGCCGAGAGATGATGCACTGACCGGCCGAGGCGCAGGCCTGCAGGTCGGCAGGTCACCGACCGGCTTACGGTCGAAGCCCAGCACGGGATAGCCGCAGGCAATGCGCCCGAGCTCACCACGACCAGGCGCCAGCCAAGCTCGCGCAGCGCTGCGGCCTGATCGGCAAGCCCGCCGATAAAGGCGCGGTTGACCTTGCCGTCGGCGCCCACCACCGTGGACGAACCGATCTTTACCACCATCGTTTTATAAGAAGTCGTCATACGTCAAACCAATCAACTGTTCAGCGAACGGCCGAGCCGGCGGCAAGGGAAGCGTGACTCGCCCCTACCGCCCAAGGAATTAGTGAGCCCAGGGAAAGGCAGAGGCCGCGGCCATGTTCTTGCGCACGAGCTCGTCGCGCACCTGAGCCAGGCCCTGCTCCATACCCACCACATAGGTCTGCGGGTACAAGAAGCGCTTGAAAGCTGCGTCCAGATGGTCGAGCGCCCAAGCACAGCGCTCGCGCGCGTCCTGGATGCTCTCACGTGGAGCCACCGCACTGCCATCGCGCACGATCGGCACCAGCAGCTCGCGATACTCAAGTTCGGACACGTCGGTCACCAGGCGGCATCGTTCACGGCCACAAGGGTATTGCCGCGCGCGGCGCCCTCCCCTGCCAGATGGTCCTCGTCATAAATCATGTCGCAGACCGGGCCGCCAAAGCCGTCGTAATAGCGTCGTACGCGCTGCACGCCGGGGATCGTGCGCTTGTAGGGCTGCTCAGAGAGCTTGACCACCGGCGTCCATGGATCTGCCTCGCTCGCACGGCGGGCGGAAAGCTTGTACACGCCGCCCAGCGCCGGCTGGTCATAGCAGGTCGCAAGCTTGGTACCCACGCCAAAGCTGTCGATGGGCGCGCCCTGGTCGAGCAGCGACTGAATCGTGTACTCATCCAAATCGTTAGAAACCGAGATCCCCACATAGGGCAGGCCCTCGGCATCAAAACGGCCGCGCACATACTTGGAGAGCTTGGCGAGGTCGCCGGAGTCGATGCGAATGGCCGACAGGCGCTCGCCCACCGCTTCCATCTCCTTGGCAACCGTAATGGCATGTTCACAGCCCTCGCGCACGTCATAGGTGTCGATGAGCAGCGTACAGTTCTTGGGGCTCGACTTGGCAAAGGCGCGGAAGGCCTCAAGCTCGGAATCGAAGCTCATCACCCAGCTGTGCGCATGCGTGCCAAAGACGGGAATACCGTAGCGGCGGCCGGCGAGCACATTGGACGTAGAGGAGCAGCCGGCAACGTAGCTCGCGCGCGCGACGGCCAAGCCGCCATCGGGACCCTGAGCGCGGCGCAGGCCAAACTCGGCAACGGGACGGCCGTCCGCCGCCAGCACCACGCGCGCCGTCTTGGTGGCGACAAGCGTCTGGAACCCAACGATGTTGAGCAGCGCCGTTTCGAGCAGCTGGCACTCCAGCGCGGGACCGGTGACGCGAACCATGGGTTCGCGCGGAAAGACGAGCTCGCCCTCGGGGACGCGTCGATGTTTACATGTGCACGAAAATCGCGCAGGTAGTCGAGGAATGCAGCTTGAACATCGCGCCGCCGGCCGGGGCCTGGAGTGAGGCGAGGTAGTCGATATCCTCGGGCGTAAAGCGCAGGTTCTCGACCAGCTCGGGCAGCTCGGCGGTGCCGCACATGACGGCATAGGCGCTGCCAAAGGGATGGTCGCGGTAAAACGCGGTAAAACAACCCTGCTCATTGGCCTTGCCGCTCTCCCACAGGCCCTGGGCCATAGTGAGCTCGTACAGATCGGTGAGCATTGCAATGTCGGTGGGATGAGAGATATCGGTCAAAGCATGGGGCGACCTTTCGGATGCGTTGTGCAGAGGTTGAGGGTTGGCGAGGCGGGCGTGCGGGCATGGAGCCCAGCGCGAACAGGCTAGTGCAGACCCATGCTGGTCAGGATCGTGTAGCCCATAAAGATGACAAACGCGATGAGGCAAGGACAATGATGATTTTTGAGCCGGCGCCATGCCAGGGATCTCGTTCTCGCCCGTAGGCTCCTTGGAGGTAACCATGCGCTGGGCAAAGGTCATCTCGTCACGGCTCGGCTTGGGGCTCG
>ENA-OQEN01000824-OQEN01000824.1-human-gut-metagenome-genome-assembly--contig:-NODE-824-length-12644-cov-11.560598_pt1 | contig 12644 bp, 16 predicted proteins | sample MGYA00242791_ERZ504627 | MGnify/ENA primary metagenome ERZ504627 (study PRJEB26092, sample SAMD00036316) | human gut metagenome | host: Homo sapiens | study: EMG produced TPA metagenomics assembly of... | reverse complement strand
CGGCGGAGGCGGCGGCGGAACGTTCTAACGGTCGTAAATTATGGGATGGGCTTTTCTCGACAGCCGTCGGGGGAAGCCCATCCCTTTTTATGCGCTACCTACGAAGACTGTCCCCAACGACTAGTCACTGGGGACGTTCCTAAATGACTAGGTATGGCTGCTGGGCCTAGGCTGTTAGGTCGAGTTCGTAGAGGAAGCTTTCGCGCGGCATGTCGTGACGGCGCTCTTCGCGGTTGGCGCGGTGCGTGGCCGTGCGCTTAAAGCCATGCAGCTCGTAGAACTTCCACGAGCAGTTGGAGTCGGTGTACAGGTGCGCCCTCGTCGCCCCGCGCGAGGACAGGTGCGAGACCGCGGCGTCGAGCAGCACCGATCCAACGCCCAGGCCATGGACATCGCGATCCACGGCAAGCAGCGTGACCTCGTTGTCGTGTGGCAACGGGCTGCTTTCGAGCAGGCGGTTGTTGGTTCGGATGGTTGCGCGCACAAACGAGAGATACTCGGCGCAGGCATCGGGCTCCAGCTCGCGCATTTGCGATAGCAGTGCGCGTTCGGTATCCATCCAATGTTCCTTAACGGTGGTGCCGGAGCTCTGTCCCGCGCGCGCGAGCGCAATGCCGCGCGCCTGACCGTCGATTACGGCAACCTGCGAAAACGTCGACGACGAAAGGCAATAGGCGAGGTCGCACGCGGCCTCAAGGCGGTTGTACTCATCGTTATCCGAATTGTTATGCCAAAGCTGCTGCAGAATCAGCGCGATGGCGTCGAAGTCTTCGGTATCAAACGGTCGGTAGAGAACCCGCGAGACCATGGCGCCTCTTTCTTTTGCGGATGCATATCGAGCACAGTTCTACCACGCTATTGGCATCTAATTATGGTGCCCCTGTGTTCCATGAACTCACCGTGCCCGGTGCTGTGCCCATCCTCTCCGCTCACAAACTTTTTCTGCACATGCGCCCGTTGCGGGGTGCATCGATGCGCTCGATGCGCTACATTGAATCAGTATTTTCATTGCCGCTGCGCGAGCGCTGCAGATCGACGTATCACCGACTCACAGAGCACGGCGGCGTACCAGACAGGAGGACTGCATGGGATCTGATGTGAAGATCGCACGCGCGTTGATTTCGGTTACCGATAAGACGGGTGTCGTCGATTTCGCACGGACGCTGGTCGATGACTTTGGCGTCGAGATCATCTCTACGGGCGGCACGGCTCGTGCCATCGAGGATGCGGGCGTTCCCGTAACCCCCATCGAGGAGTTCACGGGCTACCCCGAGATGATGGACGGCCGCGTTAAGACCCTGCACCCCAAGGTTCACGGCGCGCTGCTGGCCCGCCGCGATTCCGAGCAGCACATGCAGGAGGCCGCTCAGCACGGCATTAAGCTGATCGACCTGGTCGTCGTCAACCTGTACGAGTTCGAGAAGACCGTCGCCAACCCCGAGGTCACCTTCGCGGATGCCATCGAGCACATCGACATCGGCGGTCCCTCCATGCTGCGCTCCGCCGCTAAGAACGCCGCGAGCGTTACCGTCATCTCCGACCCGGCCGACTATGATGCCGTCCTGGCCGAGATGCACGAGACAGGTGGCTGCACCACGCTTTCCACCCGTCGTCGCCTGCAGGTGAAGGTCTACCAGACCACCGCCGCCTACGACACGGCTATCTCACGTTGGCTTGCCGCCCAGGCAAGCGATGTGGCGGACACTTCTGCCAAGCTCGAGATCTCGCTGGAGAAGGTCGACGACCTGCGCTATGGCGAGAATCCTCAGCAGAAAGCTACGGTCTACCGCTTTGCCGAGGGCTGCGAGAACACCGCGAGCTCGCAGTTCCCGCTCGTTGGCTCCGAGCAGATCCAGGGCAAGCCGCTCAGCTACAACAACTATCTGGATGCCGACGCCGCTTGGAACCTGGTCCGCGAGTTCGACGAGCCGGCCTGCGTGATCCTCAAGCATCAGAACCCCTGCGGCTCCGCCGTGGCCGAGGGCATCACGGCCGCCTACGACCGCGCCTTCGCCTGCGATCCCAAGAGCGCCTTTGGCGGCATCATCGCCTGCAACCGCGAGGTCCCCTATGAGCTGGTTGAGCACTTTGCCGATCAGAACAAGCAGTTCGTCGAGGTTATCATTGCCCCGAGCTACACTGCCGAGGCGCTCGAGCGTATGGCCAAGCGCCCCAACCTGCGCGTGTTGGCTACCGGCGGCGTGGACCACGGCGCCAGGTGGAGCTGCGCTCCGTCGACGGCGGCATGCTGGTGCAGGAGGTCGACCACGTGACCGAGGATCCCGCGACCTTTACGTTCCCCACCGACCGCAAGCCCACCGACGCCGAGATGGCCGAGCTCGAGTTTGCCTGGAAGGTCTGCAAGGGCGTCAAGTCCAACGCCATCCTGGTCTCCAAGGGTAAGGCCGGCATTGGCATGGGCCCGGGTCAGCCCAACCGCGTTGACTCTGCACTGCTTGCCTGCGAGCGCGCCGAGGACTTCTGCGAGCGCGAGGGCGTGGAGAAGGGCGGCTTTGCCTGTGCAAGCGACGCGTTCTTCCCGTTCCGCGACAACGTCGACGTGCTTGCCGCGCACGGCGTGACCTGCATCATCCAGCCCGGCGGCTCCAAGCGCGACGACGAGAGCGTCCAGGCCTGCAACGAGCATGGTATTGCGATGGTCTTCACGGGGGCCCGCCACTTCCGCCACTAAGTAGGGAACCGGCGCTGCGGCTTGCCCAGCCACCGCACCTTGCCGTTCATTCGTCGCTCGCGTACCCAAGTACGCGTCGCTCCTCTTTCACGGCAATCTGCGGCACCTGGGCAACCCTCGCCGACCTGTTAGGTTGACTGGGAGGATGGGATGTTATCTCGTCCCTTGGATTGGCCTCGCTTCTAAAATAATCTCCGCAAAAGACGGTCGCTCCGTTTGGAGGGCCGTCTTTTTGGTATAAGAGGACGGAATGACTAACACGAAAGGTATGACCATGCCCCAGATTGATGATGCCGAGCTGTTTGGCAATGCCGAGGACCAGCGTGCGTACGAGGACTTTTGCGCCAATCAGGAGGCGGTCGAGAAGTTCACGCTCGACAAGCCCGCGCTTGTCTGCCGTTGGCGCATGTCCAACAAAAAGGTGCCCATGCTCAACCGCCACATCCGCGCACTGTCCGAGCGCCTGGTGCAGGGCGAGCCGCTTACCCATAACATGCTCAGCTGGGCCAAACAGCACGTTGAGTGGTCGCTTGCCGAGGGCGATTACACCGCGCGCGACGGCGTGCTCATGCTGGTGATCGACATCAACGGCAACGCCGCCATGACGGTGGGGGAGTACGAGCCGCTCGCCGATACGTCGGCCAAGGCGCTGCGCGCCCGCTCCGCTGAGGCCCGCTCCGAGGCCGACGAAACCGGCGTGGCGCCCGAGCTGCTCGCCGCCGTCAACAACGGCGAGCTTGCCTTTGTGGCGCCGGCGGACGAGTGCCTGTGCGGCACGGCGACGCTCATCGAGCAGCTGGCCCAGACCAAGGGCATCCCGGTCACGCGCGTAGACATTCCCGCGCAGCTTAAGGGCGCGCTGTTCCTGGTGAGCGACGAGCACGGCGTGGTCCCTGCCACCGACGGTGACGCTGCCGACTCCGATGCCGCCACGGTCGCCTTCTTTGCCGACGGCTACGAAAAGCTTCGTGCCCGCCGCTAAATGATTTTTCTGGGACGGGGATTTAATAATCACTTGATCCTCGCTCCCGTTGCGAGCGAGGGGCGAACCAAACGCTTTCGTTCGCGAACAGTTCTGTCACCTTGGCGCCGCGCGCGGTGCACACCTGCAGTTTCGCAGCCATAATGGTGGCAAGACAACCAAGAGGGGAGCGGAACCCATGCCGCTGATCTATATCGTTGAGGACGACGAGACCATCCGTCGCGAGCTCGCCGACATCCTCGCCCGTGCCGGTTTTGGGGTTGAGGCCTGCGGATCGTTCGAGCACGTCTCGCGCGATATTCTCGCCGCCGCGCCCGACCTGGTGCTGCTCGACCTGACGCTTCCCGTCAAGGACGGCCAGCATATCTGCCACGAGGTTCGCCGCGAATCCGAGGTTCCCATCATCGTCCTCACGTCTCGCACGACCGAGATCGACGAGGTCATGGCCATGACGCTCGGCGCGGACGACTTTGTTCCCAAGCCCTACAGCGCCCGTGTGCTCGTGGCGCGCATCAATGCCTTGCTGCGTCGCACCGCAGCGGCGGGCGAGTGCAGCACGCTCGTCCACAAGGGACTGGAGCTCGACCTCGCCCGCTCCATGGTCACCAACATGCAAACCGGCACCAGTACCGAGCTCACCAAAAACGAGCTGCGTATCCTCTCGCTGCTTTTGAGCCGTGCGGGCAAGATCGTTTCGCGCTCGGCCATCATGCAGGACCTGTGGGACTCCGATACCTTCGTGGACGACAATACGCTCACCGTCAACATCAACCGCCTGCGTACTACGCTCGAAAAAATCGGCATCAAGGGATATCTGACCACGCACCGCGGCCAGGGCTATTCGGTCTAGGGGCCGGTCATGTCGTTTGCCAAGTTTTTTAAAGATGCACTGCTTCCCGTCGCCGTGTGGACGTGCGGCGTGCTGCTGAGCTGCTTTGTGCTGACGGTCGCTGGCGCTTCCGTTTCTATCGTGGTCGTGGCGGTCTGCGTGTCCTTTGTCTTTGGCATGCTCGGCATTGTGATCGAGTACGCGCGCCGTCGCCGTTTTCTGCGTCAGCTGGAGCGTGCGGCCGAGGAGCTCGAGAGTCCCGCATGGGTGCAGGAGATGGTGCAATGCCCGACCTATGCCGAGGGCGAGCTCGAGTACGAGGTCTTGCGTCGCGTGGGCAAAGCTGCTTGCGACGAGGTTGCCGAAGGCCGGCGTCAGACCGATGACTATCGCGACTATATCGAGAGCTGGGTCCACGAGGCCAAGCTGCCCCTGGCGGCGGCCCACCTGATTTTGGAAAACCTGGACGGCAGCGAAGACGACCTGTCGCGCGTGGATGACCTGGGCCGTGAGCTGGCTCGCGTGGAGCGCTATATCGACCAGGCACTGTACTACGCGCGCTCGGAAGTCGTGGAGCGGGACTACCTGATTCGCCGCTGGGATCTCAAGACCTTGGTGACGGGCGCGATTAAAGCCAACGCGCGCGAGCTCATCGCGGCGCACGTGGCCCCGGTGTGCGAGAACCTCACTTGAGTCTTTACCGACGAGAAGTGGCTCGAGTTTATCTTGGGGCAGCTCATCCAGAACAGCATTAAATACGCGTGCGAGGACGGCGCGAAGATCGTGTTTTCGGGCGCGTTGCTGGACGAGGGTCTGGCGAGTGAGCGCATTGAGCTCACTGTTGCCGATAACGGCTGCGGCGTGAGTGCGGCAGACCTGCCACGCGTGTTCGAGAAGGGCTTTACCGGCGACAACGGCCGCACCACCAAGCGCGCAACGGGCATCGGCCTCTATCTGGTGGCACGCCTGTGCTCCAAGATGGGCATCGACGTCACCGCGGCATCCGATTCCGGCGAAGGCTTTGTTGTCACGTTTGCCTTCTCAACCAACAAGTTCCAATACTTTGAGTAGTCAGCCCGTATAGCGTAGACGTTCAGGATCTTCCCATTTAAGAAGAAATCAGGCTTTTCGGCAGCTATATTCCCGAACGGAACATTGCTAATGTAGTCAACACTATATTCCCGTACATGAACATAGTGCTACAGTTTTATACTATGTTCACGGGCAGGAATATAGCTGGAGGCGTTATGAGAACGGTGACAACGATTAAAAAGCTGGATGGGCGCGTCAAGCTCAAACCGTCGGAAGCCGCTTTCTCGGAGCGCACGGTTTTCGATCCCTCTGAGATAGGGAAGGCCCTTAGGCTCAGAAGGCGTGAGCTCGGCTTGACTCAACGTGACGTCGCGACTATGACGGGTCGCAGCTTCGTGTGATTGGTGATATCGAACGGGGGCGGACAACGGTCGAAATTGGTGTCATTTTCGATTACGCCTCCATCGTGGATATTGATTTTATTCTGAAGGTGAGGGGGAAGTAATGGATGGCACGCTGTTCGTTCACCGTGAGTTTAATGGGTCTTACCAGCTGGTCGGCATATTGGAGGAAAATGCGGGGTTTCCGATATTCACCTATAGCCTCAAATATCTCGAGAGCGGTGATGCGGCGCCGATTTCGATCTCGCTGCCGTTGACGGCCGAGACATTTAGTCCGGACGCAACGGGTTCCTTTTTCTCCGGCATCATTCCGGAGGGGCAGCTCAACAGGGACCTTGAGAAAAGGGCGCGAGCGGAACGCGGAGATTACTTCAAGGTACTCGATTTGGTCCGCGATGAACCGTCGGCGCCTGGTTCTGACGCGAGAGCCTTCGGGCGACAGCCTCGAAATGGACTATGAAGAGATAGGTGCGGAACAGCTAAGCGGGCTGGCATACGCACCGGCGGAGGTTGCTTTTGATTTAGCGCTAGAGAGTCGAATCTCCCTTGCAGGTGCTCAGGCGAAGATCGGTCTCTACCATACGGGCGATGACCCATGTGGTGGATGGTACCTGCCTCATGGAGCGGCTCCATCCACGCACATTCTCAAGGCGGGGTCGAAAACGTTCCCGGGCGAGACAGTGTGCGAAGCGATGTGCGTGAGAGCCGCCTCTCTGATGGACCTATCGGCCGAAGAGTGTTTTCTTATCCGAGTTGAGGATGCCGAGCCAATTATCGCCGTGAAGCGATTTGACCGAGTAACGTCTGATGCCGGACGCTCGGTTGACGGATTGCCAATTCCATACCGTTTGCATCAGGAAGATGTTTGTCAGGCCAAGGGCGTCTCGCGTGAGCTTAAATATGAGCCGACGGGCGTCAATTACCTGGGGCTTATCGTCGATGCGGTGCGAAGGGCGTCGACGAATCAAATGGAGGACAGGTTCCTTGTCGGCTATAACCAGCTGTTCGACTATGCCGTAGGTAACTGTGATAACCATCTAAAGAACTGGTCGCTCGTATGGGACGAAAGTTGGAAGCAGGTGAGGTTGGCGCCGCTCTATGACGTGCTGTGCACAACGGTTTACCCCAGTCTCGTTCGTGAGATGGGCGTCTCGTTTGGTGGGAGCCGCAAGATTGACGAAGTAACGCGCGGGTCGGTGATGAGCCAAATGATTGGGGCGGGTTTGCCCGGGGGAATTGTCGCCGGAATGATTGCTGATACCTGCAATGAGGTTCCAGACGCGCTAAGAGACGCCGCGCGCGGTCTCAAAGAAGAGGGTTTTCCCGAAGCGGAGGTAATGTTCGAGAAGATCATTCCAGAAGTGCAAGCTCGTCTAAGCAGGATCGCCTTATAGTAAAAACGTGCCATCCCAAACAAAACGTGCCGCCCCAAACGGGGCGGCACGCCATTTTTCTATCAGACAACTCGCTGAAGTAAGGCTGCGAAGGCCGCGAGGCCGGGAGGGGTTTCCTAAGGGCACATCCCGCAGCGCGAAGCGGCGAGGACGTGCCTGTGGAAACCCCGCAGGCCCCGCGGCCGGTGGGAGCAACGCTACTTTACGACCAAGATGTCGCAGTCCGTATTGCGCAGCAGGAACGTCGAAATCGAACCCAGGAGCGCGTACTTGATCGAGGACAGGCCGCGTGCGCCGCAGAGTACCAGGTCGGGCTTGACCACGTCGAGCATCTCGTCTTTGAGCGTCTCGCGAATACGGCCGGCGCGAATCATGACCTCGACCTCGGGAATGTCGGGATTGGCCTTGGCCTCTTCGAGCTGCTTGGCGATGGAGTTCTTAAATGCCTCCTCCAGTCCGTTGACCAGATCGACCGGATAGGAACCAGCGCTCTCGAGTGCCGTGGAATCGATAACGTGGCCGATGATTAGCTTGGCGCCGTTGTTCGCGGCGACCTTGATGGCGCGTGCGAGCACAAAATCCTGCTGCTCAGTACCGTCGAGTGAAACAAATACCTTGGTGTAGCCTCGTTCATGGTTTCCTCCTTGGTCTATCGCACGGGCGTGGGGCTCGTGCATCGGGCGGGCGCGGATGCGTGGCCGCCGGACACTTTATCTTGTTGCAGTTATACCCAAGGATTTGGGTTTGACCGCTCGCAATTCTGTGAACGGGCGAGTTTTTTGGTAAGGGTAGGCGCAGGCGCGCCGCCAACGGTTGATAATGGGACATCGCCCGCACCGTCCGCAGAACAATATCGGCGGGTGTCTAACGAGGGGGTCCCTTTGGATATCATTGAGCTTCTAAAATCTGCCTTCATGGGCCTGGTCGAGGGCATCACCGAATGGCTGCCTGTTTCGTCGACCGGTCACATGATCTTGGTGGACGAGTTCGTCAAGATGAACGTGAGCGAGACGTTCTGGAATATGTTCCTGGTCGTGATTCAGCTTGGCGCCATTTTGGCCGTCTGCGTTTTGTTCTTCTACGACCTCAACCCGTTTTCTCCCAGCAAGGGCAAGGAGGGCCGTCGCGACACCTGGGTGCTATGGGGCAAGATTGTGCTCGGCTGCATTCCCGCCGCGGCGATCGGTCTGCCGCTCAACGACTGGATGGAGGAGCATTTCTACAATGCTCCCGTCGTGGCGCTGGCGCTCATTGTGTACGGCGTGCTGTTTATCGTGATCGAGAACTGGCGCGCGAACAAGCGCGACCAGGCTGCTCTTGCCGGTTCGTTTGGTTCGCGTGCCGTGGTGGTGGGCGGACGCCCCGCCGGCGCGCATTTTGCCGCGCCCGCTGCGGCTGCCGCTTCAGATGATGACGATAACCTTGACTTTGGCTCCATCACTACGCTCGAGGATCTGAGCTGGAAGACCGCGCTGGGTATCGGTTGCTTCCAGGTGCTTTCGCTGATTCCGGGCACATCGCGCTCCGGCTCCACCATCATCGGCGGCCTGCTACTGGGCTGCACGCGCTCGGTGGCGTCTAAGTTCACGTTCTTCCTAGCCATTCCCGTCATGTTTGGTGCGAGTGCGCTCAAGCTGGTCAAGTACTTTATTAAGGGCGGCACGTTCGGCACCAACGAAATCGCCATCCTGGGCGTGGGCTGCGTCGTCGCCTTTGTGGTGTCGCTCATTGCCATCAAGTGGCTTATGGGCTTCGTGCGCCGTCACGACTTCAAGTGCTTCGGCGTCTACCGCATCATCCTGGGCATCGTGGTGCTCGCGTACTTCTTTGTCCTGGAGCCTATGCTCGGCCTGTAACTTGGTTGACGCTGCGCGGCGACCAGAGCGACAACTTGTCATTCAAAGGGGGTGGCATGACCAAAAGGTCTATGCCGCCCCCTTTTCATGCCAATTTGTTCGCTCTGGCCGCCGCTCGCTGCTGCCATGACATCGGTGGCCCCCCAATGCACTAAATCCGCTGGGGCGGGCCTGACGGTGGCGCACGGAGTCGTGGTGTGATTTGCGTCGGTGTCCGCGCGGCTCGGTATACTGGTACGGCTCAAACTATGGCGCCGCCCGCAGGCGCGCCGTCCGTCAGATGAGGAGTCGCCCATGACCCAGCCCCTGCCCTGGGAAAAGAACGCCGCGGTACCCGTACCGCCCGCGCCGGAACCCGTGCCGCTCGATGCATACACCGCCCCCGCTGCGCCGGAGCCCGAGCTCGTTCCGCTCGACATCTACGACGCTCCCGCGCCGGCGCCCAAGCCCGCCAAACCGCTCGTCGACATCGACAGCCTTAATCCCGCCCAGCGCGAGGCGGTCCTGTCCACCGAGGGCCCGTTGCTGGTGCTCGCCGGCGCCGGCTCGGGCAAGACCCGCGTCTTGACCTTCCGCATCGCACATATGCTCGGCGACCTGGGTGTTAAGCTTGGCAGGTTCTTGCCATTACGTTTACCAACAAGGCCGCGGCAGAGATGCGCGAGCGTCTGGCGGCACTCATTCCCAGCGGCACCCGTGGCATGTGGGTGTGCACCTTCCATGCTATGTGCGTGCGCATGCTGCGCGAGGACGCCGACCTGTTGGGCTACACCGGCCAGTTCACCATCTACGATGACGATGACTCAAAGCGCATGGTGCGCGACATTATGCAGGCGCTCGGCATCGAGCAAAAGCAGTTCCCCATCAACATGATCCGCAGCAAGATTAGCTCGGCCAAAAACGCCATGATCGGCCCCGAGGACATGCTCAAGAGCGCCGATAGCCCCAACGACAAAAAGGCCGCGCAGGTCTACCTAGAGCTGGAGCGCCGCCTGCGCGCCGCCAATGCGATGGACTTTGACGACCTGCTCGTGCGCGCGCTCGAGCTGCTGCGCACCCGTCCCGAGGTGCTCGATAAGTACCAAGAGCGCTTCCGCTACATTAGCGTCGACGAGTATCAGGACACCAACCACGTCCAGTACGAGATCGCCAACCTGCTGGCCGCTAAGTACCAAAACCTCATGGTCGTGGGCGACGATGACCAGTCCATTTACAGCTGGCGTGGCGCCGACATCACCAACATCCTGGACTTTGAGAAGGACTTTAAAAACTGCAAGACCGTCAAGCTGGAGCAGAACTATCGCTCTACGGGTCACATCCTGAGCGCCGCCAACGCCGTGGTGCGCCACAACTCGCAGCGCAAGGACAAGCGCCTGTTTACGGCCGAGGGCGATGGCGAGAAGATCCAGCCTTCCAGGCGAGCGACGAACGCGACGAGGGTCGCTGGATTGCCGGCGAGATCGAGAAACTGCATGCCAAAGGCACGAGCTACGACGACATCGCCGTGTTCTATCGCACCAACGCCCAGTCGCGTATCCTCGAAGATATGTTCCTGCGCGCGGGCGTGCCCTACAAGATCGTGGGCGGCACGCGATTCTTCGACCGTGCCGAGATCCGCGACGTCATGGCCTACCTTAAGATGATCGTGAACCCGGCCGACGAGATGAGCGTCAAGCGCGTCATCAACACACCGCGCCGCGGCATCGGTTCCACCTCGATCCAAAAGATCGAGCAGCTGGCGCGCGACAACCGCTGCTCGTTCTTCCAGGCTTGCGAGATCGCGTGTGCCGAAACCGGCATGTTTAGCGCCAAGGTGCGCAACGGCCTGTCGAGCTTTGTGTCGCTGGTGCGCGAGGGTCGCCGCATGGACGGCGAGCTCAAGGACGTTGTCGAGATGATTGTCGATAAGACGGGCCTACTGCAGGCTTTCCGCGCCGAGGGCACCATGGAGTCCGAGAGCCGCGCCGAGAACATCCAGGAATTCCTGGGCGTCGCTGCCGAATTTGAGGAGACGCACGAGGACATCGAGGGTACGCTCGAGAGCTTGGAAGAGCTGCGCGCAGCCGGTGTTGCCGACGTGCCTGCCGGCGCCGAGCCCGAGCCCGTCGTGGTGAGCGCGCCTGCGCCCGAACCGGGGCCATCTGCCCCGGCATCCTCGTTTGAGGCACTCGTCGCGCGCGCGATGCCGCGGGCTCCAATCCGCTCGATAGCCTGGCTGCTCCGGCGCTGTCTCCGCAGGATGCCCTGGCTGCTGCCATCGCGGGCAACGCGTATGCCGCGCCGACGGAGATGCCGGCGGGTGCCGTGCATGCCGACGAGATTGAGCGCACCTACGGTCCGCTCACCTGTAAGGCGCTGCCGGCACTCATGGAGTGGCTGGCCCTGCGCTCCGACTTGGATTCCCTGGCCGGCGAGACGCATGCCATCACCATGATGACCATCCACTCCGCCAAGGGCCTGGAGTTCCCTGCGGTGTTCGTGGCCGGCATGGAGGAGGGCATCTTCCCGCACGTGCACGACTTTGGCGGCAGCGATGACCCGGGCAAGCTCGAGGAGGAGCGTCGCCTGGCCTACGTTGCCATCACGCGCGCCCGCAAGCGCCTGTTCCTGACCTATGCGGCCACGCGTCGCACCTACGGCTCGACCTCTGCAACCCACGCTCGCGCTTTCTCAATGAGATTCCGTTTGAGGATATCGAGTTTAGCGGTATCGGTTCTGCCGGTTTTGAAGGCACGGGCTGGGAGAAGCGCGGCGACCGTCACGGCACCTTTGGCTCGGGCATGGGTTCGGATATGTATGGCGGCAAGGTGTTTGGCTCGCATACGCGCTCGACCGGCGGTTCCGGTTCGCGCGGTGGATCGAGCTTTGACGATTTCTGTGGCGGCAGCAGCTACGGGACCGAGCGCCATCGTGGGGTCTCGCCCGACGCCGGCCGTGTTGCTTCGACCTTTGGCTCGGGCGCGCCGCGAGCCAAAAGCCGTCGTCCAAGGTGTCCCCGACGGTGGAGCGCAAGGTCGATCGCGCCAGCGCATCGCAGGACTTTGCCGCGGGCGATACCGTGAGCCATAAGACCTTTGGCACGGGTACCGTGATCTCGGTCGCCGGAGACATGATCGAGGTCCAGTTCGAAAAGACCGGCCAGACCAAAAAGCTGATGAAGGGCTTTGCGCCGATCGTCAAGCTGTCGTGATTCCGGCGGACCTGGGCGGGCGTATAGGGCAACATCGCCTGCTCGGGCAGTCCTGCGCAAGACGGAGAGCACATTAAGTGCTCTCCTTTGCGTGCGGAACTCGCGATCGATGTTGCCTATACGCCGCCCAGGTCCTTAGATAACGTTGCTTGCGAACGTCGCTCTGCTCGTTCGCTTTTTGATCTGGAGAGCCGGGTGGCTGATAGATTAATAGATATGAGTAGGGGCTCCCCCGTTAAAGAACGGGGGAGCCCCTTGTTGCGTTTGG
>ENA-OQEN01000823-OQEN01000823.1-human-gut-metagenome-genome-assembly--contig:-NODE-823-length-12661-cov-1.769587_pt1 | contig 12661 bp, 16 predicted proteins | sample MGYA00242791_ERZ504627 | MGnify/ENA primary metagenome ERZ504627 (study PRJEB26092, sample SAMD00036316) | human gut metagenome | host: Homo sapiens | study: EMG produced TPA metagenomics assembly of... | reverse complement strand
GTACAGGGAAAGCATTTGTAATAGTTAATGTACTATTATCTTTGTTTACATCATACTTACGCATCGGAATCAAAGAAGCAGGAATTTTTACTTCGACTTTATCCCCAACTGAAAGATCATTGCTTTTAGTTACAGTAATTTCAATTGTTGATAATTTTGCACCCTTTGGATAGACTCCATTGACATTATCGACAACTTGGTCTCCATTTTCAAAAGCCCATGTTTTTCCGTCACCAGTAGATTTTGCGGTAAACACCTGATCAGCAAATGCCAATGACATAGTGTCTCCTGTAATTTCAGTATAAGACCCCAATGTATCAGTAAATGTTAAATAACCTGCTGTGTTTGAAGCTCCTCCTTGAGTTTCCTCTTCAATAGGTGAACCAGAACCATCATTTATAGGAAGTGATTCGGTAATATCCTTGAAAACTTGTTCAAGTCCTACAGAATTAGTAGCAGTGTAGTAATATTGTGGGGCTTCTTCGCCTTCTTCTCCATGAACTTTATCGCCAAGAATCAAGTCTTCAAAATCGTTCGACTGTTGGCCCAACCAATTAGTACATTCAGCTTGAGGATAATTACTGGAAACTGCATTCATGTAACGATTAAAGTCACTGTTCGTATCTGAAGGATTTGCATCTTCAAAAACTCCAATAGTGTAAACGAGCGTGCCATCTTGCTTCATATCGTATGCGTGGTTGATGGCGGCACAAGCAATACTGTCGCTCCATTCTGAAGAAGTAGTGGGTTCACCGTCCGTAAAGAAGATCACAACTTTTTGGGCATCTGTGCGAGCTCCTGTCAGATGCCCTCGCCATTCAGCACGCGCTCAGCTTGTGAAAGACCAAAATCGGCACGTGTAGAACCATCAGGACTCAATGAATTGATTGTGTCTGTAAGGTTAGAAACTGTTTGAGTCGTATAAGAGTTCAAGTCGGATACAACCTGAGAATAGTTGTATGTATACCTACCACTTGTATAGGTATCGTTACCAATTTGGTTCGTTTCGTTGCCAGAAAACTTCACCACAGAAATACGATGCTGCTCGCTGGTATCGGTAATGCTATCATTCATAGTTGCAAAGGTCTCAGCAAAACCATTAGCTGCATCTTTTAGAGCCTGCATCTTTGATCCGGCGGACTCACTTGCCGTAACTTGCCGATAAAACTGAACATGATTACGATTATTATCATTTCTAGAGGTACGAGGCTCGTATTCATTACCATCACGATCTTGCCAAGAACCATTATAATATCCACCATTCCAGGTAACAGCTATATATTCATCGCCACTGCGAACGTAGTATGTCCTCCAAGTATCAAGACCGTCAATACGATAATCATATACCTCTTGATAGACAGTGGTCTGAGTTTGACCAATTGATTGTACCATGGATCCTGATACGTCCAATACCAAAACAATATCCAAAGGGGTTGTAGTATAAGTCGTAGATCTTTCATTAGAATATGATGCTAACGCAGATAAACTTACCAAGAAGTCAGAATCACCTTTTTTAATAGATTGTCCAATTAAATCTCCTTGATTAAAAGTATAATCTGTATCAAACACACTCTTATCTGTCCAAATACGACCTACATTTTCAGTGCTGTTTGAACTAGCTGCCAAAGTTTCCCAATCATTTGTAGTATCTGGGTCAACAACAATTTCTGCATCGTTTGCAGCATAAACCGTACTTGTACTGTTTTGTAATAAGTTGACACCCATTACTCCTGCTAACAACAGTGCTAATACACCTATTCCTAGTTGCCGTTTGTTCTTTTTAATTTTTTGAATCCATTTACCTATCATAATAAATACCCCTTTCGTATTAAAACTTTTAAGATAAAGTATTCAACAGTTTTATTCTTAATTACTTAGATTTTTAAGTATAAGAAAAAAAACATAGTCTTAGTTAGAGTTATTATAACCCTCCCCCTCGATTATTTTCAATGATGATTTTCAGTAAAATTTAAGCTTTGAACTATTTTTAATAATAAAGACAAATTATTTGTTAATTTTTAACAATGGTCTTATAATTTTCATATGAAAACACTAGAGAAATTCACGTATAATAGAGAATATAAAGCACTTAAAAAGAAGGAACAGAAGTACCTAAAAAAACAATCTATGTCTTCTGATCATTTTATTAATCGAAAGTTGAAAGGCAAGATTGAGCCTAAATTAGAACAAACATTAAACACAGCTTTTCAAAAAGCATTCACTTTGGTCTTTGATAAAGGAGTCGGTATTATTCAAAAAACATATAATGCTGACAAGATCAAAGAAAAACATGATTCTATTGATTCTAGAATCACTCGTAAAAATATTCGTAAACAAAAAAACATATCAAAATCATCCAATATAAAAAATCTTGCATTTACTTCTATTTCTTCAACCGCATTAGGTATCTTAGGAATTGGTATTCCTGATATCTTTTCTTTTACCGCTTTGATCATAAAAAATCTTCAGGAAATATCTCTTTCTTATGGAATTGATTTTAATAATGATAAAGAAAAATATTTCATGCTGATGATAATTGAAGGCGCTTTCGCACATGAATCCATCTATGAAGTAAATGAAAGAGTTGATTCATTTATTGAATCTTATCGTTCATATGATATTGATTTTCAAATAAAACAGACTTCTAAGACTCTAGCTTCTGAATTGCTATATTTGAAATTTATCCAAGGTATTCCAATAGTTGGTGCTATTAGTGGATTCTACGATTCAAAATATATGAATCAAATTTCCAAATATGCAAATTTTAAAATATCAACTGCGTTTTTTTAAAAAATAAACTATAATATATACTATGAATAAAGTAATAGGACATTTAAAGACAATCAATAAACATAAATACATGGTGACAAAACTTTGTTTTCGCTGCCATTTATACAAACAAGGAATCTTGCACGATCTCAGCAAATACTCTATTTGTGAATTAAAGACAGGATTCAAATATTACCAAGGTTATCGTTCTCCTATTGATGCGCAAAAAGAAGATATAGGATATTCTCTATCCTGCTTCACCACAAAGGAAGAAACAAACATCACTGGGAATATTGGCTGGATAATGGTCCAAATGGAATTCAGCCTGTAAAAATGCCTACAAATTACGTTATCGAAATGTTTTGTGACCGTGTTGCAGCCAGCATGATTTATCAAAAGATAAATATAAAGATGACAGTGCTCTTATATATTATGAAAATGGAAGAAATCGAATCATGATCCATCCCGAAACTGATAAACTCATTCATCATTTACTACAATACCTTGCAAATAACGGACTAGATAAAACTGTAGATTACATTGTTAAAGAAATCAAAGAATGATTATTGATATCTTCTAATTTCTAGTTTATAATTCAAGTGTCGATGCAAAAAGAAAGGGAGAAGTGGCTGTTTCTCCCTTTCGCCTTTTTTAGAAGATCGATGCGCATCACAACTTGGTTGTGACTATATCAGAAAATGATTATTTCCGATATATTCGGCTGAATACCAGTAGGATCAACGAGATCAGAAGTAATTCTGTTGTAGAATACATTTCTGAAAGGCTCCTTTCCTTGATGGCCTGCATCAAACTTCAATGTAAACTGTCGCATTTAGCCGACCTCCTTATCAAGGCACATACTTTATCGTATGCATCTATATTGTCTCAATTAATTCTTACAAAAGAATGACAATGCTAAAAAGAGTCAAATCAATGACTCTTGTGATATTCATCGTATAACTCATTTTTAGAACAGCCTAATTCAGTGGCTGCTTTTTTTATGGCTTCTTTTGTTTTTAAACCTTGTTTTATATACTCATCAACTTTTTCAATCGCTGTTTTCATATCAAAGGTTTCTTCTTTGATTGGTTTTCCTTCTATGATAACAACCATTTCGCCTTTTTTGTCTTTTGCGACCTGCACAACTTCACTTACTGTTCCACGAATATATTCTTCATGAAGTTTTGTCAGTTCTCTAGCAAGACACATATTTCGATCGCCTAAAACTTCCAAAACATCCTGCAACATAGATTCAATGCGATGAGGAGCTTCATAAAAAATCAAAGTATAAGGAAAATCTTTCAGCTCATCCAATTGTTTCTTACGTTTGCTGGATTTATTTTCAAGAAATCCATAAAACAAATAATGAACACAGGATAATCCACTTGCTACTAAAGCATTCATTGCCGCATTAGCTCCAGATAAAGAAACAACGGCATAATCTTCTTTAATAACTTCTTTTACAAGATTAGCTCCCGGATCTGAAACCAACGGATATCCGGCATCCGATACAACTGCCACACTATCATTATTGTGTAAATGATTCAAGATTTGTGGAATGCTTGTTGCCTGATTATGCTCATGATGTGAAATCAAAGGTTTTTGAATGTTATAAGCCATTAATAATTTCTTTGTGTTTCTTGTATCTTCTGCTGCAATCACATCCACGGCATTCAACACTTCTAAAGCTCTAGATGTGATTTCTTTTAAATTTCCAATAGGAGTTGGTACAAGATATAAAGTTGGTTTTTTTCATCAAAGCTCTTAGTAATCTTCATCGCTGAAATCCTTATCTGGCCACAATTCTTCAAAAGATACAAATCGAACTTCTTCTTTGTTTTCCAATTTAGCCTGTTTTTGTAAGACATTCATGCTGGTGATACGATATTTACTATCTTCAAATGTGATCATAGAATTCAATTTTGGCAAATTTTTTCTAAGTCTTGTATACTCATCATTTTCATAACGCAAGCAGCACATCAATTTTCCACACTGTCCACTTAGTTTTTGAATATTTAAAGCTAATAACTGGTTCTTTGCCATATTTATAGAAACTGTATCAAAATCATTTAAAAATCTTGAACAACAAGTTTCCATTCCGCAGTTTCCTAAACCACCAACCATTTTAGCTTTATTTCTTGGTCCAACTTGTCTTAATTCAATACGACAATGTAACTGACTGGCAAGATCCTTTAAAAGTTGTCTGAAATCAACTCTATCATCAGAAACATAAGTAAAAATAACTTTAGAACGATCTAATGTATATTCACCACTGATCAAATGCATATCTAAATCTAAAGCTTCAATGCACTTATGACAAATTTTTAATGCCTCCTGCGCTTTTTTTGTGTTTTCTTCTTTTTGAATCAAATCGTATTTTGTGGCTAATCGTAAAACCGGTTTACAATCCCCTTTGATCTTTTTGGCATCAAATCGATTACTGGTGCACAAACTTTACCCATCTCTTTACCTCGAATTGTTTCTACCACAACTTGATCATTTAAGTCATATTTAATATTTGATCCAAATGTATAAGCTTTTTTAGATTCATCAAATTGAATATAAACTATATATTTATAGGAAACTTTTCTTTCTTCCTGATTCATTCATTCACGACCTTTTCGTTTTGTTGTTTTTTTAATTCCAACCATCAAAAAAACTAGATTTATTATAGCTTATTTTCTTAAATATTGTATATATTATTTATTTTCTAATTCCAAATTAACCACAAACTTAAAATTAAATATAAAAATTCGTTTCATGGAATTTTTGCCAAACACAAAAACAGTCTTTATATATTTTCTTTCTTTAACTTGAAGCTCTTCTACAAAACCACTGATTTGATACCATACGCCTAGTATCATCATTAATAAAATTGTTTCATATTGTCTAAACGTTGCTTCTCATATTTTTTCTTGTTATTTTTTTCAATCTTTTTTTGTCATTTTGGTCATTTCCGGTGTGATAGATAAATGAGAGAGGATTGAAAAACATAAATGCATGGTTCAATGACAATCCAAGTCTCTCATGATATATTGGAGGTGTGAAAAAATGATACAAAAAGAAAACAGCTATGGTACGTTTGATCAGGAAATCAATGCCTTCTTCAAGGATGCACATCACTTTGCCTCTTTGATCAATACCTGTCTCTATCAGGGACAGGAGATCGTCAAACCACAAGATCTGATGCTGGTGGATCCAAAGATACAGGCCTATACAAGAGATGTGCTGATGTTGTGGAATGGAAGATATGGTTCCTATTATCTAGGTATCGAAAATCAACTGATCGAGAACTATCCTATGCCGTATCGTATCCTGCAGTATGACTGTCTGGTGTATAAGGATCAGATGGATGCCCTTGAAAAGGAACACAGGAAAAAGAAGGATCTAAGAAGCAGTGAAGAGTTTCTGTCCGGGATCAAGGAAGAAGATAAACTGATCCCATGCATCACCATCGTTATCTATTATGGAACAAGACCATGGCAGACCAATTTCAGCATGAAGGATATGTTCGATGTCAAAGATGTAGAACACTTGAACGAATACAGGATGAATCTGATTGAAGTGCATAGTGATACACATCGATATAAGGACAAGGAATTGGATCTGGTCTTTTCCATCACAAGAGACATATTGAATGCCAATTTTAATACGATAAGAAATAAATATAAACAAGGCATACCCAAGCAGGTAGCATTAGTTATTGCCAGCATGGCAAAAGATGAAGAACTGTATCAACAGATCAAGGAGGAAGAAAAGGAGGTTATTGTAATGTGTGAATCATTAGACAGAATGAGAGAAGAAGCAAGAGCAGAGGGCATGATCTTAGGCAGAAGAGATGGATTAATCCAAGGTAAAACCGAAGGTATACAAATAGGAAGAATTCAAGGCGAATCAGAAGGTTTACAAAAGGGAAGAATCCAAGGCAAAGAAGAAGGTGTTTTAATAGTACTAAAAAGCTTGTTAAAAAAAGGAATATCGGATTCTTATATCCTGGAGATCACCGGAGTTTCTTCTGAACTATTGATAAAAGCTAAACAATCATTGAATTAGAATGTTAAAGGGAAAGTCCATTATAGCTTTCCCTTTTCTATGTTCATCTAATTTATCTCTATACAAAACATTTGATATACAACCAAAATTATTTAAATCAAAAATACTATACTAAAGAACTTAAAAGTATTAGTTGCTAATTTAAAGATTTAACAACTTTTTTTATATCAAAATAAATTTTATCCAAAAACAAAGCTAAATCAACTGGCCTTCTTAAAATATCCATTGCTTCCACTAGAATCGTTTGTATTTTAACACGCTTTGCCAAAGATAAATTATTCCCATCCTTTTTTAATTCATATAAGACCCATTGGATCCATAATCGAATCCATTCTTTTTCATTAAAGAACCTTTCGCAATAAACACTTCACTTTGTAAAGAAAAAATTTCATTCATAGAGCCCATATTCTTTACATAATCTTTGGCAGCTTGTCGAATAATAGAAAACTCCTCATATTCAAGAAGCTCGCAAGCTTTGTTGTAGGTATATCCACTATTGGCCAACATCTGTGCTGTGTTTTGATCACATTCTTCAATGAGTTTATTCACAACATCCATTCTTGAAGCAGGTCTAAAATGGATCCATTGACAACGCGATTGAATTGTTGGAAGAATATTGGATTTTTCATCCGCAATCAAGATACCGAAGATTCCCGGAGCTGGCTCTTCCAAAAATTTCAAAAGACTATTTGATGCATCAACAGTTGCATCATCAAATCCTTCTAAAACATAGAATCCTGCGATCTTCTATTTCAGCACTTGTTTGTTTCAAACAACTCTTGAATTTTTAAAACATCATTTTTCTTGATTCGATTCTTTGTACCATCGATCCATTTATAATCAATAGCTTCTCCATGCTCAATTCGTTTACATGCATCACATTCCTGACAGGCAAAACCATCTTCATCTTTGTGCCGACATACCAAGCTTTGCGCAAACAATAAAGCTGTTTCTTTTTTAGGAGCACTCTTGTCTCCTTCAAATAAATATGCGTGTGCCAAATGATCTTTGGTCAAAGCATTCGATAGTGTTTTATAAACGACAGGCTGTGTTTCCTTTAATAATTTCTTATTCATATTCATGAATCACTTTCATTACTTCATTTAAAGTATTCTTTACAACATCCTTTAATTCTGGTTCTGCATCGATGACGCAAATTCTTTCTGGATACATTTCAATTAATTTCACATATCCTTCTCTAACTTTTTTATGAAAATCACTTTGTTCAAGATCTAAACGATTTTTATCTCCTCTTAGATCCATACGTTTCTGTCCGGTTTCAATACTGACAGAAAGGAAAAAAGTTTTTATTGGCATACATCCATCAATCGCAAATTGATTAATATCATAGACTTCCTGCATACCTAAATCTCTTGCGTATCCCTGATAAGCAAGACTTGAATCTACAAAACGATCACATAGTACAATTGATTTATTCTTTAATGCTGGTAAGACCCTGTCTTTTAAATGTTGTCTTCTGCTTGCAGCATACAATAAAGCCTCTGTTCTAGGATCCATGCCTGTATTTTCGACATCCAATAATATATTACGAATTGATTCAGCTATTTTAGATCCTCCAGGCTCTCTTGTATATACAACATCATATCCTAGTTTCTTTAGTTCTTCACAAATAGCTTTACAAACCGTAGTCTTACCACTGCCATCATTTCCTTCAAATGTTAAAAAGACTCCTTGTTTCATAAAATTCTTCTCCAATCATCCTGAATTATATCATATTTGCTTGATATTTTTCTTACATCGATTGTATATGATTTTTTATCTTTTTATATTCTTCCGGTAATTCTTCAACACTTAATGAACGAACTCTTTCTTCACTTTGATCCTGGATCGCCATTTCATAATACCAGCATTTATATTTTAATAAATCCAGCGTTTCTTGAAGTTCTTTCATTTGTCTTTCTACATCTTTTTTTCTCTCTTCAAACAACTGTAACCTTTCTTCAAGCGAATCATCTCCTCTTTTTGTCATATCTATATAAGAGCGAATTTCTTTGATCGATAAGCCTGATTTCTTCAAACACTCAATTATTTTGAGCCATTCATAGTCTTTATCACTAAACATGCGAATTCCACTATTTGATCTTTCCACAAAAGGTAATAAACCTTCTTTATCATAATAACGTAATGTTGATGCCGAAACATTTAAAAAACGAGCCATTTCTCCAACCGTGTACAACATAATTTCCTCCTTTAAATTTTTTTAATTTTGTTATTGACTTAAAGTTAACTTTAAGTTGTATTCTTTACATGAACTTATTATATATGGTTCAAATAATAAACATCAATAGAATAGGAGGAAATATTTATGTCCAATATCTTAGTTGCTTATTTCAGTGCCAGTGGTACAACCGAAAAAGTAGCCCAAAAGTTAGCCAGCCAAATTCATGCAGATCTTTTTAAGATCCAACCAAAACAAGCGTACACACGTGCTGATCTTAATTGGAATGATTCACATTCAAGAAGTACATTGGAAATGAAAGATCCAAATTCAAGACCAGAAATATTAAATAAAGTAGAGAAGATGGAACAATACAATACTGTATTTGTTGGTTTTCCAATCTGGTGGTATAGAGAACCATCTATTATTGATACCTTTATTGAAAGCTACGATCTTACCAATAAAACAATCATTCCTTTTGCGACATCTGGAGGAAGCGGGATGGGAAAATCTTCTACGTATATCCAAAAATTAGCGCCTAAATCAAAAGTAGCACAAGGCAAAAGATTGAGCTTCTCCATTACTGATGCAGAGTTGAATACATGGGCAAGTTCCATGATCAAATAGAAAGAAGGATACAACATGTCAAATTATAATTTTTTCTGTCCAACAAGAGTTTTATTTGGACAAGGTTCATTAAATGAATTCCATAAACAACCAATGCCAGGTAAAAAAGCATTATTGGTTATTTCAAATGGTCAATCTACGATTAAAAATGGTTCTTTAGAAAGAGTAAAAAAAAGAACTTGCTGCTGCAATTGTGAATATGTTCTTTTCAATGAAGTAGCAGCTAACCCACTTAAATCAACAGTTGAAAAAGGTGCACAGGTAGCTCGTCAAGAAAACTGCGATTTCGTCGTTGCACTTGGGGGAGGAAGTGTAATGGATGCAGCTAAAGTTATGGCTATGTTCATTCCTCAACCATCCGATGATTTATGGGACTACGCTGGTGGAAAAACAGGTAAATTAAAACCATTGGATAAAGAACCTCTTCCTTGGATCGCAATCACAACATCAGCTGGAACAGGAAGTGAAGTGGATACAGCTGGTGTCATCACCAATCCAGATACAAATGAAAAAATTGGTGTAGGCGGTCCCGATTCTTTATTCGCTAAATTTGCGATCGTGGATCCAGAATTAATGAAAACTGTTCCATCTAAATTTACAGCTTATCAAGGCTTTGATGCCTTATTCCATTCTCTTGAAGGATATATTTCATGTGTGCATAATCCAATGAGTGATCTAGTTCAAAGAACTGCTATTGAAAACATTGGTAAGTATTTGCCAAGAGCTGTTAAAGACGGTAATGATATGGAAGCAAGAGAAGCCGTTGCCTTTGCGAATACACTTTCCGGATATTCAATGATTACTAGTGCTTGTACTAGTGAACATTCCATGGAACATGCAATGAGTGCTTACCATCCAGAACTTCCTCATGGAGCTGGTTTGATCATGATTGCTAAAGAGTATTTTACTTTCTGGATCAATAAACATGTATGCGATGATCGTTTTATTGATATGGCTCGTTTCTTAGGCAAACAAGAGGCTAATGATCCAATGGATTTCATCGATGCTTTAGTTAAACTTGAAGAAGATTGTGGTGTATCCGAATTGAAGATGTCTGATTATGGTATCAAAGAAGACGAATGCATGACCATGGCGGTTAATGCTAGAGAAACTATGGGTGGTTTATTCATGGCTGATCCTGCCAAAACAACTCATGAAGAGATTGCAGAAATCTATCGCCAAGCATATAAATAAAACATATGAAGATTCTATTATTATTTGGAAGTCCTAACCTCAATGGATCATCCAGGATTCTTGCCGATAATTTTATTCAAGGAGCTAAAGAAGCTGGACATTCTGTTTCTATGCTGGATATAGCTCATGCCAATATACACCCATGTACAGGATGTCTTCATTGCGGCTATGAAGGTCCTTGTATTCAAAAAGATGATATGAAACAGATTCGAAAACAAATACTTGATACAGACATGATCGTCTTTGTTAGTCCACTATATTATTATGGATTTCTGCACAATTAAAAATTTTAATCGATAGATTCTGTTCGTTTAATACCAGCATTCATCAAAAACATTTAAAATCGGCCTTGTTGAGTGTTGCATGGAATGCGGATAACTGGACCTTTGATGCTTTAGAAAGTCACTACAAGACCCTTGTTCGTTATTTAAATCTGGATGATCAAGGAATGATCTTAGGTTATGGATGTGGAACACCATCTATGACAAGTCATAGTATATATCCAAAACAAGCATATCAATTAGGACGAAATCTTTAAATCATGTATAATTGTTTTGGTGATACTATGTGTTCTTCAATTAAAATAAATCCTGAAGATGTGAAAAGCTTAAAAGAAAAGTTTAATATTCCTTTCGATATCCCTACAGATACAATAAAGCCTAATGAAAAAGCCTTAGTTTTATATAAAAAAGGAAAGATCCTGCCAAAACTAATGAGCTTTGGATGGAATGATAAAGTTTTTATAATCAATGCCAGACAAGAAACCCTATTGGAAAAACCAATTTTTAAAAAAGGAAAACGTTGTGTTATACCCGCCAGCCTGTTTCATGAGTGGAGTTATGCGAAAGAAAAAGTCACTTTTCACTCAGATAACATTATGTATTTAGCCGGTCTTTACAATCAAGATAATGAGTTTTTGATCATTACCACAAAATCCAATGATTCAGTAAGAAGAACTCACGATAGAATGCCTATTATATTAGAGCACTCTCAACTCGAAGATTGGTTTAATGATACAAAATTCATTTCATTATTAAGGCAGGAACCTAAAGAATTAGAACACGAACAAAAACTGGAACAATTATCTCTATTCTAAAAAAGAAGTAAGTATTTATTGAACACTTACTTCTTTTTGTTTTGACTTTCTTGAATTTTTATTGATATTCCAAGTTCCGATTACTTCATTAACTGTAGATACTGTAACAAACGCTTTGTAATCTGACTGATGTAGGTAATTTAACAACTTCTTATATTCACCAGTTGTCATGATTGTTACAACTTCTATTCTTGGTGTTTTATCAAACCCACCAACTGCTGAATAAACCGTTACTCCACGATTCATATCCTCCATAATATACTTCATGATTTCTTCATAGTGTTCACTTAGGATACAAATACGTTTACGCTTATTAAAACCACCAACAAAATAATCCACGGCTTGACCATTGGCATATGTACCAATCAAACTTACAATCATAGTAGAGATATCATACACAAAAATTGAAGTAGCTGCTGTAATCATTCCACATACAGTCAAAGCCTTTCCGATTTCTAAATGTGTGTACTTGCTAATGATCTTTCCTACAATATCTAATCCTCCACTTGAAGCATTGACATTAAATAACATTGCTTGACCGAAAGCGATAATTAAAGTATAGGAAACAAGATCATATACACTATTATGTGTTAAAGATTCACTTAAAGGACATATTTTTTCAAAAATCGCCAAAAACACTGGCAATAAGATAGACGTATATACAGTTTTAGCCCCAAATTCTTTTCCTATAAAAATAAATCCAATAACTAATAGACCTATATTTAAAATAAAAGTTATCAAAG
>ENA-OQEN01000822-OQEN01000822.1-human-gut-metagenome-genome-assembly--contig:-NODE-822-length-12682-cov-2.938909_pt1 | contig 12682 bp, 12 predicted proteins | sample MGYA00242791_ERZ504627 | MGnify/ENA primary metagenome ERZ504627 (study PRJEB26092, sample SAMD00036316) | human gut metagenome | host: Homo sapiens | study: EMG produced TPA metagenomics assembly of... | reverse complement strand
CCGCCGTACCGAGGCCGAGATGCCGCGCGCCGCGCCGAGATCCATCACGCCAAGGAAGAGGGCGTTGAGATTCTTGAGCTCTGCAACCCGTTGCGCTTCCTGCCCGGCCCGGACGGCTTCGTCTCGACTATCGAGCTTCAGCGCATGGAGCTTGGCGAGCCCGATGCGAGTGGCCGCCGTCGTCCCATCCCCATCCAGGACTCCGAATTCGCCATCCCCTGCGATGTCGCGGTCACGGCCATCGGCACGCGCGCAAACCCGTTCGCAAAGCTTTGCGCCGACGTCGAGCTCAACCGTTGGGGCCTCATCGAGACCGATGAGAACGGGCGCACCTCCAATCCGCGTGTCTGGCTGGCGGCGACATCGTAACCGGCGCCGCAACCGTCATCCTGGCCATGGGCGCCGGCAAGAAGGCCGCTGCCGATATCAAGGAAAAGCTGATCGGCGAGGAAGCGTAATCGCCACCCCGCGAACCTCGCAGCTTGATTACGCATGACGCACGAGGCCGCTGCTGGAACATCCGGCAGCGGCCCTCGGTTTGATGCAGCGGTCCGCAAGTTTCGCCCTAAGAGCTGCGAAGGTCGTCCGCATCGATCACCTGCATCCATGCGATATATACTCCAGGATAATGTCCGTACAGCACCCGAACAGGGTCAAGGCCCACAGCGAAATCCTGTATAAGCGAAGCTATGCCACCTGCAGAAACAAGGTCGTCCTGCGTAGGAATCTGCTCACCCAGCTTCTCGATGAATGCATCTACTGCGCACGGTCCTCGGGAACATACGGGCACTCCGCACCCACGTTTTCCTCGAATGCACCTGCCATATCGGCATAACGATCGTTAAAGGTCGCATCGCCGTACCCTGGAAGCCACAGATCGCGCCCGTAGCGTGCATTGCCCCATGAGGCAAGCGGCAGGCGCGGCACCAGGTCGCTCGGGTTCATGATATTGAAAATGTTGTTGTAGAGCGCCTCTCCCGTATTGTCGAACTGGGTTACCTCGGGCGTTGCGAACGTGTAGCAGTAGATGTTCTCGAGCGTCGTGAGCGGGCGCAGGCCGGAGGTCATGTCATCTGCGTAGGATGCAGCCAGATTCGCCGTCGCCGCGCCTCGCGAGTGGCCCGTGAAAAGCAGCGCCACCTGCACATCGGGGTTTTCGCTGTACTCCTCGGTCAAGCGAGTGGAAAGGTCCTCGATAATCTCGTCGGCTGCGCGCATAAACCCCTCATGGTCGATGGCATCCATGTCGTAATCGGCCGCATTGCCCATATTGAAATCGCTCAGCCACTCTGCGCCGTAGCTTCCGCGAATGGAAACGAGGTAGAGCACCTTCTCCTCGCCCGTGCTGCTCGTTACGTGCTTGGTTGCCACGGAATACGCCACCACATCGTCTGTGCCTGCGAAGAAATCGATTACCTCGTCAAAGACCTCGCTGCGGTACTGGTACGATGCGGTCGAGATTTCCTCAAAGCCAAGCGCGCCAAGCGCGTTCTCCATATAGGCGGGAGCATCCGACCCCTCTTGGTAATAGGAGGATTCCGCGTTTGCCACGGCCGAGAGCACTGAGCATGTGGTTGCCAGCTCATGGTTGTAGGCCGTTGGATCCTGGAAGAACCAGTCGTCGTCCCAGGAGACCTCGGTCGCCACGCGCTGGCCTTCGGTTGCGGCCATACTCGTGAACTCGATCTCCGCGGTAAACGCTCCCGAGCGCTTTGACGACCCCTCGATGGGCGTAGCCGCAGCGGGCGCTTCGATGGTTGCCAGGCCAAGCCGCTCTTGCTCGAGGCGGTTGCACACCGCCACGGCAATGTACGCGCTAAAACCAAGCGCGAGCACGAGCATCGCCGCCGCGATACGCACGAACCATGGATGCCGCTTGCGGAACGGCGGCTTATCGGATGCAGACATAGATTCCCCTATTATTCAGCATGAACAGTTCGAGTATATGCGATATGGCGCCCGCCTCTCCGCAGGGCTTCAACCGGTAGTTGCAGCAGGCATGAAGCCTCAGTGCCCTGCCCCGACGCGCCCCGCCTAAAGACGCGACGCCGAACTACGAACAGCGCCTGCGATGAGGCGCAAAAAACGCCGGCGGCCCGGAAACCCCGAACCACCGGCGCTCATACGCCACAGCAGGTGTGTGTCAAAGCATGCTCGTGTACCAAACCCTGCTCATGCGTCAAACCCGGCGCGTATCAGAGCGGCGCACGTCATGCGCGGCGCGTCACAACAGCAGCCGCCTGCTATCCCACTTCCGCTGCCACATGCAGTGTATCGTCGTCAATCACAGTACGCGGCGCTTGACCCGTCTCGGTAAGCCCCAGCTCACGCAGCTTGGAGCGGTACGCGGCAGCGATCACGTCAACGCACCCCTGGCGCCCCAGCTTCGCACGGTTGACCACCAGGTCCTTGCCCATATCCATGCGCCACTTGCCAGCGGAATAGCGCTTGTAGAACTGCTCGCGCGCACGCTGCTGCTTCTTGACCAGCTGCGCCCCCTTGTAATGGTTGAGCCCGCGCTTCTTGCTCACAATCTGAATGCGGTCCTCAAGCGGCGCCGTCACGAGCACCGCGATGTGGTTGGGGTTGGCGCGCAGCAGGTAGTCGGACAGGCGTCCCTCGATAATGCAGCTCTCGGTCGAACCGAGGTCGATGATCACCTGGGCCATCTTCTCGAACAGCTTATCGGCGAGGTTGCGCGCGTCCACGCGATCCGGCAAGAACGCCATGTTCTCTGCAGCAAGCTGCTCGTCGTAGGCGGCGATGCGGTCCATAGACTCGCCGGCGCGAATGCTCGAACGAACGAGAATCTCGTTGTCGTAGAGCGGTATCCCGAGCTCCGCCGAGAGCATCTTGCCGATCTCGTGGCCCTCCGCGCCAAAATCGCGGGTGATGGTGATAACGACCGGCTGCCCCGCGCGCTCCGCCTCGGACGCGGCCACGCGCAACTCGAGCTCGGCGCGCCTCTTCTTCAACTGTGGAATGATGCCCATGATGCCTTCCCTCGATACGCTGGCCTGAACGTGCTGTTTCCTAGCTTACGCCTACGCAGCAACCACGCGGCGCTGGTATGCGCGAACGATGAGCGAGATGCCAAAGTTCAACACGAAGTATAGGGCAAAGACCAGCCCGTACATGAGAAGCTTCTGATCGAGGCTGGGAATCTGCGCCATGACCACGCGCGCGTTGAACATGAGCTCCATGACGCTGATGCTCGCAAGGTACGAGGAGTCCTTGATGACCGTCGTGCACTGGCTGAAGAGTGCGGATGATGGTCTTGAACGTCTGCGGCAAGATGATGAGACGCATGGTGGCGAAGAAGCCAAAACCCTGGCTCTGCGCCGCCTCGAACTGGCTCTTGGGGATGGAGTTGAAGCCGCCGCGCACGATCTCGGCCACGACCGCCGAGGTAAACACCGTGAACGCCACCACCGAAACCACGAAGTTGGAAGCACGCATCGTGAAGTAGATGAAGAGGATCCACAGCAGGTTGGGCGTGCAGCGGAACAGCTCGATATAGGCCGTCACGATCCAACGGAAGATAGACAGCTTGCCGCGGCAGTATTGCTTGATCATGGCGAGCACCGTACCGAAGATGATCGAGAATACGATCGCCAGCGCCGAAATGCGAATGGTCAACCAGAAACCGTTAAGGATAAAGGTGAGGTTCGCTGCGTTGAAAGCATCCATCGGTTACGCCTCCTTGGTGAGCTCGGGCGCGATATCGCGCAGTTTCTTTGCCTTGGGAACGCGCTTTGAGCGCTTCTCGAGATACTGCACGAGCATCGAGAGGGGGAAGCAGATGATGAAGTACATCACGCACGCAAGGATATAGCCCTGCAGGTAGCCATAGGTGCCCACGAAGCTGTTGGAGCGATACATAAGGTCGCCGCCCGCCACGAGCGCGAGCACCGAGCTGTTTTTCACCAGGTTGAGCGCCTGGTTGCACAGCGGCGGGAGAATCACCTTAAACGTCTGGGGCAGGATGATGTAGATGTACGCCTGCACGCGCGTAAAGCCCTGAGAGAGCGCGGCCTCCATCTGCCCGCGCGGAACCGCCTCGATACCGGTGCGGATAACCTCGGCCACATACGCGGCGTGGTACAGGCCAACGCCCACGAAACCGAGCACTACAGACGGAATGGGCACCGGCGCGGCCGAGCCCGTGGCAAGCTGCAGAAGCTGCGGCCCCATGAGGTACATGAAGATGACCTGCACCGGCAGCGGCGTGTTCTGGTAGAACTCGACATACACGCGGCTGATGGCGCGCAGCACGCGCGAGCGCGTGGTCGAGAACACGCCCAGGATCGTGCCGAGTGCGAGGGCTAAAATCAGGCCCCAGACAACCACCTGCAGCGTGACAAAGAACCCGTCCCAAAACGCATCGATCGAATCAAAGGTGATCTGCCAGCGCCGGAGATCAAGTAGGCTTTCTAGCATGACGTTCCTTTCCCGCATGTTCCAAAAGGGACCGGCGCGTAGCGGCATATCCTGTGCGGCGCGGCGGGCGCAATCGTATGGGCCCGCGCGCGGCCTCCTTTTGGGACACGGAGCGGGCCCGCGGCCAAAAGCCGAGAGCCCGCCGTCCATTACCCTGTTATCGTTAGACGAGGCCCCAGGTCTCGATTTCCTCGTCAATCCAGCCGCTCTCGAGCAGCTCGTTCACGGTGTCGTCCACGACCTCGGAAAGGTCGCAGCCCTTCTGGGTGGCAACGCCGTAATCCTGCGTACCGAACTCAATCTCGGGCTGGAGCAGCTCGACGGTATCGTCCATATAGGTGTTGAGGGTGGAGCGGTCCATGGCGAAGGCCTGGACCATGCCGGCGTCGAGCGCGTCCTTGATCTCGGGGTACGACTGGTACTCGGTGAAGCTGGGCGTGCAGTTGAAGCCGTTGTCCTTGATCATCTGCTCAACGAGCTGCTGCGTAGTGGAGCCGGTGGACACGCCGATGGTCTGGCCGTCCAGGTCTTCCATCGAAGTCCAGCCGTTGGCCGACTTGACCATGATGCCCACGGAGTCGGTGCGGTACGGCGTGGAGAAGTCCCAGTCCTCCTCGCGCTCGGGCGTGATGGTGTAGGTGGCAGCCACGATGTCGAGCTGGCCGGAGTCGATGAGCGTGCCGCGGGTGGAAGGCGTCACCGTGGTGAACTCGCACAGCCCCTGCTCCTTGGCCTCCTCGTACGTGGTCTCGAGCACGGCGGCCGCGATCTGGTAGCACAGGTCAATCTCGAGGCCCTCGTACTCGTTGGTCTCGGTGTTCAGGTAACCATAGCCAGAACGTCGGCTTTAACGCCGCAGTTGAGCACGCCACGGTCCTTGATGGTCTGCAGCTTGGAAGCGCTATCGCCCGAAGCGGAGCCCGAGCCGCTGTCGCCGCCGCTGCAACCAGCGAGCCCGAGGCCCGCCACCGTTGCCGCTGCGCCGAACGCTTGATGAAGTTGCGACGAGTCATAGCCATGATTGATACCCCTTTCGTTCGGAATCGGGTGCCAAGCCGGCGATAACGTACACCGACTGGGCGTATATCTATCGGCGCCGAGACATCACGAAGCGAGAGATAATCGCGTTCGCTAATGCAGGATCTTATTGAGGAAGTCCTGGCAGCGCGGGTTTTGCGGGTTGGTGAAGAAGTGCTCCGGAGTGCCCTCCTCCAGAATCTGGCCGTCATCCATGAAGATCACACGGTCGGCAACCTGCTTGGCGAAGTTCATCTCGTGCGTGACGCAGACCATGGTGATGTTCTCGTGGGCGAGCTCGATCATAACGTCGAGCACCTCCTGGATCATCTCCGGGTCGAGGGCCGATGTGGGCTCGTCGAACAAGATGATGGGCTGCTTGGTGCACATAGCGCGCGCGATGGCAACGCGCTGCTGCTGGCCACCGGAGAGATTCTGCGGGTATTCCCCCGCCTTCTGCGCGAGGCCAACGCGCTCGAGCGCAGCCATGGCGGTCTTCGTGGCCTCTTCCTTGCTCTTCTTCTGGAGCTTGATGGGAGCAAGGTGAGGTTGCCGAGCACCGTCATGTTCGGGTAGAGGTTGAACTGCTGGAACACCATCGACGAATACTTGCGCGCCATCTCAAGATGGTTTTTCTTCGTCACGAGCTGCCCGTCGATGAGCACCTCGCCTGTGGTGGGCTCCTCGAGCCAATCGATGCAGCGGATGAGCGTGGACTTGCCGGATCCAGACGGTCCGATGACCACGAGCTTCTCGCCCGCCTCGACGGTCAGGTTGATATCCTTCAGCACGTGAAGGTCGCCGAAGTACTTATTGAGACCGCGGATCTCGATCATATTTGCCATGGACGAGGTCCCTTCCTTTCACGATACGCGCGCCCAAGCCCGAAGCCCGAGCCTCAAAACGCACAGCTATGCGATTTGAATACGCCCTATTGTACGGGTGCGCGCCCTATCACTCACCATATACCGTTAGCTCGCAATAAACATGAAACCGAGCAGCAACACGCCGTACATCTGCAGTAATGGAATCAAGTATACCCAATTTGGTTTCATTCTGTCACTTTGATGCATTGAACGACAGGGCGGGCCCGTCCGGACCCGTCCCGCTTTGGTCTTTATAGGAGGGGTTCATAAGCGCTCGCAAGGTCTATCGACCGCCTTCGAGAGCCCGAATCCAACGCCTAAACGTCGACTCCGATACGCCGCACGCCTCAGCCGCCTCGGCGCATGTAAGGCCTCCAGAACTATAGAGCCCCCTGACTGTTTCGAATGCATCGGGGCGCTCGATGCGCGGCCGCCCGAAGCGCACGCCCCGCGCCCGAGCCGCCGCGATGCCCTCTGCCTGGCGCTGCCGGATATTGTCGCGCTCGATATGCGCCACGTAGCTCAGCAGCTGCAGCACCATGTCTGCAATGAACTCGCCGGTCACGCCATTCGCCTCGCGGCGAGTGTCGAGCAGCGGCATGTCGAGCACCACGAGGTGCGCGCAACTGTTCTTGGTAAGGCGACGCCACTCCTCAAGGATTTCGTCGTAGTTGCGGCCAAGTCGGTCGATGCTTTTGATGACCACCGTATCGCCCGTATGCAGCCGCCGCACCAGGCGCTGGTAGGCGGGCCGATGGAAGTCCTTGCCGCTCGCCTTATCCGCGAAGATGCACGCCCGTTCTACCCCGAATGCCTCCAACGCGTCGATTTGCCGCGCGAGGTTCTGATCGCGTGTCGAAACGCGCGCGTACCCATACGTTACCTGCTTCGTTCGAACTTCCCGTTGCGTCGTGGAACGCTGTGCCATATGCCCTCCTTGCTGGCGTGAAACCTACAAGGAGCAGCATGCCCATTGCCCCAGGGGCGCACGTACAGGCGGGGGCAGAGCGAAGCAACGTTAACGGTGCGGATCGCCTTATCCAGGACCGGCATTCTCTCTGGCAATGCGAAACAGGAGCTCGCCAGAACGAGACGAGTAGTTTTACGCGTCTGTTCGACCCTTTTCCCGCATTGCAAACCAAGCGCCGTGGGATCTTCGCATTGTTCGTTCCAGTTTCCACAAAATACGGGCCCATGAAGCGGATGCAGCGCCCCAACGGACCCGTTTCAACAGCGCGGAGACATGACGCCCGCGCTGAAACCCACGTGCGAGCCGATTCCTTACGCGAGGCGGGCGCCGACCTCCTTGGCAGCAGCCGCCTTGTCGAAGTTTCCGCCCGTCGCCTTGTTGAGCGCACCCATCACGCGCCCCATATCCTTGCGCGTCGCAGCCCCAACCTCGGCGATGGTCTTCTCGATAAGCTCAATCAGCGCATCGCCAGAGAGCTGCTCGGGCAGCAGGCTCTCCAAAATCTCAACCTGCTGGGTCAGGGTGTCGGTGCGCTCCTGGTTGTTCCCAGCCTTGCGCGACATCTCGAGCGTCTCGGTCGTCTGCTTGATAAGGCGCTTGATCATGGTGTTAACGTCTTCTTCGGTTGCATCGCGGCGCTCGTTCACCTCGAGGTTCTTCACCTCGCCCATCACCTGGCGCACGATGGAAAGGCGCACCTTGTCCTTCGCCTTCATCGCGGCAACCATCTCGTTATGCAGCTCTTCGTTGGTCATCGGTATCTCCTCACTCGCCTGCGGGCCGTACCCGGGCGCTGCTTGCCTGCCGTGTCTGGACGGTATTCACCTACCGGCCCAAGCCTATTCGCTTGACGAACCCTGCGCGTCCTCGCCGGTAGAAGCCTCGTCGGCACTCGCATCACTCGAGCTCGCCGAACTCACGTCAACGTTATACGGCACGTTTTCCGGCATATCGTTGATCTGGATGTCGGCCTCTTCGCGCGTGGCCGTAAGCCAATCGTTGTACGCGGTGCGCTGGTTGGTCGACTTAACGCTGCTCGAGAACGTGTCGCGCAGGTCCTCGGGAATCTGATCAATCGACGTCACCTCGCCGTCTACGCTAAAGACATCGGTGCACTGAATGATGTGGTACCCGTAGTCGGATTCCACCACGCCGCTGATCTGCCCCTTCTCAAGCCCGTCGAGCGCCGTCTGGTACGCCTCGACAAACGAGGAGAGCTTATCCCAGCCCACGTCGCCGCCGTTGCTCGCAGAGCTGTCCTCGGAGTACTCCTTCGCGGCGTCTTCGAACGAGATCTCGCCCGTGTTAATCTGGTCGAGGATGTCCTGTGCCTTCTGCTTGGCTTCCTCCTTGGTGGCGTCGTCGGCCTCGGAGTCGACCTTGATCAGAATGTGAGACGAGCGCTTGGCGCCGTTATAGGTGTCGAGGTTCTCGTTCGCGTAGGCGATGATCTCGTCGTCCGTGGGATCACCGACCGGCGCGACCGCATCGTAGAGCTTCTGGGTCATAAGGTTCTGGCTCAGGCTCTCCCGGTACGTCTCCTCGGTATACCCAATCTGCGACAGGAGCTCGATAAAGGCGTCCTCGGAGTCGTAGTTGGCTACGGCTTCCTGCCACGCCTCGTCGACCTCCTCGTCGCTTACCGTAATGTTGTTGTCGCGCTCGGCCTGGCTCACGAGCAGCTGGTCGGCGATGCTATCGATAACGCTCTCGCGGTAGCTTTCGGGCGTCATACCGCTGCTCGCAAGATAGTTCGCCCAGTCCTCATCGCTGTCGTAGCCCAACGAAGAGCGCGTGCTCATGATCTGCTCGGTAACGGTGTCTTCCGTAATCTTGACGCCGTTCACCGTTGCCGCCACGCCACCGGTAAGCTCGTAGCCATTGCCGTTGGACACCTGGTTAAGGATGCCCGAGCACGCAACGCTTGTGACCGACAGCACCATGGCGAGCACTCCAATCGCTACGAGCACGTACTTGACGCCCGTGCCCATCTTCTTGCGATTCTCACGCTTGAAATCTGCCTTCGTGGGCTGTTTGACCTGCTGGGACGCGGTACGCGGGTGAGCGTTCTTGTCAGAGCGCTTGCGGCTCGTGGCCTTCTGCGCGCCCGGCGTGTTGGCTTTGTTCATAGACATGAGGACATTCCTTGCCGTTCAAGCGGAAATTGCTAGGGCCTATGATACTACGCTGCTCGCACCCGCATGCAAGGTGCAAGAAAGACTCAGCCGAAGCACCATGCTAAAGGTACGGGCCCTCCCCGATTCTGAACTGCCCCCTAGCAAAAGCCCGTGAGTGGGAGACGGCTCATTCCGGAAAGGGCCCGCCGATTCAAACCGCGAGCGAGGGTTGTATGAGAACGATCGGCTACGACCGATCGATGGAAACGGTAAGGTCCTCGCGCACCTGAACGCGTCCCTCGGCGAGAAGCTCGACTACCTGCGGATACAGGCGATGCTCGACCGCGTGGATAGCCGCTTCGAGTTCATCGACCGACCAGCCTCTTCGACGCGAACAGGCTCCTGCGCATGATGGGCCCCTGATCGTAGACGGCGTTAGCAAAATGAACCGTCACGCCCGTGACCTTGACGCCGCGATCGTAGGCATCCTGAATGCCGTGCGCTCCCTGGAAGCTCGGCAGCAGCGCTGGATGCAGATTCACCACGCGGTTGGGCCAAAGCATAAGCAGAGGCTCGTGCACCTTGCGCATGTAGCCCGCCATGACGATGTACTCGGCTCCGGCGCGCTTGAGCTCGGTGGCGATGACCTCATCGGCGTCCCAGGGGTCGGCGTATATCTCTTTGGAGAGAGCAAGGGTCTGGATTCCTGCCGCCGCGGCACGCTTGAGCCCCGCCGCACTCGGCCGGCTCGAGACCACGAGCACGATCTCGGCATTGAGGTTGCCGGAGGCGATCTCGTCGATAAGCGCCTGCAAGTTGGTGCCCGACCCCGAGATGAGCACGCCGATCTTAAGCGGCGGAAGATCCTCACCCGCCGCCCGCGCGGCAGCACGACGAGCCTGCAGCGCGTTTCCGGCCTCCACGTCGAAAGCCGCCTCGAGCTGCTCGATGCGTCGGCGCGCTCGGCAAACGCTGCCTGGTAGACAGGGCTTGCCGCAAGCGTTTCCGATGGCTCGGAGGAACCCATGGCGGCAGAGCGGGCAGCGGCGACCGCCTCGGCGCGGGCGCGATCGACCTCGCGCTCAACGGAGGGCGCGAAGAACGAATCGCTCGGGAGTGCCTCGGGCGGGAGACCGGCCTCCTCGACAGCGGCGCGATATGCCTCGTCCACACCTGTGGAGCCGGGGTCTCCTGGCAGGTGGAGCGATTCTCGTTATCGCTCATCGCTGTACACCACCTTGCCTGAGCCGGCAACGCACATGCCACGCGGAACGGGCGCTCGCCTGAGCCTCGAGCTCGGCTACGACCGCATCCTCGGCATCGGCCGGCAGATGACCATGAGGCCGGCGCCCATGTTGAACGTCTTGCACGCCTCGTTGGGCGTGAGGCCCGCGGCGCGGGAGATATAGGAGATGACGGGAGGCACATCCCAGCCCATCGAGAAACCCGTCGGCGACACGGTGCGCTCTACCACGGCATCCACATCCGGCGCGAGCGCGCGATTGAGGTTTTCGGTGATGCCACCGCCCGTGATGTGCGCAATTGCGTGGACGCGAGCGCCCGCCTCGGAGCGCAGAAGCCCGAGAACGGGCTTGACGTAGATGCGCGTGGGAGCGAGCAGGGCGTCGGCCAGGCCCTCTCCACCAAGCTCGGGCACAGGCTGTTCGAGTTCGGCGCGCTTGGTCTCGGCCTCGGGCGTTCCCGGCACCAGGCAATCAACGCCAATCACGCGGCGCACGAGCGAATAGCCGTTGGAATGGATGCCAGAGCTGGGCAACCCGATGATCACATCGCCGGGGCGAACGTTGGCGGGATCGAGCATCTTGGGCCGATCGACCACGCCCACCGTGAAGCCCGCCATATCGTAATCGTCCGGGCGCATAACGCCTGGGTGCTCGGCCATCTCGCCGCCCACGAGCGCACAGCCCGCAAGCTTGCAGCCATCGGCCACGCCCTTTACGACCTTGGCCATGTGCTCGGCCTCGATATGGCCGATGGCAACATAGTCCAAGAAGAAGAGGGGCTCGGCGCCGCTCGCAAGGATGTCGTTCACGCACATGGCAACAAGATCCTGGCCCACGGTCTCGTGGCGATCGAGCACCTGCGCCAACACGAGCTTGGTGCCCACGCCGTCGGTGCCGCTGATGAGGATGGGATCCTCCATGTCTTTGAGGGCCGCAGCGGAGAACAAGCCACCAAACCCGCCGATGCCACCGATGACCTCAGGGCGAGACGTCTCGGCAACCATCTGCTTGATGGCGTCGACGGCACGGCCCCCTTCGGCAGTATCTACGCCGGCATCTTCATACGTGATGTGCCTAGCTGTCTCGCTCATACGCGAATCCTTCCGTGGAGGAACGTTTCTTCCTGCCATCATACCAGCTCGATGCGGGAGCTCGCAGGAGTCGTGAGGATGCACGCAAGCCACGTGGTTGCCTTCTTTCAAGTTTTGGGCACTTCATCTGAAAGAGCCCGAGTAGACCGCGCACCAAGCGCAAGAAAACCGCAGGTTACAGAGGTGGCCGAACGGGGTCTACTTCGTGTCCCGCATTCAAGTGCCCAACTTGCAACGACATTGCCCCGGGGGCCGTTGACGGGCCTTTTGAGCGGGCTCGCGCACAAGAAAACCGCCTATTCTGCAGTTGACGAGGCGCCAGCAGCCGGCGTTTCCTCGGCGATGGTGCACACCATAACCGCACGGTGATCTGCGGGAGCAAGGCCGCTGCAGGTGACGAGCGCGAGCACGCGATCGGTCGAAGCGAGGCGTTCGTCGACGTCGCTCGCCTGCGCCTTGGCATACGTCCGCAGATCCTCGAGATACGCTACGAGCGCATCGTGGTCGCCGAACGTCTCCTGTCGCGCTTCGACATACGTTTCGGGAACACGCGAGGTGAAGAGCGGGGAGAGCTTGTAGGTGGTCTCGGGCGTGAGGTAGTACACCGTGGTCATCTCGTCGAATTTCGCTTGGTCGAGCGTATTCTCGATGGGATCGGACATCGAGCCGTCGCTCATATGGTGACCGTATACGGTCGTCTGCTGCCCCACCATGCCGGGCGCCTGCTGGTCACAGTCGAGCATGATGCTGCCGCTCTCGTTCCACGTGCCATCCGGCAGCGCGCGCAGGTACTGGTCATTCGTATCGCCCTGCACCACGGGGAAGCTGATATCTGTGTTCGGCACGTAGATCCAGGCGACGATGTCCTCGCTCTCCTTGGCGAGCGCCTCCCAATCCACGACCGGCACGCCGTCGCCCGTAGAATCGTCAAGCGTCA
>ENA-OQEN01000821-OQEN01000821.1-human-gut-metagenome-genome-assembly--contig:-NODE-821-length-12696-cov-2.546105_pt1 | contig 12696 bp, 13 predicted proteins | sample MGYA00242791_ERZ504627 | MGnify/ENA primary metagenome ERZ504627 (study PRJEB26092, sample SAMD00036316) | human gut metagenome | host: Homo sapiens | study: EMG produced TPA metagenomics assembly of... | reverse complement strand
TCCAAAAAAACACATGGAGGTCTTATCATTCCATGTGTCTTTTCTTTATTCAGCATTATTTATTTCTGAAGTCTCGGGCTGTTGCAATTCACTTGTTTCTTTAACGTTTATAGTTATATATACAATATTGCTTTCATTATAATTACTTGTAGCTTTACAATATATCTTATATTTAACCTGTCCTGCTTTCTTTGCCACAATACTGCCATCTATCCCCAATGAAGCAACTGCTGCATCACCTCCACTAGTTTCAATTGTAACTACTGTATCGCTTATCGTCTTAATGTCTATATTAGAAGTCTCATTCACATTTAACATTATCTCTGACTTTCCAACACTGACATTTGCATTCTTCTTAGTTACTGGTTTTGGCACTTGTTGTTGTGAATTCTGCTCCGGCTGTTGTTGAACTGTCGGTTGCTGTAGTTCCGGCTGTGGCTTTGCATTTACAGTGATTGTAATCGTCTTGCTGCCTGCCTTATAGCTTGTAGTAGCCTCAGACTTGACAGTGATTGTCGCAGTTCCGACACCTGCTATCGTCACATTACCGTTCTCATCCACTCTCACTACACCCTCATTATCACTTGAGTATGTGAGCTTTGCATTATCCTCTGCTGTCACACCGAGATTGAATGCTCCGTCGCCCTCTGTCACATTATAAGAGTCAGCTCCGCCAAGACTCTGTGCTTTGCCGGCCACCTTGTCAACACCACCATATACAATTACTTTTCATCTAATGTTACATTCTCATATAGCTTCTTTGCAGCTGAATAAGGCATATTTATGCAGCCATGGCTGCCGCTGTACAGGTAGATATTTCCACCGAAGCTACTTCTCCACGAAGCATCATGGAACCCAATTCCACCATTGAATGGTATAAAGAAATTAACCCATGACTTATATCCGTCTCCCCTTAAGTATCTATCCTTATCTCTTGAGAAAATAGAATACACTCCGGTAGGTGTTCCGTGTCCTTTTGAAATACATCCTGTAACACACTGACTTGATACAACAAGCTCTCCATTCTTGTATACATATACCATCTGGTTGGTAAGATCCACTTCACAGTAATTGCCACCATATGTGACATATTCACCTGTTTCTTCTTCCTTTGCCTCACTGTAAACTGCTTCCACTGTTGCAGACTTTTTATTGTTTATTGCCTCAGCAATCGCCTCATACAGCTTGTTTCCATCTACAGTCTGTCCTGATGATGTAACAGGCACATTTATGACACTTCCACCTGTAGTCTTAAACTGACCTGTTTTCTTCTTTGACACATCATGCTTTTTTGCAAGCTCTGTACAGTATGTAGCCATATTCTCGCCATCAAGCGAAACTGACAATCCGTCATTACCCACTATAAGCCACTGGGCTATCTGATCCTTCCTACAGTCTCTGTAGCAGCTTCACCTGTTGCCGGTGTGAAATTACATGTCACCGTCACATCAAGATATGCATTGGCTTCTTTTAATGCCTTCTTTACCAAATCGCTATCTGCAGCCTTTTCTCCATCAACATATCCTGTTGCAGATGTAAGCTCTACCTTATCCTTCAGCTCCTTTACAGCGCTTGTCAGATTTGTAGTTGCATTGTCATATACAGGTGCATCTCCCGATACACCGTCAACACCCTCAAATTGTCCTGCATCTGCATTGTAGGCTATTGTAGCACGATATGGCACAATTGATCTTATATCAAAGGTCTGTGTGTCTGTCGCAGCCTTCTTTTGTTCGTCATCATTTGCATCTGTATCCGTATCACTCTGAGCCGTAGCATCAGACTGTGACTGCGTTTTTGCAGTGATATAAGAGTCTACAAGAGCCGTCTCCAGTTCATCAGACTTGTCCATTTTAAAAAGCTTCACCTGCTTTTCCGGCTCCTTATCCTTATTAGCTGCATTTATCAGCTCCTGAAGATCTGCTTTGTCATTGTACTTGAGCCCCAAATCCTCAGCTGTCATATCAAATGATGCATCGTCAAGCTTCACTGATATCTTATACTTGCCTACTGCAGTCTTTATGCTTTCTTTGCTTCGTCAGCAGTCATTCCACCTACATCAACTGATGCAAGCTTGTACTTTTCAGGGAATGTCTTGTATGCTTTCTTTCCACAGCCCGCCATTCCCAGCGCCATAAGCACACATGCCAAAACTACTAGGAGTTTTATACTTTTCTTCTTCATCTTTGTCCTCTTTATCTTAATCTTAATTTTTATATTATTCTCACAGCACCATGTTTTATCACTTTCTTATATATGCCTCAAGTGAGATTTATCACATATTTTTATAGCAATTTACCATTTTATTCATCATCATAATGCAGATAAAGGTCTGGATTTATCCAGACCCTTAAATCAATTGTTTCTTAAATTTGCTATAAAACCATGCTACGATTGGAAAAGCTTTAAAATCAGTTTTTCTAATGAGCCATATCTGCTTCCTGCTGCACGCCTGGTACACTCCCGGGTGCTCCTCACGCAGCATCTCGTCAAACTTCTTCATCTGCTCAACGTTCCTTGTATCATTGCCCTTTGCCAGAAATATCTGGTACTCATCATCGACTGCCTCGGCTATGCCGCGCTCAAGGTACTGCTTCTTGTAGGTCTGCAGATTGCCGTGCACGTTGTTGTACTCAAACAGTGCATCAAGCACCTTAAGATGCTGGTCATGACGCTTGATCATCATCTTTATGTCCACGCTCTGACCACTCCTTCCAAGTCTGTACTGATACAACGGCAGAGGTGAAAACGTGATGCTTGTGCAGTATGGTATAGGGTAGAGTATATACTCCTGGTCCTCGTAGAAGCAGTGCTCATCCACACGAATATCATTCTTCTGCAATACATCAGTACGGATGGTCATGGAATGTATAGTGATCAGTGGGTCCATGACTGCCTCAGCAAAGCCCCACTCCCTGTTGTAGTGATAAGAGTTGGACACTGCCTTTCTGCGCTTTGTGACCTTCTTTGTCCTATCATCCACCAGGTTGAAGTCATTGGATATGACATCCGAGTGCGTGTGCTTCAAAAGCTGTATAAACTGTGGCAAAAGGCTCTTGTCCAGCCAGTCATCACCATCCACCACCTTGAAATACTTTCCTGTTGCGCGCGGTATCGCATAGTTGATGGTAGATCCATGGCCTCCGTTCTCCTTGGAGAGCACCTTGAAGCTGTATGGATATTTCTGCTCGTAGGTATGTGCCAGGCTGGCTGTGGAATCTGTGGAACCATCATCCACTATGAGTATCTCCAGACTTCTGAGCACAGACAAATCTATAAACGAGTCAAGACAGTTCTTTATATACTTTTCAACATTGTAAGCCGGAACGACTATGGTTAAAAGCTTCTCCATATATATGTTTCTCCATGTATACCTGTTTCCTTGTGTACTACTCTCCGAGTCCATCCTTGATGTACTGTATAAGGTGTTCAAGTGCCTCACTCTCATCCTCGCCATTGCAGATAAGCTCTATCTCATCGCCTGACTTTATGCATGCTCCAAGCACTGAAAGTACACTCTTTGCATTAGCTACATTTTTCTCGTCATATATAAATGTTACCTTTGATTTAAATTTCATTGCCTCTTTGCAGAGATTGCCGGCCGGACGTAAATGTAATCCGGTAGGATTCTTGATTATTATTTTTTGTGCTACCACTTTTATTACCTCTTTTCGGTTATATATCTATCAATGTGATGAACTGTCAGAGCCGTTATTTCCGGTGTTTCCTGACGATGTGCTGCCCGATGAACCACCTGTGCCGGTGTCGCCTGATGTTGTATCGCCTGTTGTTGAGCCCGAGGCTGTTCCTGTACCATCAGTTCCCGTTGTGCCGCCTCCGTCACCTTCCCTTCCGATAACTATCTGAACCTTTATCTCGCCCCATGTGTACTTGGTCTCATCCAGATTTGGCTTTACCGTCACTGTATGTGTACCTGTACCAAGGCCTGTCACATCAATTTTACCCTTCAGTGTAGTTCCCGAAAGTGTATCTATATCAGACTTGGTGCCGCTTACTATGACACTACTCTTATCTGTTACAAATGTAAGCGTATATCCATCTTCCAGTCCGTCATATGTGATATTGGAGCTGTTCAGCGTCATGGTTGAAGTCGCATTTGTTTCAATCTTTATATCTATACTGAGCTTTGCCTTGGATGAGTTCACTATAAAAACTCCATCCGGCAGATATCCTGTCAGGTCAACAGATGTACTTATATCGTCTGTTGCACCCGATATATCGATTGGGCCCACATCTATAGATGTGATATTGTTCAATGCTTCTGCATTACCCTTGAGCATTACAGACTCCTCTGATAGTTCTACTCCGAGCACGCTCTTTCCTCCTGCCGGCGAGCCTGTCGTAGTACACTTGATAGGCACCTCCTTGGTACTTAGGACATCAACTGTCACTGCTATAGACTGATACTGGCTGTCCACATCAAGCTTTGATATATCTATCTCATCGCCATTATCATCAATCAGAGTGAGATCACCGCGATCAGTTATCTGATTATCTGATATTATGGTATTGTCATCGACCTTTATATTTACATTGGCCGATGCTATAGTTGAAACAATGGACTCAGGCCCTCCGATCTTTACTACCTTTGGATTTGCCTGTGGCTTGTTTCCCAGTGCTTTCGCACCTGAGAGACTTCCATCCAATGATACCTTTACCTCAAACTGCTTCTGCATATATTTTTCAACCGAAAGCGGGAGCATATGGTCTCCACCGTTGAAGGTAATCGAATGTCTGTACTTGGTGCATCCAATATCTACCTTTACGCTTGCCTTATTCGTATCATCCTTATCTACTATGATATTTGCAAGGTCGACATTTGCGTAAAAATCAGAATCATCAAGCTCGTTCAGATAGCTTCTCTTGCCTGATACCGAAAAGCTGATGGTCTTTTCCGAATCCTTGATGGTAGGCCATAGCCCCTTGTCAACAACCGAATCACGGCCTGTGACGGTGACTGTTGTGGTAAATGTCTTTGTCTTGACCGGGTCATTGAGATTGTAGACCACAAGCCAGAGTATAAATGCAAATGCTATCGCAAGTATTTTAAAGCCTATATTATTTGTGAAGGTTTTTAGAAGCTTCTTTCCCATTCTTAAACCTCCTTTTAATTAATTCAAATTTACCCGGCTCCCTATGTCTGTTCTGCAGAAGCTTAAGCTGTGTGCTAGATGATCGGCATCTATATCGTGCTCAATCTGCCCCTTGTATGCTGTAGAAACTGATCCTGTCTCCTCTGAAACTATGATAGTAAGCGAATCACTTACCTCGCTGACTCCGACCGCTGCACGGTGTCTGGTTCCCAAATCCTTCGAGAGTGACAGGCTGTCTGATAGCGGAAGGTAACATGTAGCTGACACCACACGGTTGCCACGCACGATAACCGCTCCGTCATGAAGCGGTGTATTTTTCTCAAAAATATTGATGAGGAGCTGACTTGTAAGTATGGCATCCACATCTATTCCTGTTCTGATATACTCTCCCAGATTTATCTCATCCTCCATGACTATTAGCGCTCCTGTCTTTACTCTGCCCATCGCAAAGCATGCACGCACCAGCTCATCAATTGTCTTGTCAGAGAATTTCTCAATCTCGCCTCTGCCGGTATTGAAGAAATCACCCAAAAAGGTCTTTCCACCAATATTCTCCAAGGCATTTCGAAGCTCAGGCTGAAAAATAACAACAAGTGCCACGAGACCTATATTAAAGAGTTTCTCAGCAAGCCACAGTATTGTATCCATCTGGAACAATGCTGCAACAAGCACAAACAACAGTATGATAATAAGGCCCTTGAACAGATTCCATGCCCTCGTGGTCTTTATCCACAAAAGTATATGATAGAAGAGCACTGAAATAATAAGTATCTCTATAATGTCTATCACACCGATTTTGATGCCCGGCACATTTGTGAATGTAAGGAACTGATCCTTGAAGCGTATCAATACACCACTCACATTATCCATAGCGCCCTCCTTTCTCTTATACTATGTAACTATTTGTCATCCTCAAATATATTTTCGTCTATTTCGAGATCTTTTGCAATAGCCTCTTTGCTGATATTTTCCTGATTATGTCTCTGAATCTTCTTTCCAAGGCTTCCTGTATTGCCAAAGTGCTTTACAACCTTTTCCTCCTTGGCAATCATCTTCTTTGGAACTGCCTTGACGTAATAATAATATTCATCATCCTCAAACTGTACATTTTCTGTACGTGCATAGTCAAGATTCATAAATATAAACTGTATGACAACACCTGCAAAAATAGCTGCTACAGTGCTGAGCACAAGCCAGATTATCTTCTCCGGCAGTCCGAGCACCAGATAAGCAACAACAAGTGCAACCAACTGTACGAGTCCTCCTGCTATGGTAGCAACAGTCCATGAATTGTTGATTTTCAATCGTCTGACCTGATACACCACCAGTGTGGTGATAACAAAGATTGCCATAACTATAAACATCTCTTTGTTGTCAAGAAGCTGTCCCATTGTCACATTGAGCTTTGTAGTGCTCTGCCCCTTTTTATCTACCACCTCTGCAAGCGCTGATGCATTCTGCCTGATTCCGTCAAAGAAATAGTACAGCAGTGTGCCACATATTATTGCAACAAAAGAATAAGCTCTTCTTAAAAGACCTGCTGCAACCGGCATAACAGATGGTATGTGAAGCTGAAAGCATATAGGTGTGAGTATCACAAGCATGCCATCCTTCGGTGCAAAACGAAAATAGACAAAATACAGTACTAAAAAAAGTACAAATGTGATAGCAAAAACCTCTATGGACAGCGCATACATATCTAAAAGTATCATAATCGAAGCAATCCAGAGTATTGCATTCACCGGAAGCAGTGCACACACAAGCGCTAAAAGCAGTGCCACAAGCATCGAGCTGATTTTCGCCATATAGCCGATATTCAAATCTATTGTTATAAATGCGATAAATGCAACGGCAAATCTCACAACTGGAAGTATAAAGTGCTCATACTCACCACAAAATTTGACTGCCTTATCCTTAATTTCCAGTAACTTGTTCATAAAGCCTCCCTAACGCTTAATCTTTTCCTCACGGGAATATATTCTGCCCACTGCCTTCAGGTGATTTGCGTATTTGCGCACTTCTCTTCTGCCAGCCTTATATCTTGCAGTATACACCACAATTGTGACAAAAATGTAAACCGCCATAAACGCAATATACAGTATGCCTATTGTGACACCCATTGCCTTAAAATCAAGCTTATTGATTCTGTCCAAAAGCTCTGCTGCATTGACAGCAACCCACATCACAGCAAGCCCTGCAAATGCGAATGTACCTGTAAAGAAGCTTTTTAAGCCCTCTTTCCATATATAGTCCCATCCGTAATAGCTTGCGGACTGCTTCTGCACACGGCTGTCATCGCTTTTGCTGTCACAAAGAGCAATATTAAACAGTTCCCTTACTTTTTCTTCGTTTATCATAAATCATCCTCTTACCTGTTACCTGATATATCTCATACGGTTTTTGTCATCCTGCTGCCACAGCTGCTTATCCTGGCCCTTTGGTGTGTCAAGGGCACTGCGTAGTGTGTTTGTGAGCTTAGTCTTGCACTCATCACAAAATCTGCCTGTACGTATCATCCTGCCACAGTTCTCGCATGGTATACCATATGATGAATCCGGTGAAAACGAAAGCCTTTCCTCACGTATCCACCTATTTATCTGCTTCATGGATGTATCGGTCTCCTTGGCCACTGTCTCAACCGGCACATTTGGATTATCCTCAACAAATCTCTTTACTATATCAAATTTCTCATCCATTTTTTTCTGGCAGTTCGGGCAGTACTGCTCATCTGACAGTACATTAAATATTCTGCCACAGCCCTTACAATTAGATATTCTCATCTGATAAAACCCTCCTAACTTCCCTGTCCTATGCAAATACACAGCACATATACACGGCCAGGACATTTCTTTGCTATCTCATGCCCAATCGACTCTGCCGTACTGCCTGTAGTATATATATCATCTACTATTAGTATTTGGTCATATTGTACAATACTATCCGCCACTTGAAAAGCCCCTCTAGACAATTTCTGCGTTCAACATACCCCATTGTCTTGAGTGGACTGGTATTTTTCACTCTGCGCACAAGCCTTTTGCCATCCTTATGCCTGTTTTTTCAGACAATTCCCTTGCAAAACACTCTGCCTGATTGTAGCCTCTCTGGCGCATTTTTTACGGTGCATCGGCACCGGAATAATAACATCTATCCCACAGCTCTGTATCCAGTCCGAATATCTTTCCACTGCTGTCTGTGCAAAATAAGCCGCATACTCACGTCTGTTTGAATACTTGAACCTGTACATGGTCTGCTTTATGCTGCCCTTGTATGCAAAAAGCGCCTTGCCCTGCCTGTAGCTGTCATCTTCCCGCATCTGCCTGTGATGCTCTAGTGCCCGTGCACAGTCGTCACAATACTCTCTTCGCTCAGACAAAACCGGCTTCCCGCAGCGCATACACTGCGGCTGCTCAACCGGAAAGAGCTTTTCACAGCATCTGCTGTGTATATATCTCTCAACCGGACCAATTATACCATCACATACCGGACAGCGCGGTGGAAATACCAGATTGATTACGCCTCTCCCAATATCCTTTATTTTGTTCACTAATCCCCCTGACTGTAATATCCCCATTTGTAACAATATTAACAAAAAAGCGACAATACATTCCTGCAATGCAGGGACATATCATCGCCCTCACGGCTGCCTGTTATAAAACGTATATTCTAGAATTCTTCATCTCTCTTGCCTGCAAGGAACTCTACATACTTTCCTGTACCGATAGCAACACATGTCATAGGCTGCTCTGCAGTCATTGTATTGATGCCGGTCTTTTCCTCGATAAGCTCCTCAAGACCTCTGAGCAGCGAACCGCCTCCTGTAAGCACGATTCCTCTGTCTGCGACATCGGCTGCAAGCTCCGGTGGAGTCTTTTCAAGCACTGAGTGCACTGCCTCAACTATCTGAAGAGTTGCCTCACGAAGTGCTTCCTCTGTCTCCTCTGAGCTGACTGTAATAGTCCTTGGAAGTCCTGTTACAAGGTTTCTTCCTCTTACCTCAATTGTCTCCGGCTGTGGGAGAGGGTAGCATGTACCAATCTTGATTTTGATATCCTCAGCTGTTCTCTCTCCGATGAGAAGGTTATGCTTCTTTCTCATGTATCTGACAATTGCCTCATCAAAATCATCTCCGGCTATCTTGATAGATGTGCTGACTACCGAACCACCTAGTGAGATAACTGCTATATCTGATGTACCGCCTCCGATATCTACTATCATATTTCCGCATGGCTTTGAAATATCAATACCTGCACCGATTGCAGCTGCGATTGGCTCCTCGATAATCTTAACATCTCTGGCTCCTGCTGCAAATGTAGCATCCTCAACGGCCTTCTTCTCAACCTCTGTAACACCACTTGGCACACATACGCTCACGAGCGGCTTTCTGAAGCTCTTCTTACCAAGCGCCTTCTGGATGAAGTGCTTGATCATCTTCTCTGTAACTGTATAATCTGAGATAACACCCTGACGCAGCGGTCTGACTGCAACGATATTACCCGGTGTCCTTCCGAGCATGAGGCGTGCTTCCTCTCCGATTGCCTTAATCTTGTTGGTGTCCCTGTCAAAGGCTACTACTGAAGGCTCCTTTAACACAACACCCTTTCCTTTTATATAAACAAGTATACTTGCTGTTCCTAAATCGATTCCGATATCTGATCCGACCATTTTAATAGCCCCTTTCCTGCCATATCTTTAAATTTACACATACACTCTCTTATTATATACAATAAATCCCATTTTTCAAACTTTTTTTTTTGAAAAGGTCATATTTAATAAAATTTTAAAGTTTATCCTTGTCTTTTTCCAGATATGGTTTCAAAAACCGGCCTGTATATGACTGTTTTACCTCGCATATCTCCTCAGGTGTGCCCTGCGCTATGACGGTTCCGCCACCGTCTCCGCCCTCAGGTCCCATATCTATGATATAGTCAGCTGTCTTTATCACGTCGAGGTTGTGCTCGATAACAACTACAGTATTGCCTCCGTCTGAGAGCCTGCGCAGTATCTCCACAAGCTTGTGTACATCTGCAAAGTGCAGTCCTGTGGTAGGCTCATCAAGTATATATATGGTCTTTCCGGTGCTCTTTCTGCTAAGCTCTGTGGCAAGCTTGATACGCTGCGCCTCACCACCCGAAAGCTCTGTGGACGGCTGTCCCAGCTTCACGTAGGATAGTCCGACATCATAGAGCGACTGGATTTTGTTCTGGATCTTTGGCACATTTTTGAAAAACTCAAGTGCCTCCTCCACTGTCATATCAAGAACATCGTATATGCTCTTGCCCTTGTACTTTACATCGAGTGTCTCCCTGTTATATCGTTTGCCTCCACAGACCTCACACGGCACATATACATCAGGCAGGAAATGCATCTCTATCTTAAGGATTCCATCGCCGCCACAGGCCTCACACCGACCGCCCTTTACATTGAAACTGAAACGGCCCTTTTTATAGCCCTTTGCCTTTGCATCGGGTGTTGATGCAAACAGGTCTCTTATCATGTCAAACACACCTGTATATGTGGCAGGATTAGAGCGGGGTGTACGGCCTATCGGTGACTGGTCGATGTCTATGACCTTATCAAGCTGTTCAAGACCATCTATACCATCGTGGTCACCTGCGATACACCTGGCTCTGTTTAAGGATTTGGCCAGATGCTTGTAGAGTATCTCATTGGTCAATGAGCTCTTTCCCGAGCCCGACACACCTGTAACACAGGTCATTATACCAAGAGGTATCTGCACATCAATATTTTTCAGGTTATTCTCCCTGGCTCCTCTTATCGTGATATATCCGCTTGGCTTGCGCCTCTCCTGTGGCACCGGTATCTTTATTTTACCGCTCAGATATGCTCCTGTGAGTGATTTTTTGCACTTTATAATGTCCTTTAACGAGCCTGCCGCCACTATCTCTCCGCCGTGTGAACCGGCTCCCGGTCCTACATCCACGATATAATCCGCTGCACGCATGGTATCCTCATCATGCTCCACCACTATGAGAGTATTGCCCAGATTCTTAAGATTCATAAGTGCACCGAGCAGCTTGTCGTTATCCCTCTGATGCAGTCCGATACTTGGCTCATCAAGTATATATGCCACACCTACAAGCCCTGAGCCTATCTGCGTGGCAAGCCTGATTCGCTGGGCTTCCCCGCCTGAAAGGCTCGCCGTGCCACGGGTAAGGGTGAGGTAGTCAAGGCCGACCTGCTGCAAAAAGCCAACTCTCGCTCGGATTTCCTTTAGTATCTGGTCTCCTATATAGTGCTGCTGCTCTGTAAGCTCTATATCAGCAAGGAACTTCACAAGCTCCTTCACAGACATGGAGGTCATCTCATATATGTTCTTGTCCGCAACCGTAACGGCAAGTGACGACGGCTTAAGCCTCTGCCCCTTACAGCTCGTACACGGAGTAATGCGCATAAACTGCTCATACTCTGCCTTTGCCGTATCAGAAAAGGTCTCCTTGTATCGGCGCTCAACATTGTCCACAAGGCCGTTCCATACAAGGTCATAGACGCCTTCGCCTCTCTGACCCTTGTATCTGACCTTGAGCACCCTGCCATCTCCACCGTAAAACAGCAGCTTTTTCATATCTGCAGATAAATCATCAATCGGTGTGTCGAGAGGAAGCCCATAGCCCTCATGCAGCGCACGAAGTGTCGCATAGGTATAGCTCTTTGGGTCTGTACATGACTGCCAGCCCATTACCTGTATGGCGCCCTCTGATATGGAAAGCGATGCATCCGGCACCATAAGCTGCGGATCAAACTCCATCTTGTAGCCGAGTCCGTAGCAGGTCGGACATGCTCCGAACGGATTGTTGAAGGAGAAGCTTCTCGGCTCAACCTCATCTATGCTTATGCCACAGTCAGGGCACGCAAAATTCTGGGAAAAGGTCATCTGTTCGCCATCCACAATATCAACTATGGCATTGCCTCTGTCAGTTCAAATACATTTTCAAGTGAATCAGTAAGCCTCTTCTCTATGCCCGGCTTTACAACCAGACGGTCTACAACAATATCAATATTGTGCTTTATATTTTTCTCCATCGGGATATCCTCAGAGACTCATACATGCTGCCATCTACAATCACACGCACATATCCGCTCTTTTTGGCTCTCTCGAACAGCTTCTGGTGCTCACCCTTGCGGCCTCTGACCACCGGTGCAAGAAGCTGGATACGTGTGCGCTCAGGCAGCGCCATAACAGTATCCACCATCTGGTCTATAGTCTGCTTTGTAATGGCACGCCCGCACTTCGGACAGTGTGGTATTCCAATTCTGGCATAAAGCAGTCTGAAGTAATCATATATCTCCGTGACCGTTCCGACAGTTGAACGCGGGTTCTTGTTGGTGGATTTCTGGTCAATGGAAATGGCAGGCGGAAGTCCCTCTATAGACTCCACATTCGGCTTCTCCATCTGTCCTAAAAACTGACGCGCATACGATGAAAGTGACTCCATGTACTGCGCTGCCCCTCAGCATATATGGTATCAAATGCCAGTGATGACTTGCCGGAGCCTGAAAGCCTGTAAAAACAACCAAACTCAATCTCTCGGGATGTCAAGACTGACGCACTTTAGATTGTGTT
>ENA-OQEN01000820-OQEN01000820.1-human-gut-metagenome-genome-assembly--contig:-NODE-820-length-12719-cov-4.463628_pt1 | contig 12719 bp, 16 predicted proteins | sample MGYA00242791_ERZ504627 | MGnify/ENA primary metagenome ERZ504627 (study PRJEB26092, sample SAMD00036316) | human gut metagenome | host: Homo sapiens | study: EMG produced TPA metagenomics assembly of... | reverse complement strand
CAGATACATACAAGGTTATCTAGATTTCCTGCTTCTTAAGAAGCAGGCTAAGTATACATTCAAGAGAAAGGAAATGGCATCTGAGATTCTAAGAATGATGATGGATACTGAGGCTTTCAGTAATGAAATGGTAAGAGCTACACCTATGCCTATTTCACTCAAGGAGGCATATTACGAATCGTTATGGTATTTTTGCTGAATAAGATAACCTAAAGCAACAATTTACTTAAAAAGAGCGAATAAAAATAAAAACACTACTAATTTTTTAATGAATATGTAAGTGTTGTGTATTTTGATTAGGTTTGATTTATTTAGTTGTTTGATATGATATAGTAGTGTGGAATGGAGAGGTGAATATGAAGAAAATATTAATTTTATTAGTGACAATGATGTTATGTGCCTGCTCACCTGCAGAACCTATGCCACTCAAAGACAGCTTTGGACAGTACAAACAGGAGAAAATCGTATATGCAAATAAGAAGAATTTCATAAAGAAGAAGGACGCTTATAATGCGTATCTTGTTTATGAAATCAATAAAGATACATGTACATTTGAAAGTGATTTAAAGTATCAGAATATCCAGTATAAGAAGGTTGAACTTTCAAAAGATGAGAAAGAAAAAGTTCCTGAAGCACTCATCAAATACAACCTTTATGAAGGTGAAAAACAGTTAGGTATTGCAGTTTACTTAGGTGAAGAAACTGTTTATATTTCTAGCTATGATCAATATGATGGCAGTCCTGCATATATTGCGAAAATGGAAAAAATCACAAAGAAGAGTTAAAATTTACGAAAAACAGAAAGTAAACAATTTTGTTTATATTTAAAGAAAAATTATTGACAAAGTAAAAAAGTGATTGTATTATAAGCCCAAGTCAAATAAACAAATCGATGAACGAGAAGAGTATCTTACAATCACCTACAGCGAGATGACATAGAGTGGAAGGTCATCAGGAAGATATAAGAGAAACGCACTCGGGAGAGTCTGTTGGAATTGAGTATAACAGAACGTGAATCTGCGTTAATGAAGAGGTGGTTTGTATGATACAAGCAACTAGAGTGGTACCGCGTTTATATACGTCTCTGGATTAATCCAGAGGCGTTTTTGTTTATTAAAGGGGTGTTTGATATGAAGGAACGACGATTTAGCTAAGTAGTGGGGCATTAAAATAAAACATCAAACATTTAAAGGAGAAGAAAATTATGGAAAAGAAAACATTTAAGAAAGTTGTATTAGCTTATAGTGGAGGATTAGATACTTCAATTATTATTTCTTGGTTGAAGGAAAATTATGGTTGTGAAGTTATTGCAGTCGCTGCTGATGTGGGACAGGGTGCTGGAGAACTTGATGGTCTTGATGAAAAGGCTGCAAAGACAGGTGCTTCTAAATATATTTGTGTAGATTGTAAACCTGAATTTGTTAAGGATTTCTGTTTTGAAGCAGTTAAAGCCAATGCATTATATGAAGGTAAGTATATGTTAGGTACTTCTCTTGCAAGACCAATTATTGCGAAGAAGTTAGTAGATATCGCTTTAGAAGAAGGTGCAGATGCAATCTGTCATGGATGTACTGGTAAAGGTAATGACCAGGTAAGATTTGAATTAGCTATTAAAGCATTCGCACCAGATATGCCTATTATAGCTCCTTGGAGAGAATGGGATATTAAATCAAGAGAAGAAGAAATCGAATATGCTGAAGCAAGAAAGATTCCTCTAAAGATCAATAGAGAAACAAACTACTCTAAAGATAAGAACTTATGGCATTTATCTCATGAAGGTTTAGATCTTGAAGATCCAGCTAATGAACCTAAGTATGATGAAATCCTAGAAATGGGTGTTTCACCAGAAAAAGCACCAGATGTTCCAACATATATCACTTTAACTTTTGAAAAGGGTGAAGCTGTAGCATTAAATGGTGAAAAACTTGAACCAGTAGAAATGTTAGCTAAGTTAAATGAAATCGGTGGTGCGAACGGTGTTGGTATCGCAGATATGGTTGAAAACAGACTTGTTGGTATGAAGTCAAGAGGTGTATATGAAACACCAGGTGGAACTATTTTATATGCAGCACATCAGAACCTAGAAGAAATTACTGTAGATAAAGAAACACAGCATTTCAAACAGCAGGTAAGCTTAAAGCTTGCTGATAATATCTATAACGGTCAGTGGTATACACCACTTACTGAAGCATTACTTGCATTCGTAGATAAGACTCAGGAAAACGTAAATGGTGATGTTAAACTTAAATTATATAAGGGTAATATCGTAGGTGCTGGTGTAACATCTCCAGATACATTACATGATTTACAGACAGCATCATTTGATGAAGATGATGATTATGATCAGTATGATGCTAAAGGATTCATCACATTATACGGTTTACCAATCAAGGTAAAAGCTAAGTTAGATCAGAAGAAAAAGAAATAGGAGTTTAAGATATGGTATTGTGGAAAGGTAGATTTTCTAAAGAATTGAATCATGAAGTCAATGCATTCAATTCATCTCTTTCATTCGATCATCGTATGTATAAGCAGGATATCAGAGGATCTCTTGCTCATGCAAAGATGTTATGTAAACAGAGTATTATTGAAGAGAAAGACTATGAAGAGATTGTAGAAGGTTTAAATGCAATTTTAAAAGAGATTGAAGAGGGTACACTCCTCTTTGATCCTGAAGCTGAAGATATTCATATGTTTGTGGAAAGTGAACTCACAAAGCGTTATCCAGTGGCTGGTAAAAAACTACATACAGGACGTTCTAGAAATGATCAGGTTGCATTAGATCTTCGTTTATATGCACATGATGAAATTCTAGAAATCAAGAAAATGTTAGTGAACCTGATTCATACATTAACAGGTTTAGCTGAACATAACCTTGATACAATCATGCCAGGATATACACACTTACAAAGAGCACAGCCTATTACTTTTGCACATCATTTAATGGCTTATGCATCAATGTTCTTAAGAGATATTGATCGTTTAGAAGATGTTGATAAGAGACTTTATGTATCACCTCTAGGAAGTGGTGCACTTGCAACAACAACTTATCCATTAGATAGACCATTTGTGGCAGAAGAATTAGGTATGTATGATATTATGTATAACTCTTTAGATGGTGTGAGTGATCGTGATTATGCGATTGAGTTATCAAGTGCCTTAGCCACAATCATGATGCATTTATCAAGATTCTCAGAAGAAGTGATTCTATGGTGTTCATGGGAATTCAAATTCATTGATCTTGATGATGCCTATGCAACAGGTTCTTCTATTATGCCTCAGAAGAAGAATCCAGATATTGCAGAATTAGTAAGAGGTAAGAGTGCAAGAGTCATTGGTGATGTGAATACATTACTTACAATGATGAAGGGACTCCCTCTTGCTTACAATAAAGACATGCAGGAAGATAAAGAAGCTTTATTTGATGCAATTGATGAAGTCAAGCTTTGTCTTCCAGTCTTTACAGATATGATGGCAACTATTACTGTTCATAAAGATAAGATGAGAGATGCTGCTGCAAGAGGATTTATTAATGCAACAGATTGTGCAGATTATCTCACTAAGAAAGGTATGCCATTTAGAGATGCTTATAAGATCACTGGGGAACTTGTAAGATACTGTATTGAACATGGAGAAACATTAGAAACACTTCCTCTAGATGTTTATACAGGTTATACAGATATGTTTGGTGAAGATGTTTATCAGGCTATTTCATTAGAAACATGTCTTAACAACAGAGCAGTTGTTGGTGGACCTTCTCCTAAAATTGAGATGGAGAATATTCATAGAATCAATCAGAAAGTGAGTGGATATTGTGATTAAAGCAGGTATTATTGGTGCAAGTGGTTATGCAGGATGTGAACTATTAAGAATCTTATTAATGCATCCTGAAGCAGAAGTAACAGCTATTTCTTCACATAGCTATACTGGTAAGAAGATTTATGATCTTTATCCTAACTTCTATCAGGTATGTGATTTAGAGTTTATTGAGGATACAGAAGTCATTGAGAAAGCAGATATTATTTTTGCATCTCTTCCTCATGCTTATCTGAAAAGTATGCCAAGACATGTGTAGAAAAGGGTAAGAAGTTTGTTGATTTAGGGGCTGACTTCAGACTTGATAAAGAAGAAGATTATCAGAAATGGTATGGTTTAGATTATAACTTACCAGAACTTCATAAGAATCAGGTATATGGTTTACCTGAAGTCAATAGAGATAAGATCAAGGATGCCTCTATCATTGGAAATCCTGGTTGTTATCCTACAACTATTACTTTAGGCCTCTATCCTTTATTAAAGAATAAGCTCAATGTATCACAGAAGATTATTATTGATTCAGCATCAGGTACAACAGGTGCCGGTAAGAACTTAAGTGATGGTATGCATTTTCCAAGATGTAATGAATCGTTCCATCCTTATAAAGTAGGTGTACATAGACATACACCAGAAATTGAGCAGGAATTAAGTAAGATGAATGAAAAAGATGTACATATCACATTTGTCCCTCATTTGCTTCCTGTAGACCGTGGTATTGTTTCTACTATTTATGTTCCTGTAGATAAGTCTCTAGAAGAAATCTATGAAACATATGTAGAGGCTTATAAGGATGAACAGTTTGTGAGAGTATTACCTCTTGGACAGGTCGCAGACTTAAAGTTTGTGAAAGCATCTAACTATTGTGATATTTCATTACATATGGATGAACGTGATCATACATTAATTGTAGTGTCTACAATTGATAATATGGTGAAAGGTTCTGCTGGTCAGGCAGTACAGAATATGAATATTATGTATGGACTCGATGAGAACACAGGTTTAAATCTTGTTGCTCCATCATTTTAAGGAGGATGTTATGAAAGATATACTTGGTGGTGTATGTGCACCAATAGGATTTAGCGCAAATGGTATTCATGCAGGAATGAGAAAGAATAAATCTAAGAAGGATTTATCTCTTATTGTGAGTGAAGAGTTATGTACAGCAGCTGCAACATATACACAAAATAAAGTAAAAGGTGCTCCTTTGATAGTTACAAAGCAGCATTTAAAGAATGGTCGTGCAAGAGCTATTATCTGTAACTCAGGTAATGCGAATACATGTAATTCAAATGGTATTGAGCTTGCAAATGAAGTATGTGCTTTAGCTGCAAAGGAATTAGGTTTAAAGGAAGATGATATTATTGTCGCTTCTACTGGTGTTATTGGTCAGCCTATGTCTATTGATCCTTTTAAAGATCATATGAAAGAACTTGTAAAAGGGTTAAATGTAGATGGGTCTCATGATGCATGTTATGGAATCATGACAACTGATACACAGCCTAAAGAATATGCAGTAGAGTTTAAACTAGGTAATGCTAAATGTCATATTGGGGCTATCGCAAAGGGCTCTGGTATGATTCATCCAAATATGGCAACAATGCTTGCTTTTGTAACAAGTGATGTAGCTATTTCTAAAGAATGTCTAGAAGCAATGGTACATGAAGTTGTAGATGATACATTTAATATGGTCAGTGTTGATGGGGATACATCTACTAATGATATGTTATGTGTATTATCAAATGGTATGGCACAGAATAATAAGATTGTCTTGAAGGATCAGTCTTATAATATTATGAAGGATGCGTTATATCATATTTGTGAACAATTATCTCGTGGTATTGCGAAAGATGGTGAAGGAGCAACTAAACTTCTTACATGTAATGTCAAGAATGCGAAGACATTACAAGATGCCAAGATTGTTGCAAAGAGTGTTATCACTTCTACTTTATTTAAAGCAGCGATGTTTGGTAGAGATGCGAATTGGGGTCGTATCTTATGTGCTATTGGTTATTCTGATGCTGATCTAGACATCAACAAAGTATCCGTGACATTAGCTTCATCTGCAGGAGATATTCATGTTTGTGAGAAGGGCATGGGTGTTATCTTTGATGAAGACAAAGCATTAAAGGTCTTATCTGAAGATGAGATTGATATCAATATTGATTTAAATGATGGTATGTGGGATGCAACAGCATGGGGCTGTGATCTTACTTATGATTATGTGAAGATTAATGGGGAATATAGAACATAATGGAAGAAAGAGAAATATATCGAGCAAAAATCTTATCTGAAGCTGTTCCTTATTTACAGGAATACAATGGTAAGACAGTAGTAGTAGTAAAATATGGTGGAAATGCGATGATCAATGAAGAATTGATGAACAATGTCATTTCTGATATATGTCTAATGACTTTAGTTGGTATTAATGTGGTATTGGTTCATGGTGGGGGCCCTGAAATCAATAAGGCATTAAAACGTTCTGGTATAGAATCAAAGTTTATTGATGGGTTGCGTTATACTGATGAAGAAACAATTGATATTGTCCAGGAAGTATTAGCCGGTAAAGTCAATAAAAATCTTGTAAAGCTGATTATGAATGGGGGAGGCCGTGCAGTAGGTCTTTGTGGTATTGATAATAAGTTATTAGAGGCGAAGAAGATTAAAGACGAATTGGGTTATGTAGGCACTGTTACACAGGTGAACAATGAAATCATTAAGGATGCAATCAAGAGTGGATATATTCCAGTTATTGCATCTATCGCAATGGATGATGAAGGTAATAGCTATAATGTGAATGCAGATTATGCAGCAGCAGCTATTGCGGATAGTCTAGAAGCAGAAAACTTGATTGTAGTTAGTGATATCCCTGGTTTATTAAGAGATCCTCATGATGAAAAGACATTGATTCCAGAGGTATCTATCCAGGATGTAGAAAACTTAAAAGCAGAAGGTATTATTGCAGGAGGTATGATTCCTAAAGTGGATTGTATTACTCATGCATTAAAAGGTAATATGTCAAAAGCAGTCATTATTGATGGTCGTATTCCACATTCTATTCTTATTGAAATATTATCTAAGGATGGTAGTGGTACACTATTCACAAGATAACAGAGTTACATCTGTTATCTTTTTTTAACTCTAAAATAGTATATTATTAAAGATAAGGAAGGGTAAGACGATGAAAAGATTATTATGCTTATTATTATGTAGTATATTGTTTGTGGCATGTGGTACTACGAAAGAGACAAAAAAGAAAGATACGGCAGTAGTAGAGAAACAAAAGAAAAAGGAAGAGGAAGCTAAGAAGTTAGAGGAACAAAAGAAAAAGGAAGAAGAAGCTAAGAAACTAGAAGAACAGAAAAAATAGAGGAACAGAAGAAAGCTGAGGAAGCTAAAAAACAGGAAGAATTAAAAAGACAACAGGCATCTGTTGCGACAAATAATAATGTGGTAGCCATTGATGCAGGACATCAAGCAAGAGGCAATTCACAATTGGAACCTATTGGTCCGGGTGCTTCAACACAAAAGGCTAAGGTCGCAGGAGGGGCAACAGGTACTGCGACACGTATTCCTGAATACCAGACAACGCTTAATGTGAGCTTAAAACTAAGAAATGTATTACAGTCTAGAGGGTATAAGGTTGTTATGATCCGCACAACCAATGATGTGAATATTTCTAATAGAGAAAGAGCTGAAATGGCTAATAACGCAGGAGCAGGTGCTTTTATTAGATTACATTGTGATGGTATCGATAATAGCAGTGTGACTGGTGCAAGTGTACAGGAACCAGCTAATGGAAATCCTTATATGAGTGCAGGTAATGTGTCTGCTTCACAATCTTTAGGAAGAACAGTGCTTAATCACTATTGCAGTACTACAGGCATTAGAAATAGAGGAATGGCTGCACGTAATGACTTAAGTGGAATCAACTGGTGTAAGACACCTGTCTGCTTACTTGAGATGGGATTCATTTCTAATGGTGATGAAGATAGAAAGTTAAACAACAGTGATTTCCAGCAGAAAATTGCGGAAGGTATTGCGAATGGTATTGATGCGTATTTTGGTCGATAATAATTGCATTTATTCCTATTAACTGTTTATAATGTTTTTTGATAAGGTTATCCTTAGAGGGTAACCTTGAATTTTAGAGTATATTCCTATGTATTTAGTAGGAACTAGAGGTGAAACAATGGATAACATTAAAGCGATAGAACGTAGTATTATTACAAACTTTAGAAAACCTTTATGGCGTAGATTTATTAAGGGTATACAGGATTATGAACTCATTGAACCTGGTGATAAGATTGCGGTATGTATTTCAGGTGGGAAGGATTCAATGCTTCTTGCAAAGCTATTACAGGAATTACAGAGACATGGTAAGTTTCATTTTGATTTAGAGTTCATTTGTATGGATCCGGGTTATAATCCTGCCAATAGAAAACTGATTGAAGAGAATGCGGAAAAGCTAGGTATTCCTATTCAGTTCTATGAATCAGATATATTCAATGTCGTACATGGAATAGAAAAGAACCCTTGTTATTTATGTGCAAGAATGCGTAGAGGGTTCTTATATAATAGAGCACAGGAATTAGGATGTAATAAGATTGCGTTAGGCCATCATTATTCTGATGTAATAGAAACAATATTAATGGGTATGATGTATGGGGCTCAGGTCCAGACTATGATGCCTAAACTTCATAGTAAGAACTTTAAAGGTATGGAATTAATTCGTCCTATGTATTTGATTCATGAAGAAGATATTATTGCCTGGGCTGAGAAGTTTAATTTAAAGTTCTTGCAGTGTGCATGTCGTTTTACAGAAGAATCTGAAGCACGTGGAGAAATTGAACATACATCTAAACGTGCAGAAACTAAGATGTTGATTAAGAAACTAAGAGAAATCAATCCTAAAGTAGAGCAGAATATTTTTAAGAGTGTAGAGAATGTCAATCTTAAAACAATCATTGCCTATACTGACTGGGATGAATCAAAGAAGAGTTTCTTAGATTTCTATAAGGAGCAGGAATAATGGACGATCAGTTTATAAGATTAAGATGGGTGGCAGGTAATGAGTCTATTGATATCATGAAGACTAAACATGTTGCAGTCTTTGGCTGTGGTGGTGTTGGAGGCTATACCATTGAAGGATTGGTTCGTTCTGGTATAGGAACAATTGATGTATTTGATCATGATACAGTGGATATCACAAATCTCAATAGACAGATAATTGCCTTACATTCTACAGTAGGTAAGAAGAAGTAGATATTATTAAAGAACGTATGTTAGATATTAATCCAAATTTAAATATAAATACGTTTGATACATTTTATTTACCAGAGAATGCTGATACAATAGATTTATCTCAATATGATTATGTAATTGATGCAATTGATACAGTAACTGCAAAGATAGAATTGATTAAGAGATGTACAGAATTGAATGTACCTATTATCTCTTCTATGGGTACAGGAAATAAGCTTGATCCTTCTCACTTACAGATTACTGATATCTATAAGACAAAGATTGATCCTCTTGCGAAAGTAATGAGAAGAGAATTAAAAGCAAGAAGAATTAAGAAGTGTTTAGTTGCTTATTCAGATGAGATTCCTGCAAAGACAGGACAGAGAACACCAGGTAGTAGTGTATTTGTGCCAGCGAGTGCAGGATTAATGATTGCAGGATATGTGTTTCAATCATTGATAGGAGGATAACAGTATGGCAAAAGTTGCAGTTTTAATGGCAGATGGTTTTGAAGAAGTAGAAGCCTTAGGTGTAGTAGATATCTTAAGACGCGCAGAGGTGGATGTAGACACTGTTTCTATTAAAGAGGAGCAGGTTGTCATTTCTTCTAGAAACATTCCTGTACGTGCCGATAAGACACTTACAGACATGGATTATTATGATATGATTGTGATTCCTGGAGGAGCAGGTGCATGGACCTTAAGAGATGATGATCGTATTATTTCACTCATTAAGAAATATGATCATGAAGAAAGATATATTGCCGCTATATGTGCAGGACCTATGGCTTTAGGTAAAGCAGGTGTAATCACTAATAAGAAAGTCACTTCTTATCCAGGAGAAGAAATAGAAAGCTATTTAAAAGCAGGTAAATATGTTGAAGAAGAAGTGGTTGTAGATGGTCATATTATTACTAGTAGAGGACCAGCTACAGCATTTGCGTTTGCTTATAAGCTTTTAGATGTATTAGGTATTGATTCATCAAGCCTTAAGCATGGAATGTTGTATGATTTATACAGATAGCCTTTGTGCTATCTTTTTTTATTTAGGTATAAAAAACGATCCCGAAGGATCGTAGTATTTAATATGGTGACCGGTACGGGATTCGAACCCGTGAATGCATGCGTGAAAGGCATGTGAGTTAACCGTTTCTCCAACCGGCCAGCGGAATTGAGTATATCATAGGAGAAACGAACACGTCAATAGTTATCTTAATATTTTGATAATGAAAATGCTGAAATTTTATTGTCTTTAAAAGTAAATTTAATTTGTATATTCTTCTCTTTATATTTATAGGTTATTGTACCTTTTCCGTTATTATAATGGTCAGAAGTAGGAGAAGAGTAAGTATGCTTTACTGTAGAATAATCAGTCCCAACAGTAATATTATTCTTAAGTTTATACTTCTTAGTAAAGAGAGTGATTGTTTGGATTTTTCCATCTTTTTCTGAATATTGAATATTAGAATCAAATAAAGCATCTGACATCTTTGATGCACTCACACCAGGATAGACCTCTTTATTCTTATAAATGACTGTATAGTCCTTTATATCAGTTTGAGCACTACATGCACATAATAAGAGACATAGTAATAATAGAATCTTTTTCATATGTATACCTCCTTGTCTTTATATTAGAACTTTAATAAGAAATTGCAAGAGAAGTTTGACAGGGAGTAACTACCGTCTAGTACAGTAAGTGTAGGAGGTATTCATTATGGAATATGTAAAATTAAATAATGCATAGAAATGCCACTCATCAGTTTTGGAGTCTATCAGATTCCTAAAGAAGATACTAAGAGATGTGTCTTAGATGCAATTAAGTCAGGATATAGAGGCATTGATACAGCACAGAGTTACTTCAATGAAAGTGAAGTAGGAGATGCGATTGTGGAATGTGGTGTACCTAGAGAAGAACTCTTTATTACTACTAAAGTGTGGATTGATCATTATGGTTATGAAGAGTGTAAGGCTTCAGTAGAAGAATCATTAAGAAAACTAAAAACAGATTATTTAGATTTGTGTTTGCTTCATCAGCCTTTTAGTGATTATTATGGTGCTTATCGTGCTTTAGAAGATTTATATGCAGAAGGTAAAATTAAAGCAATTGGTGTTTCTAATTTCTATCCTGATCGTTTGACAGATATTTGTATGTTTGATAGAAAGGTTATTCCTGCAGTGAATCAAGTAGAAGTCAATCCTTTTAATGCACAATGGTGTGCTCAGGAAAACATGGAAAAACATGGTGTAAAGATGGAAGCATGGGCTCCATTTGGTGAAGGAAGAAATAATCTATTTACTAATGAAACATTAGTTTCTATTGGTAAGAAATATAATAAGAGTTCTGCCCAGGTTATGTTGAGATGGCTTATTCAAAGAGGTGTTATTGTTGCCTGCAAGTCTACTCATATTGAAAGAATGCAGGAAAATATCAATGTCTTTGATTTTGAATTAACAGAAGAAGACATGAATTCTATTAAAAAATTAGATACTAGTAATAGCTTATTCTTCTCTCATAGTGATCCTAATATGGTTGAATGGTTCGACAAGATTGTGAAAGAAAGAAGAACTAATGAATAGTGAACTACCTCACTTAATACTCCGTATTTGAAGTCAATGTAGTTCACATGACAAAATTAAATATGGATCTGCATCTAACAGGTGTCGTATGATTGTATGTGACATAAGAGAATATTTATAATGTAGAAGCCGAGGTATTTCACTAAAATTGTGTCGATAATTTTTTGGTGTCTATATGTATAAATACAAAAGGGACAATGAATTATAAGTATATTGCACCTAATACGCATATTTATCGTTTAAAGAATAATCAACTCAAATGTATCTATTCTACAAATCGCAAGTTAGTCTATAGAATGCTTCCAATGGAAAGTGGAAATCTTGCATTTACTGAAAGTGACACCATTCCAGCTTGGAATCCTCAATATCATACATATATTTAGATACAAAAACAATTAAGAAGAAAGCAGGAATTAATATTGATGAAATTATGGATGTAACACAGTATGCTTGTTTTAGTTCTTCTCATCAGATTATTCTTCTTGGGCGCAATAATAAACATCAAGGTATATATACATATGATATTGATTCAGGTAAAACTGAATTATTGTATGAATTTAAAAATGAATTAATTAATAGTTTTGAATTATTAGAATAAATGAAAATACCCACAGCTCGTAACTGTGGTATTTAGATAATAAAAAAATAGACCTTAGTCTATCTTCTAATCGTATGGAGCGGGTGATGGGAATCGAACCACGTAGTCAGCTTGGAAGGCTGAAGTTCTACCATTGAACTACACCCGCAAATGAAAACGATCTTTCGATCGTATGTTGAGAAATGGTGACCGGTACGGGATTCGAACCCGTGAATGCATGCGTGAAAGGCATGTGAGTTAACCGTTTCTCCAACCGGCCACTGGCGCTTGAAGAGGGATTTGAACCCACGACCGATCGGTTAACAGCCGATTGCTCTACCGCTGAGCTATTCAAGCACTTTTAAATATAAAATGGAGCGGGTGATGGGAATCGAACCCACGTAGTCAGCTTGGAAGGCTGAAGTTCTACCATTGAACTACACCCGCATGGAATGGTGGGGAGAGACGGATTCGAACCATCGAACTCGTAGAGAACTGAGTTACAG
>ENA-OQEN01000819-OQEN01000819.1-human-gut-metagenome-genome-assembly--contig:-NODE-819-length-12732-cov-2.171757_pt1 | contig 12732 bp, 19 predicted proteins | sample MGYA00242791_ERZ504627 | MGnify/ENA primary metagenome ERZ504627 (study PRJEB26092, sample SAMD00036316) | human gut metagenome | host: Homo sapiens | study: EMG produced TPA metagenomics assembly of... | reverse complement strand
CCGGGTACAGGCGGCAACAGCCCGGACGCAGGACGGCGGCCGCACGGAGGAGAAGCGCGCGCGGCATTGCACCCATCATCGCAGGAGCTGCGTCCTCGCCGTGCTCGCCTTTGCCCTGTGGAACATAGGTGCGGTGGTCGCCGGCATCTTCTCGAGCGATGCCTCTCAAGCACAAGATGGAAACGAGCCATCAACCATACAAGAAGCCGTTGCCGATCCCGGCGACATCGTAATCGGGCTCAATGGCGACGAAGACACCTATGTGCTCACCGGCGAGGAATATCTTGAGGCCGGTGCCCACGCAGCAGAGCCCACGGACGGCATTCTGAATGACAAGATCGAGATCTCGGGCGATGTCGACACATCCCAAGCGGGAGACTACACCGTCACCTATCGCGTCAAAGATTCCTCGGCCACGTCGCCGAAGCAACGCGCACGGTACATGTGGTAGACGACATGGAGACTCAGCAGGACGGCATCCCCATCGTCATGTACCACTATGTCTACAGCGCAGACAATCCTCCCGAAGACCTCAACGCCAACTATATTCTCGACACCGACCTCGATGCGCAGCTCGCCTACCTCTCCGAAAACGATTATTACTTCCCCTCCTACCCGGAGCTCAAGGCGTTTATCGAGGGCACTCACAGCTTGCCGGCCAAAAGCATCGTCCTCACCTTCGACGACGGGCAAAACGGCGTTTTCACGCTCGGAGGCCCGCTCTTCGAGAAGTACCACATTCCGGTGACATCGTTCATCATCTGCAACAACAGCGACGCGGGCGACGTCGTGGTAACGTACCAGAACCCCTACATCTCGTTCCAGTCGCACTCCTTCGGGCTGCATCAGCCTGGCGGCACCGTGGGGCACGGCGGTCTCATCAGCGCGCTTAACAAAGACGAGATCGTCGAGGATCTGGAGCACGCGCAGCAGATTCTCGGCACCACCGAGGCGTTCGCATACCCCTTCGGCGATGTGACCGACGATGGCCGCGCCGCGGTCGAAGAAGCCGGTATCCTCTGCGCTTTCACCACTAAAAACAGCTGGGCTCACATTGGCGACGACGTTCGCGCGCTACCGCGCGTACGCATGAACGGCGGAACCTCGCTCGATGGGTTTGTGTCACAAATCAGCTAACGCGCGCACGGCGTACCCGATTTCGTTCGCGTGCCGCACGTGCTATGCTCATGGATTACAACGCGGGCGCAGCCGCCCGGCACGGTTCCATCGAGATCATGCATGAGGAGCATTCATGACGTATCAGGCGCCGCGAGACGGGGCTCCGGTGTACGAGCTTAACACCCGCATCCGCTATAGCGAGGTCGATCACCGCGGCACGCTCACGATTCCCGCGCTCATCAACTGCTTTCAGGATTGCAGCACCTTCCAATCGGCCGAGATCGGCATGAACATCGGGAAACTCCACGAAGAGCGTCAGGGCTGGGTGCTCACGCACTGGCAAATCGTTATCGACCGCTACCCCGGCCTCTGCGAGCACGTCGTTGTCGGCACCTTCCCGAGCTCCTTCAAGGGCGTTGCGGCCACACGATTCTTCTATATGCGCGACGCGCAGGGCGAGCTCATCGCGCGCGCCCGTTCGACCTGGGCGTTCATGGATTTTAGGAAAGGCCGCCTTATGCGCCCGATCCGGAGCTCGTCAAGGCATACGGAACGGCGGAACCGCTCGAGATGCCCGACAAGGAGCGCCGCGTGCGGGTGCCCGCCGCGTCCACTCCCTGCGAGCCGCTCACGGTGCGCCTGCACCAGATCGACACCAACGAACACGTCAACAACGGGCAGTACGTGCAGATGGCACTCGAAGTGCTCCCTCGCGAGCTCGACCCCGCGAGCATTCGCGTAGACTACCGGCGCGCCGCTGTCCTCGATGACACAATCTACCCGATGGTCGGGCAGGAAGACGGACGATTCGTCGTTGCACTCAACGGCAGTGACGGCGAGCCGTATGCATGGTAGAGTTCACATCAGCGGCATAACGGCTGCGCCGCTGCCCAGATCGCGGGCGCAGCGCGCTTCCGAGGAGGCATGCATGGTTAAGACGTTGATTCTTGTGAGACATGGTCAGGCCGAGCCGTCCTCGGCAGCGGTGCCGGATATTGAGCGATCGCTGACCGACGCCGGTCGCGCCGCACTTGCCGGCCCGCAGGGATTCCCGCGTACTTTCGCATTGCTGAGCAGCATGAACGCCGCGAAGCTGCGCTTTGGGCAAGCGAGGCGCTACGCGCCCAGCAGACGGCCCAAGAGGTTGCGGCAGTATTGGGAGAACGCACCATCACCTCATATAGCTACCTTTTCGACCAGGATGAGCAGCGATTCATCGAGCATGTGCGTCAAACCGATGCCGATTGCCTGATCGTGGTGGGGCACATCCCCTTCGTCGACCGCGTAACGGAATACCTTACTGGCTCGCGCCTATCGTTCCGACCGGGCGCCGCGGCGGCGCTGCGCCTAGACCATTCGCTTGACCCATGCCAATCTGAGGTCATCTGGTTCGTGCAGGGACCAGTAGCGTAAGCACCGCGCCTCGATCTCGTCGCGCCCACGACGCCGTCGCTTTTTTCGCAGCCATTTCGTCTTGCCACGAGCGTACTTTCTGCTAGCGCGCCTCACCGATGTCGGGGAACATCAAAACTTTCCTCAAAGGATCGGATTTTGGAACGCCATGCTCCTATCCCCCAACTCTTCGCTGACGTTTTCGCAGGTATATGACTTGCGCATTCTTGGTCTACTCGCCTTGCTTCATAAAATTCGATCCTTTGAGGCAAGTTTGTCTGCATGCGCTCCAACCGCCGTGGTTCTTCCTGAGCGCGCCCTATCGCCCGGGGCTCTGCCTGCACGCGCCCCAGCGCACGGAGCTTTGTCTGCAGCGCAAAGAGGTTTTGTCCGTGGCGCTGAAAGGATCTGCCTGCAGCGCAAAAAGAAATCGCGATTCTTACCATAATTTTCTTGACATATGAGCATACGTTCATATAATCATAGTCATCTAATATCTGAACGCGTGTTCATATGAGAAGAGATGAGACTATGACAGAAGAACTCCAGGAACAAGGCGCAGCCAATGAGCTCCGGAAGAAATGCCCGATGAGGAACTCCTCTATGACCTCGCCGACCTCTTCAAAATCTTCAGCGACACGACGCGCATCAAGATCCTCTACGCCCTCATGGGCCGCGAGCTCAGCGTCTCCGACATCGCGGAGGCCACCGAGACCTCGCAAAGCGCCGTATCGCACCAGCTGCGCATCCTCAAGCAGTCGCGCCTCGTGAAGTTCAGGCGCGACGGGCGCAACATCAACTACTCCCTCGCCGACGACCACGTCTACACCATGCTCAACCAGGGCATGAGCCACATCTGCGAGTAAGTTTCAACAGCTGGGAACCGCGCCGGGGCGCCCGGCAGAAAGAAAGGGGCAACCATGCGTAAATCATTCAAGCTCGACGAGATCGACTGCGCGAATTGCGCGCGGAAACTCGAAGATGCCATCAACGGGCTCGAAGGTGTGGAGAGCGCGAGCGTCAACTTCATGACCCAAAAGCTCACGCTTTCCGCACCAGACAACATCTTCGACAACGTGCTCGACCGCGTGGTTAAGCTCACCGCAGACCTTGAACCGGATTGCGAGATCCTGCGCTAGCAGCATCCCTGCGGCCTCACGTTTCAAGGCCCGTGTCCAGGAAGGAGCAATGCACTGTGAACAAGAAGCAACGGAGGTGGCGCAACCGTATCCTCGTCGCCATCGCGCTCTTCTTCGCCATAATGCTCGCCGAGAAGCTCGGCCTATGGAACGCGCTCTTCGGCAGCTACGCCACCTACGGGGAATTTGCGCTCTACCTCATCCCCTACCTTATCGCCGGCCATGACGTGCTGCGCAAGGCATGGCGCAACATTCGGCGCGGCGAAGCCTTCGACGAGGCGTTCCTCATGACCGTCGCCACCATCGGCGCTTTTGCCACCATCTGCTTCCCCGAGACCGAGCCGCAGCTTGCCGAGGTTGCGCCGTCATGCTGTTCTACCAAGTAGGAGAACTCTTCCAAAGCTATGCGGTGGGCAAGAGCCGCAAGTCTATCGCCAGCATGATGGACATCGCCCCCGACTACGCCAACATCGAGCGCGACGGCGAGCTCGTCGAGGTCGATCCGAACGACGTCCCCGTCGGCGGCATCATCGTGGTCAAGCCGGGCGAGCGCGTACCGCTTGACGGCGTCGTGGCAGATGGCGCAAGCAGCTCGACACCGCCGCTCTCACCGGCGAGAGCGTCCCTCGCCATGTCGAAGTGGGCGACAACGTGATATCCGGATGCATCAACATGACGGGGCCGCTGCGCGTCCGTACCACAAAGCCGTTCGGCGAATCCACCGTTCACCGCATCCTCGAGCTTGTGGAGAATGCGAGCGAGAAGAAGGCGAAGACCGAGAACTTCATCACCCGGTTCGCCCGCGTATACACCCCTATCGTCGTTTTCGCGGCGCTCGCCCTCGCCATCATCCCGCCGCTGCTTGGCATGGGGCACTGGAGCGACTGGCTGCTTCGCGGCCTCACCTTCCTCGTCGTGTCCTGCCCCTGCGCGCTCGTCATCTCGGTGCCGCTCAGTTTCTTCGGCGGAATCGGCGGGGCCTCGAGACTCGGCATCCTTGTGAAGGGATCCAACTACCTCGAGCTGCTTTCGAACGTTGACACCGTGGTCTTCGATAAGACCGGCACGCTTACCTCCGGCACGTTCAAGGTCGTTACCGTTTGCCCGGAAGAAGGCATGGACGAGGCAAGCCTTCTGGATGCCGCTGCCCATGCGGAAGCGTTCAGCGACCACCCCATCGCCGTTTCCATCAAGGAAGCGCTCGCCACCGGCATCGACCAGGACCGCGTGCGCGATGTGCGCGAAGAGTCCGGCCACGGCGTCTTTGCCATGGTCGACGGGAAAGGCGTGCTCGTTGGCAACGATAAGCTCATGTCCGAACACGGAATCGCCTGGCAGGAAAGCGGGCAGATCGGAACGATTCTGTACGTCGCCATCGACGGCCGCTATGTCGCAACATCGTGATCGCCGACACGGTAAAGGACGACGCCGAGCAGACCATCCGCGACCTCCATGCCGCTGGCGTGAAATCGTGCGTCATGCTTACCGGCGACCGACGCGATGTTGCCGAGGAGGTTGGAGCCAAGCTCGGACTCGACGAGGTGCATGCGCAGCTGCTGCCGCAGGACAAGGTAGATGAGGTCGAGCGCCTGCTCTCGCTCGAGCGCGACGGCGCAAAGCTCGCGTTCGTGGGCGACGGTATCAACGATGCCCCGTGCTCATGCGCGCAGACGTGGGCATCGCGATGGGCGCCATGGGGTCGGACGCGGCCATCGAGGCGGCCGATGTCGTGCTCATGGACGACAAGCCCTCGAACATTGCCCGCGCCATGAACGTCGCCCGCCGAACGATGCGCATCGTCTGGCAGAACATCATCTTTGCGCTCGGCATCAAGATTGCCATTCTCGTGCTTGCGGCGCTCGGCATCGCCAACATGTGGCTTGCCGTATTCGGGCGATGTGGGCGTGGCGATCATCGCCATCCTGAACGCCATGCGCGCCATGCGGTATAATCGTGCGCGCCGCGCGGATGCTGCCCGCGCGGCGTTGTACGAGGAGGGGAAACCTTGGCAAAACGCATCGCGTTATTCGATAACATCAAGGGCGTGCTCATCATCCTTGTGGTCGCAGGCCACTTCATGCATCCCGTTCACAACGATAACCTTGCGCTCAGCGCGGCATTCGACGTGATATACCTCTTCCATATGCCGCTCTTCGTGTTCGTGTCGGGCCTTTTCGCAAGGGAGCCTATCGCGATGGACACCTCAACGTGAACCGCATGATTTCCTTCCTTGTGCTCGGCCTTGCATACCAGGCGGCATACCTCGCCATCAGCGGCATGCTCACGCCGCAACGCATGCTGCTCTTCACCTCCGCACCGTGGTACCTCATCGGCATGGTGTGGTGGTACGCGGCGACGCCCATGCTCTCCCGCCTGCCAGCACCCGCCGGGCTTGCGGTGAGCCTTTGCGCATCGCTCGCCTCGGGCTGCATCGATCTTTCGAACGGCTTCCTCGCCATCAGCCGCTCGCTCGCCTTCCTCCCCTTCTTCAGCCTTGGATACTACTGCACAACCGAGCAGCTCGAGCACCTCTCATATCGCCGAGGACTCTGGGCGGCCGTCGTGGCAGCAACCTGCATCTCGCTGATGCGCATCGCAGACGCCCACGCCTACGACTGGTTCTTTCAGATGGTCTATGGAGACAACCCGTATCGAAGCGGCATCGTTTCCGGCATGGCGGCGCGGCTCACGGCAACCGCCATTGCCATGCTGTTCTCGCTTGCCACCCTTAAGCTCGTGCCGAGGCTCGGGCAAGCTCACCGTTCTGGGTGCCCGCACGCTGCAGGTCTATGTGCTCCATCGCCTCATCCGTGCCTGGCTTACCTTCCAAACGCCCTTCTACCACCTGCCCATTCTGCTCGACCCGCTCATCGGATCAGCCATCATCCTCGCTCTGAGCGGAGGCATCACGGTCCTCTGCGCAATCCCGGCGCTCACCCCGCCATTCGATGCGCTCATGCGCATGCGCTGGATTCCCAAGCGCTCAGCCGAGGGCCACGCCGCCTGATCAGGCGCCGCACGAAACGCCGCCGTACGAGGCGGCCCGGTCTCGCGCCCCGTCGATTCCATGCCATAGCCAATCCATCGGAATCTCGTCGGTGCAATACCCCGCCACGAGAATCGCCTGGGCATGGGCGCCGCAATCACCGGTCTGCACTACGGCGCGGCATCTATCGCGAAGCTTGTAGAAGTCCGGAATATACGGCACGCTTCGAACGTGCTCCTCACCCAAGAGGCCAGCTATAAACGCATAGTCGCTCGGATTCTGTTCCTCCATGCAATCCGAGACCACCGCACCCTCGAACTCTCCAACGGACACAAGTGTCGCCACGATGTCCTGAAAACTCGGCGAGCCGGTCACCGCCTCAAGGTCAATGTACTCAACATCTGGGTGCAGCGGATGCAACGCCTGTGCACAGGTTCCGCTACCTGCGTCGGCGATGAAAATCATCTCTCCCGTGACGCACGCTCGCCACAAGCGCAGCAAGACTCGGGTTCAGTATCCTACGCTTCATCTTCTGCCTCCTTGTCGCTTGGCGCATCGTCAGGCGTAATCGCCCTCACCACGCGGCACGGGCTGCCCACCGCGACGACGCGGCGGGTACGTCGCGCGTCACGGTGCTATGGGCACCGATAACGCTTCCACGTCCGATAGTTACCCCCGGCAAAATCACAACGTTTCCACCGATCCACACATCGTCCTCGATGGTGATGGGAAGCGCGCGCTCGAGGCCCTGGTTCCGTTCTTCGACCGTAAGGGGATGCTCGGCGGTATACATGCCACAACCAGGCCGATGAACACATGGTCGCCAATGGTTATAGGCGCGCCGTCCATCAGATACGCACCCCGATTGATAAAGGTCCCCTCACCTACACGGCAGTTGTATCCGTAATCAACATAAAGTGGAGGAAGAATCGTTGCTCCCTCCCCCAGCTCAGAGAACATATGGGCGAGCAAGGTGCGCCGCCCCTCCTCGTCGTCCGGATCGAATGCGTTGAATTGATGGCAGATCGCTCTGCCTGCGCTCGCTCCCGCAATAGTTCCTCATCAAAGTTCGCATCGTACCAGCGCTTTTGGTCGCGCAGGCGCCGCGCATTTCCCATACTCGCCAACCTCTCGTCGTCGCACATCGCCTTTTCCTCCTCCAGTCACTCCGCGCAATCCCCATCAAGCCGGGCATCGAGCGCACGTTTCAACATCCCCCTGAGGTAGCATTCATCGAGATCTTCCCGCATCTGAAATTCGGGAAGCAGCTCGGGCGGCAACCATTCGGAAAGCCTCGAGACGAGGCCATCGAGCACAGCTTCATCGAAAAGGCCCCCGCTGCATAGCACGACCCCGGGATTCAATGAAACAACGACGGCTGCTAGGCATTGGGCAATCAGCTCGGTACACGGACGGACGAATGCGCTGGGAGGCGGAATCGACGGGCTCGATCCGCAAGCAGACGGCAGAAAGCCAACCATCCCGGCAAAATCCGTAGAACCGGTTACAACAACGCCCTTATGGACCGTTGCCGTTCCCGGGCGGAGACCTCGGGAAAGTTCGCGAGAGTCACGACCTCTTCTTCACCGCCCCTCTCGCAATAGTAGCCAAGAGCTTTGAGATGCATGTCGTTAGCGGAGATGCACGGAAGGCCAAACCGCCGCCTAACCAAGCATTCGAGCTGCACGCCATCGAGTTCAGGCATGTCGCAGTAACCCACCACGCCGTTCTGCACGATTCCGGGAACGCCGCATACCACCTGCGCGATGCCGGGGACATCCCTTAGCGCCTCATCAAGGCAGAGGGCGAGATCAGCCTCACCCAAGCGAGCGAGACGCCACTCCCTATGAGCAAGGGTCTTCCCTGTTACCGACACAACCAAGGCGCGCACCACACGCACGCTTTGCTCGACATCGCAAACCATGCACAGCACGGGTTTGTAATCATCCCGAACAGCGTAGATGCGCGCATTGCGGCCAACGGCACCGTGGTCCCCCGCCACGCTCGAAACCTCGCCGCAAAGCTCCATTTGATTGAGCGCGGTATTGCACGTCGCGATCGATAAACCCGTTGCCGCAGCGATTGAACGCTTAGAATACATGCCGCCCGACCACAACACACGTCGGATGGCATTCGAGCTCTCTGCAACCATCATTGGCACCTCCTTTTTATATTGATTATAATAATTGATATATCAATTAGATAGTCAAATAGATGCGCGGCTAAACTCACGCTATGGCGCACCCGGCTTCCGGAGGTACCGTGTAATATCTGCCCCATTGCCATGCATGAGCTACACTTTTCCAGGCAACTGGGAAGCCCGATCGGGGCCGCCCCTATGAAGGGATATCAATGGAAGAGCTGTTCTTCAATTTCATCGACCAGTTCGGCTACTTCGCCGTGGGCGCACTTATCTTTATTGAGAATATTTTCCCGCCCATTCCAAGCGAGCTCATCTTGCCGCTCGGAGGCTTCTTCACCACTACGACCGACATGGTCCTGCCCGGCGTCATCATCGCTGCGACCGCCGGGTCGGTGCTCGGCGCTTACATTCTCTACGGCATCGGCTATGTGCTGAACCGCGATCGCCTCATGCGGTTTTTCGAGACGAAGCCCATGCGCCTTTTGGGCTTCAAGGGCGACGATATTGCCAAGGCCATTGACTGGTTCGACCGACGCGGCCAGATCTCGGTGCTCATCTGCCGCTTCGTGCCTATCGTTCGCAGCCTTATCTCCATTCCCGCAGGCGTGGCGCGCATGAATATGGTCAAGTTCGCCTTGTACACGCTGTTCGGATCGGCCGTTTGGAACACGGTGCTCTGCTCGCTCGGCGCGGCGGCGGGAAGCGCCTGGGAAACCGTGACCGCTCAGGCCGAGTGGGTATCCGACGTTGTGAAATACATCATTATCGCCATCGTGATCGTCGTTGCGATTTGGTGGATCGTAAAGCGCATCATTCCAAATCTAAAGAAGGACTAGCGGCTCGAGCACTTATAAAGAGAGCCTCAGGACAGGCGAGCTGCAGACTCTGCCTGAATCAGAATTTACTGACGACACGCCTACGCCATTTTTATCCAAATATGCGCTAAGTCGGTCTTTTATCCTGCAGATATGATGGTGCTAATCACACACCGCCCTGGTAGATGACTTGCTAACAAGCCGTCTACCAGGGCGGTGAGGATTCGACATCCTCATTCTCGAGATAAAAAGACCGACTTAGCGCAAATTTGGATAAAATCTCGCGGGGTGCGGGGGCATTAATATCGATTTGGCTTAATTGCCTAGCCTAGCACCCGGTTTTTGGCAATCCGACTCAACGCAGCCTGACGGCCCCGCAGCATGAACGCGCCCCGTCGATCCCCGTACGCACCTGCTAGCATATGAGACACATCACAGAAGCCTAAACGGCGGCAGGCATGATAGATGCCGTTGTCGTCAACATCATTGGTTACGAACGTTGCCCGCTCCTTCACGGAATCCCAAGCGTTGCCCATAGCCACGCTCGTTCCCACCGCCTCGAACATGGAGAGGTCGTTCTCCCCATCTCCAAAGGCGACCGCTTCCTCGGGCTCAAGGCCAAACCGCTCCAGCGTGGCGGCAACGCCATACGCCTTACCGCCCTCTTGCGGCACCACATCGCAAAACAGCTCGGTCCAACGTGTCGCCTTCACGTTGTGAGTGTAATCGAGAAACACGTGCTCCTCGCCCGGATCGACGAAAACGCAGAACTGGTAGATCGGTGCCGAGAGCGCTTTCTCGTAGCTTTCCTCGTGATACTGAATGCCTACCTTATCGCCAACCGTGCGCACACGATCGCTCAGGCGGCTCACGAAACTTGCTTCGGGTTGCTGCACCAAGATATCGTAGCGATGCTCCCGGTACGCATGTTCCACAATGGTTCGGGCATCCTCGGCGTCAACCGGCACATCGCGATACGCACCCGTCTCATCGAGCAGAGCTGGCCGTTGAGCGTGATATAGGCATCGAACCCGTTCTTTAGCTCGTCAACGAGCTCGAGCATCGAGCGACCTGTCGAGATGACCGTCTTGATGCCGCGCTCGCGCAGGGCGCGAAGCGCGCGCTTCGTAGACTCTGGCATGGCATGCGTCTTGAAGCTCAGCAGCGTACCATCGATATCGAAAAAGGCGGCTTTAATCATGCCTGCTCCCCCGTGCGTCCGACTGCGCAAACGCACCTATTGTATCCAAACGCCGCCGAGCGGGCGCGCGGCACCCCACTCTCGACCTACGACCTCCATGCCAGTCTGCTAGGATAGGCAGTCGGATACACCACACGCGACCAGCCAGCGCGCCGTTGAATCGGCGATTGTCTGGGCCTCCTCTCCAGCGCTTTCGAAAGGCATGACATGGCAATCCTTCTGGGCTGCGACAGCATATCTTTGGACTTCCCCACGAAACGCGTCTTTACAAACGTCACCCTCGGTGTTAACGAGGGCGATCGCGTCGGCATCGTTGGCCGCAACGGCGATGGCAAGTCGACACTCATCAATTTGCTTGCCGGAATACTTGAACCCGACGATGGGCGTGTAACCCACCGGCGGAACCTTTCCGTAGGGCTTCTTGGCCAGCGCGACAGTCTCGATGACTCCGATACCGTGCACCACGCGGTGGTGGGGAGCGCACCCGAGTACGAGTGGGCATCTTCGCCGCGCGTGCGAGAAATCCTTTCCGGGCTTATTCCCGACGTCCCGTGGGAGGGTGCGGTCGGCACGCTCTCGGGTGGCCAGCGCCGGCGCGTCGATCTTGCGCGCCTGCTCATCGGCACCTACGACGTTCTCATGCTCGATGAGCCCACCAACCATCTCGATATGCGCACCATCAACTGGCTCGCCCACCATCTGAAAACCCGCTGGCAGGCGGGTGCGGGCGCGCTGCTCATGGTCACGCACGACCGATGGTTCCTCGATGAGGTCTGCACCTCGATGTGGGAAGTCCACGATGGATCGGTCGACCCGTTTGAGGGAGGCTACTCTGCTACATCCTTCAGCGCGTTGAGCGGGACCGCCGAGCTCAGGTAGAGGAAGAACGCCGGCGCAACATGCCCGCAAGGAGCTCGCGTGGCTGAGCCGCGGAGCGCAAGCGCGAAGCACCAAACCGAAATTCCGCGTCGAGGCAGCGCGCGAGCTCATTGCCGATGTGCCGCCCTTGCGAAACGAACTTGAGCTCAAGCGCCTCGCTGTGGCGCGGCTCGGTAAGCAGGTTATCGATGTGCTCGATGTGACTGCGGGCTATCCCGACCCTGAAGGAGCGAAATGGCAGCGAGCACCGTCAAGAGGTGCCGAACGAGCGGGCAGACAAACCCGTGCTCGAGAATGTTACCTGGCTTATTGGAGCGGGCGACCGCTTTGGCTTGCTCGGCGAAAACGGAGCCGGGAAATCGACGCTGATCGACATCATTCAGGCAAGCTCAAGCCGTTGTCTGGACGGGTGAAGATTGGGCAGACCGTGCGCTTCGGCGTGCTCTCACAACAGCTCGACGAGCTTCAGCCCTCCTCAACGACACCATTCGCGAAGTGCTGAGCCGCTATAAGCGCAGCTATATCATCGACGGCAAAGAGACAAGCCTGAAAAGCTCTTGGAACGGCTCGGGTTCACCCAGGAGCAACTCTGGAGCCGCATCGGCGACCTATCTGGCGGGCAGCGGCGCAGGCTACAGCTCATGCTCACGCTCCTCAAAGAGCCCAACGTGCTCATCCTCGACGAGCCCGGCAACGACCTCGATACCGACATGCTCGCCATCGTAGAGGATCTGCTCGACGGCTGGCCCGGCACCCTCATTCTCGTCACACATGACCGCTACCTCATGGAGCGCGTAACGGACCAGCAGTTCGCCCTCATCGACGGGCACCTACGGCATGTCCCGGGCGGCGTGGACGAGTACCTGCGCCTCGCAAGCAGCGCGGGATTGAGCGGTGGCCAAGGGGGATCGCCTACGTTTGCCCGCGCTGGCGCCGGCAAGTCCGACGCGAAACCTGACGAAACTGCCTCGACCGGCCTCTCCAACGCCGAGCGCCAGCGCCTGCGCAAGGAAGCCGCTTCGCTCGAGCGCCGCATGGACACCCAGCGCAAGCGCATC
>ENA-OQEN01000818-OQEN01000818.1-human-gut-metagenome-genome-assembly--contig:-NODE-818-length-12742-cov-3.748157_pt1 | contig 12742 bp, 18 predicted proteins | sample MGYA00242791_ERZ504627 | MGnify/ENA primary metagenome ERZ504627 (study PRJEB26092, sample SAMD00036316) | human gut metagenome | host: Homo sapiens | study: EMG produced TPA metagenomics assembly of... | reverse complement strand
CGTGCCTGTTAATCCAAATCCGGTCGGTCGGTGATGATACCATCGACACCTTTGCGGATAAGTTTGCTCATTTTTGCAATATCGTTGACTGTCCATGCATAAACTTCTTTGCGATGCAGATGCATGCGCAGGAGAAATTCCCGTGTCACGAACTGGAAATGCGGGGAGATAAAATCTGCCTTGCATACATGTAACCGGTGAAGCGGAAAATATTCGTTTAACCGGTGGACAACCGTGTTACGTGGTGTCCCAATCAGCAACCCCGCTTTGATGTTCGGATCAATCTCCTTGATACGAAGTACCGAGCGGTCAATAAATGACTTCATCATATAATCGGAGTAATCATAATAGCGTTCCACCAGATCAATGATTTTCTGTTCATATCCAGTTTCTTTTAACTCGATATCCAGCTTGATTTTCCGCGGCACAGCTCCAATACTTCCTGTAAAAGCGGAACCCGGTAACCGTGTGTGCCGGTGATTCTACAGATTTCGTCATAGGTAAGTTGGCGGATATCCGTGCCGTTTAAATCTGGATTGTGAAATGCAATCAACTGATGATCCTTCGTTCGACGGATATCAAACTCTGCAAAATCTGCCTGCAGATTGATCGCAATCTGAAACGCCTCCAATGTGTTTTCGTGGGTGGCGAGTGCCGAAGCACCCCGATGTGCGATGATCGCAGTCATCATAGAGCATCATCTCCGCGCTCTCCGGTACGAATACGTACAGCATCTTCTATATTATATACAAAAATCTTACCATCCCCATAACTTCCGGTTGGAATACGTTCTGTAACCATGGCGATCAACTTCTCGCATACATCATCGGAGACAACGGTCTCAACCTTCAGTTCGGGAGAAGATTGACGAAATAATCGCCGTTATGGTGCTGGGACTTATATCCCTTCTGGTTACCGTAGCCCATGATATTGCTGACCATAGCTCCGGTTGTGCTGCATTCATCCAAAATCTCTTTCATGTCATCCAGCTTCTCAGGTCGGATGATTACTTCCACTTTTTTCATCTTGATACCTCCTGATCCTGTCGTTTAAATATTGGTACCACGTAATTCGATGATCGGTGCGCCCTTGCCATTGATATAATCGCCGGTGATGGTGACACGACCGATGTTATCGTCGCGCGGAATCTCATACATAATATCCATCATGAATTTCTCGATGATCGCACGGAGTCGCGGGCACCTGTCTTTTTCTCCATCGCTTTTTCTGCGATTGCTTCATAGGCACTGTCATCGAATTCCAGATCTACCTCATCCAATGCAAGCAGTTTCTTGTACTGTTTGAGAATTGCATTTTTTGGCTCCTTCAAGATCTTGATGTACATGTCCTTGTCCAGCGCATCCAGAGTGAAAAGCACTGGGAGACGACCAAGGAACTCTGGAATCATACCGAATTCACGCAGATCTTCCGTTGTTACTTCCTTGATCAGGTTATCGTTCTTGTCATATTTATCCTTCAGGTCTGCGGCAAAGCCCATAGAAGACTGTTTGTTCAGACGCTGCTTGATGATGTCCTCGATATCCGGGAATGCACCACCGCAGATAAATAAGATATTCCGTGTATTCATCGTTGTCATCGGCGTCATGGCATTCTTGCTACCGGAACCGACAGGTACCTCAACCTCGGCACCTTCTAAGATCTTCAGAAGTCCCTGCTGTACAGACTCTCCACTGACATCACGGCTGCGCGTCTCTTTCTTCTTCGCAATCTTATCGATCTCATCGATGAAGACGATTCCACGCTCGGCTTTTTCAACATCATTGTCCGCAACGGCAAGAAGTTTGGAGAGAATGCTTTCTACATCATCGCCAATATAACCAGCCTCAGTCAGCGTGGTCGCATCGGTGATTGCGAGTGGCACCTGCAGAATTTTGGCAATCGTCTGAACCAGATAGGTTTTACCACAGCCGGTAGGCCGAGCATGAGCATGTTGGATTTTTCAATCTCAATGTCATCCATTGTGTCTGTGATCACACGCTTGTAATGGTTGTAGACGGCAACGGACATGGCACGCTTTGCGTATTCCTGTCCGACGACATATTCGTCAAGCATTGCCTTGATCTTATGTGGGGCTGGAACATCTGCCATTGTGAGTGGTTTTTGTTCCTTTTCTTCCTTCTGTTTTTTCTTCTTTTTGACCTTCTGGGAAGTCGGGATATCATCAAATGGCATGAACTGCGACATGTTGATATTCGGCATCTTGGAGAGGTCTAAAAACTGCATCGCTCCGTTGTTGAAGGAGTCGAAACTTTTCTGCATACAGTCGTTGCAGATATACATATTTCCCGGCATCCGGATAAATGGACCGGCCTCGGATTCCGGTCTGCGACAGAGATAGCAATACTTTTCGTACTCATCATCGTCGTTGTTATTCTGATTATTTCCGTTGTTGTCTGGCATAATTTCCTCCTTATGTATGCGCATAAAAATGCACCCTTATTATAGCACGGAAATATACATATGACTATGGAATATTTATGCAGACAGCGATATAATGAAGAAATGAAAGTGAATACAGAAATACAATAAGGAAACGAAAAAATCAAATATAGCTATATGGTCTGGAGGAATGAAATATGAAAAAACGAATTACTGAATATCTGGCATATATTGATGCGCTGTTAGAAAAAGAGGATGTCGACTGGGAACATGAGAAGGAAAAGCATCTTGTACAGATCGCGTTTTTTGCACATGAGCGGCAGGTACACCTTATTGTCATGGCACTGTTTGCATTGGCAACTGTGATTTCAATCTTGTATTTGAATTTTAGCGGCTCACTGATCATCGTTGCGCTTGTGTTTGCGCTTTTGGTGCTGCTGATTCCTTATGTGATGCATTATTACCTGTTAGAAAACAGTGTACAGAAAATGTACGAACAATATGACCGGATGATGAATAAGATCGAGCCATCCTTTCAGGTGAAACCGGACGATAAAAAATAAAACAAGGCTCCGTTTGCGGTATGAAAACTATACCACAGGCGGAACCTTTTTCTTTGTTATTATCGCTTACTCTGATTTCCATCTACGGCATCTTCCACGCCGTCCACAGCATCCTTGACACCATTTCCGACACCTTCGGCAGCATCCTTGACGCCTTCACCAACGCCTTCTGCTGCGTCCTTGACACCTTCGCCGACACCGTCCGCGGCATCTTTGATTCCATTTCCAACGCCATTGGAATTTGTTGCATTTCCGCCAGTTGCGTTGTTATTTTCGGTTGTCATCTGTGTCTGTTCCGAAGTGGTTGCATTATCCTTGCTCGTCTCATCCATACCACATCCACACATACAGATAGAAAGCATCATAGCAGTTGCTGCAATGGCAGCGGTTGTTTTAAATTTCTTCATAATAAAACACTCCTTATCTAGTTTTCATTCTATAAAAATAGTATGAACCTAAATAAGGAGATTATTTTACCAATTTCCGGTAATTTTTGAAATTCAATCCGACGGTGTCAGACAGGTGCAGTCATCGGGATCGGTACAGCTTTCGCAGTTTCGCTTCTGGTCAAGCGGATTGCAAAGCTCCAATGGCTTGATGTTCCGGTCTAAGAGGCTTCCGCTTACAAAGCTCATGCAGACAGACTCCTCCGGACTTGCAAGCGTGCCCTTGGATACGAGCGCTTTTCCGTTGTGAGGGATCCGGTATTGGTTGTAGTAGATGGATTTCACGATCAGGGTAAGTCCTACCGTCATTTCCGCATTTGCAATATCGAAGTTTAATACTTTGGACATTGCCATCAGATTCAGTCCCTGCGAAACCGTTCCGTTCGTGGAGAGGAATCCGATAAAGTTCAGGTTTGGTGTTGCTACAGTCGTATCCGTGTAGGTGACACCATATGGGGCAAACAGCTGCATGGTTACGGAAGTAGGATTGGTATCCTCATCGTAGTTTGGATCGGTCGTTGCAGAAGGGAGATAGACAACACCTGTGACAGGGAGGGTTGCAAGCAGCCGTTTGCAGCAGTCATAGACATAGATGACAAAATCCACAGTCAGGTTTGTGAGTGTCAGCTCGTAGCAGTTTGGACGTCCGGCAATCGGCTTGATTGTTACGGAAGGTGCTGCCCCTGTTGCAAAGGTGATGTTTGTAACCTCTGCCCGGATATATGCTGCTGTTGGATAATCTGCAAGCAGGGTTGCAAGCGGAATTGTCCGGCATACATTGATGCCAATCTCGTCGTAGATAACAGGAACAAGTACCGTGAGCAACTTTGGGTCACCACATTGAGGTGTGACACATACATCGGTACAGTTATCTGTTAAGCTGCATGTGCAGGAATCTGTGTTGTTTGCAACTGCATTGCTTAAGACTTTTTTGTTACAGCCACAGCATTTAGACATGTTCGTTTCCTTTCAAATATGCTTACAATAATATATTCAGAATATGCATTTTTGTTCGATTCCGGCAATATATTTGTAAAAGAAAGAATTGGGAGGAAAACGTGGAAGCGGTTTATAGATGGAAAGGAGATAAACGGATTTTACTTTATGAGGAGGGAAATCAGATCTTAGCGCAGGTGATTGGGACGGGCAGGACAGTGCAATGGGGCAGTTTATGCCGGGATTATCATTCCTGTGGTGTAAGTCTGTTCTGGGAGGATGAAATCTATGTGGCATATGTCAACACAGAAAATGTTTTAATGTGGGATAAGCTTTTTGCGGAAGGACGACTGGTACTTGTGAAGGGTGACGACTGGGGGAGTATCTCTACGGTTCGGATCGCACCAGTCGCAGGAGAACGGACACAGCTTTATGTATGGTATCGCATGGCAGATCCGGGAAATGGCACGGATAGTCTGTATGTGATAAATCCACTGGGAGAGAGGAAAGTTCAGAGATTGGTATATGGTACAGAGAGGATTGAACGATATGAGATTTTACAGCACGGGGAAGTCAGTTATCTTCTATATAAATTAGCAACGGAAGCCAAACCTCGGATATATGCCGTGGATGTATCACGACTAGGAGACATAAGTCTGTCGGAATATATATTATGTAAAGAACAGACAATGCAAGAACTTGAAAAACGATGTAAAGAAAATGATAAGAATTATAATGAAGCAATTCGAAAGACGCAGGAGGATTATGAGTCACGGTTGAAATCAACAGTAAAAAATATGGAGCAGCGGTATAAACAGCAATATGACGAGCTGGCAAAACTGACACAGGGTATGCAGGAGGAAGGCCGTAAGTGGCGGGAATTATATTACAAAAGTGTTACAAAAGATTAAGAAAAAATAAAATTTGCTTGACATAACTCATAGAATTTTATAATATAAAAATTGCAACCTTTTTTCGGGAATGTCCCAAGGCTGCAAATGGTAATTTGTATTACACAGGTAATGTACCACAATATATAGAGAATGTAAAGGAAAATTTTATGGAAGACAAGAAAAAAACTTTAACTGAATATGAGAAAGAAATTTCCGAAGCACAAGAGATGGAAGAGGCAAACACACACAAACGAAAGGTACGGAGCTTTAAGCGGATGTTGATGGTAACATTTCTGGTCGTATGTGCGATCCCGATTACGTTGTGTATGTTCCTGATGGTGAAGATGAACCGGCTCGATCACCGGATAGAGAATCTGGTTGACCGGGTGGAGGAAGGAAAGAGTCTGGTCAGTACAAACATCGGACTGATCGATGAATCGACGGAGACGATGACGAGTGAGCAGATGGCGTATGGAGATCTTGGAAAGGGTTCGGAAGGTGTGCACGTAGCTCTGACAGACAATGGCGATGGTTCAAACAAAACCACGGACGATGCAGAGGCGACGACGGAAGCAGCCAGTGATGTACCGGAACAGACGTACTACAATGGACAGAAAGTATACTTGACTTTCGATGATGGACCAAGTACATACACCGGAGAACTCTTGGATGTGTTGAAGGAAAACAATGTGAAGGCAACATTCTTTGTTGTTTACAATGATGATAAGGAAGCACAGCAGTATTACAAGCGGATCGTTGACGAAGGACATTCGATCGGAATGCATTCTTACAGTCATGTGTACGATCAGGTATATGCAAGTCAGGAAAGCTTCGAGGAAGACGTGACGAAGATTCACGATTACATACAGGAACAGACAGGTGTGGATACGCATCTGTACCGCTTCCCGGGTGGAAGTTCGAACCAGGTAAGTAAGGTAGATATTCAGGATCTGATCGGATATCTGCATGACGAGGGTATCGTTTATTATGACTGGAATTCCCTGTCAGGTGATGCAGTGGATGCATCTTTGACACCAAGTGAGTTAAATGATAATATACTTGGGTATGTACATGCCAATGCCGGCGATTCCGTGATTTGATGCATGATCTGCAGAACAATCATGCAACGATCGAACACTTCCGGCATTGATCCAGACTTTGAAGGATGAAGGATATGAGATTTGTCCGATTGATGATTCTACAAAGCCAGTGCAGCATGTAGAATATAAGGGAGACAAATAATTGAACTACTTAGAAGCACAAAATTACATTGAAGAAAAAAGCAGGCTGGGCATTGTACCCGGCCTGACACAGGTAAAGGAGCTCTTACAGAGACTCGGCAATCCACAGGATGCGTGCAGGACACTGCACATCGCCGGGACGAATGGAAAGGGCTCTATTTTTGCGTTTGTACAGGAAAGCCTGCTTGCTGCAGGGTATCATGTGGGACGATATATTTCCCCGACGATTCTGACGTATCTGGAACGGTACCAGCTTGACAGACGCTATATGGCAGAGGATGAATTTGCGGCGTTGCTCACAGAGGTTGCAGCGGTGATCGAGACAATGGAGACGGATGGGTTTGCCAGTCCCACTGTATTCGAGATTGAGACGGCGGTTGCGTTTCTGTATTTTGCGAGAAACCACGTTGACTATGTATTGCTCGAATGTGGCATGGGTGGAAGCCAAGATGCGACGAATGTGCTTGCAAAACCGGAGGTTTGTGTGTTTGCACAGATCAGCATGGATCATATGCAGTTCTTAGGCGATACTCTGACGAAGATTGCAACAGAGAAAGCAGGTATCATCAAGCCGTATACAACTGTGATCTCCGCACTGCAGGTGCCAGAAGTATCGAAAGTATTACGGGAGATATGCGAAGTACAACATGCTTCTTATATAGAAGTGAATCCATCAGACTGGGAAGTTGTGCAGATGAATCTGGATGGCACTGAGGTGGTGGATTGTGGAACGAATCCAGATGAATCCAATATGGATGCGGATATGGATCAACGGCAACAACCATATCATATCCCGCTTTTAGGAGAGCATCAGATTGCGAATGCACAGACAGCAATCACGGTGCTGCGTACACTATATATAGAAGAAACAGCCATTCATAAGGGAATCGCACAGACGGTATGGCTGGGGCGTATGACGAAGGTGGCGGAGCATCCGTATATCTATGTGGATGGTGCGCACAATGTAGCAGCGTGGGAATATTTGCGTACATCGGTGGAAAAATATTTTACAAACCGCAGGGTAATCTATATAATAGGAGTACTGAAAGATAAGGAATACGAGAAGATGGTGGAGATTCTGGCACCGACGATGGCAGCGGCAGTTGTGATCACACCAGATACACCGCGCGGCCTGCCGAAAGAGATTCTGGCACCGTTGATACAGGCGCAGGGCGTACCGGTCCAGCTTGCGGATACGAGCGCGGAAGCACTGCAAAAGGCAAGAGAACAGGCGGGAGAAACGGGTGTCATTCTCGTGAGTGGTTCGTTATCTTTTCTGGCAGAGTATCTGCAATTAGAAAGCGGAGATGAAAACAATGGAGCGAATAGATAAAATTCTCGCGCATCCGGAATTTCAGGTGTATATGCGTCGGATCAGGGAGCAGGAACGCACGCGTGTGTTCTGCCTGCATGGAATCGAGCATAGTCTGGATGTGGCAAGAATCGGATATATAAAGAATCTGGAACAGGGACTTTCCTTCCGGCAGGATGTGATCTATGCAATGGCATTGCTGCACGATATCGGAAGATGTGAGGAGTATGCTTCCGGGAAATCCCATCATGAGGCGGGAGCCGAGCTGGCACGACCTATCCTTCTGGCATGTGGATATACAGAGCATGAATGTGCTGAAATCTGTGATGCAATCGGCAGACATAAGGCACCGAGTGAGCAGGCAAGATCGCTTGCAACATTGCTGTATGATGCGGATAAGCAGTCTAGAAACTGTTTTGACTGCCCCGTGCAGGAACAGTGTTACTGGTCAGAGGAAAAGAAGAACCATACAATTCGATATTAAGTTTCATATACAAGAAGAATGCAGTCGGGAAAAAAACGGCTGCTTTTTTGTTTATGACGGGTGTAAAGAAATTGACAAAAAACAAAACTTGATAAAAACAACTGCAAATTGATTTGCACAAAGGAAACACAGGCAAAAATAAAATACAACTTGATAAAACTGTGCAACAACATAAAAACAATAAGAAAACCTCTCTTTTTTTCTAAAAATAAAAAATGAACTCCCCAAAACTTTAAATAAATTAGGAAATCCCTTATCTGTGTTGACAAAATAACGTTACAGGCACATAATACAGCCAAGTCAAAGGTAATGACTTAAGAAAATTAAGAAAAATGTGAGAAGAAAGAGAGGATGATGTTTATGAAGAAAAGAAAATTAATCAGCATGGTGCTTGCAGCAACATTGGCATTGACATCTCTTACCGGTTGTGGAAAGAAGGATTCATCCAGTGATGACAGTGTATTAAGAGTCGGAATGGAATGTGCATATGCTCCATTCAACTGGTCACAGGAAACGGATGAGCTTGCAAATGGTGAAAAGGCAGTTCCAATCTACGGAACAAACATGTATGCATATGGATATGACGTAATTGTAGCAGAGAAGCTTGCAAAGCAGATGGGTAAGACATTGGAAATCCACAAGGTAGAATGGGATTCCATCGGAATGTCACTCGATGCTGGCGATTACGATGTGATCATCGCAGGTATGGGTCGTACGAAGGAACGTGAGGCATCTTATTCATTTACAGATCCTTACTATTATAGAACAAACTGCTTAGTTGTTAAGAAAGGTTCTGGATTGGAAGGAATCAAGGGCTTATCTGAATTGGCAGGAAAGAATGTAACACTTACGACACAGCTTGGTACCGGATGGGTAAACCTGCTTGATCAGGTACCGGATGCAACACTTGGTGCAAATTATGAGACAACGGCTGAATGCTTTATGGCGATCTCAAATGGAACGGCTGATGTGTGTGTCATTGATGCACCGACAGCAGAATCTGCAGCGATGACAAACGATGATCTGGCAATTATCTATCTGGATGACAATGACAAGTTCGTGGGCGATGAGGAAATGACAAATGTATGTATCGCAACAAGAAAAGATGATACCGCCCGTCGGGATGAGATTCAGAAGGCGATGGATGCCATCGGATGGAATGACAAGGCTGAGATGGATAAGACAATGGAAGAGGCAGTCAGCTTACAGCCAGCAGCTAATTAGATTATGATCCCCCCGCAGCCTTTCATGATTTCAGGCTGCGGAGGAATTATAAAAAACGTGTAGGACAGGAGGAAATCATATGGGTGCTATTCTAAGTATATCATCCCCGAACAATATCTTTGAATGGATGGCATTTCTTGCCGAAAAGTATTCGAGCATGTTCTTGCAGGGAACATGGATTACCCTGTATGTATCTGTGATCGGTACGATCGTAGGTTTCATACTTGGTTATATCGTAGGTATTGTCGGAGATATCAAAATTCACAAAGAAGATAATCCGATCAAAAAGGGAATTATCAAATTCTTCAAATTTATCTGTTTCTTATATGTAGAGTTGTTCCGAGGAACACCAATGATCGTACAGGCGATGATCGTATACTTCGGTCTCCGTCAGGGCGGTGTGAACATCAACCCGATCATTGCAGGTATTCTCGTAACTGTATTAAATACAGGTGCGTATATGTCAGAAACCGTACGTGCAGGTATCAAATCCATTGATGCCGGACAGCGTGAAGGTGCTCTGGCAATGGGAATGTCGCCGATGCAGGCAATGTTCTATGTAATCCTTCCACAGGCATTCAAGAACATTATCCCAGAGATGGCGAACACATTCCTGACGAACCTGAAGATGACATCTGTGTTGAATGTAATCGGTATTCAGGAGTTGTTCATGCAGGCAAAAACGGTCGGTGGTACATATTACAAGTATTTTGAATCGTATCTTGTAATCGCACTAATCTATCTGGTGCTTTGTGTGGCATTTAACCGGTTGTTCTTATTTATCGAGAAAAAGATGGCAGGCAAAAAAGATTATGTGCTTGCTGTGGAATATATGGAAGACAAACAGTAGGAGGGTGAGCTTATGAGTAAAAACAATGAAGAAAGTATTATTGAAGTAAAAGACTTAAGCAAATCCTTCGGTGATCATGAGGTTTTGCGGAAGATTGATTTTGAAGTGAAGAAGGGCGAGGTGATCTGTATCCTTGGTTCGTCCGGTTCCGGTAAGTCAACCTTGCTCCGGTGCGTGAACAAGCTGGAGACACAGACGAGTGGACAGGTGTTGTACCATGGTAAGGAGATCCGGAATGTCCAGAAGGAGATTAATGAGTTTCGTTCCAGAGTTGGCATGGTGTTCCAGTCCTTCAACTTATTTAACAATATGACGGTGCTGGAAAACTGTATGGAGGGCGCCAGAAAGGTACTGCATGTATCCAAGGAAGAGGCGTTCGATCGTGCAATCAAGCATTTGAAAGAGGTTGGCATGGCACCATACATTAACGCCAGACCGGAGCAGTTATCCGGTGGACAGAAGCAGCGTGTGGCAATCGCCAGAGGGCTCTGTATGAATCCGGAGGTGCTGCTGTTCGATGAGCCGACATCCGCGCTCGATCCGGAGATGGTCGGTGAAGTATTAAATGTAATGAAGGAGCTTGCAAGCTCCGGACTCACGATGTTGATCGTGACACATGAGATGGATTTCGCCAAGAATGTATCGTCCGTGTGTTGTTCATGGATAAGGGCTATGTTGTGGAGGATGCACCACCAGAGGAGTTCTTCACGAATCCAAAGAACGATCGAAGCAGAGAGTTCTTAAGCAGATTCATTGCATAGCAACCTTGCTTGAAAATGGTTTCAAAAAGTGTAGATAGATTGTGAGGGAAAAATATGGAAAATTATGTTGTTACTTTTGCAAGAGGCTTTGGTACCGGCGGAAAGGAAATCGCATCGAAGCTTGCGAAGGAGCTTGGCATCCATTGCTACGAAAATCGAATCCTGACACTGGCATCCCAGATGAGCGGACTCGATGAGAAGTTATTTCAGGAGGTCAACGAGAAGGTTCGTTCCAATGGCGGTTTTTCCAGCTTTTTAAAAGGCTTGCCACGGGCGAAAAGCTATATCAGCCGGAATGAGAAGTTCGTGTCCGATGATAAGCTGTTTGAGTATCAGAAGCAGATCATTGAGAACTTAGCGGATACCGAATCGTGTGTCATCGTTGGAAAGTGTGCCGATTACATCCTGCGGGGCAGACCGAATATTGTAAGCATCTACATAGAGGCACCACGTGATTTCTGTGTGAAGCGGACGATGGAGCATATGGGCGTGACCGAGGATGTTGCGACGGCGACGATCGTGCATACGGATAAGTTCCGTGCCGATTATTACAAGTATTATACACATGGAAATTACTGGACGAACCCGGTCAACTACGATCTGACGATCAACAGTGAGAAGGTCGGAATTGAAGATAGTGTGAAGCTGATCAAGGATTACATGAAGATTAAAGGCATTATAAAGTAACGAAAACATTTTATATATTTAGGAGGCGTTTATTATGAAATTAAAGGATCTTGGATTAACAAAGCAGGACATCAAGGATAAGGTAAGCAAGTACATGATCGATACATACGAGCGTTTTGATTTCTTGGCAGAGACAGCGAGGGCATGTACATGTACGATGAAAATGGAACTCCGTATCTAGATTTCTATGCAGGTATCGCGGTAAATAATGCCGGAAGCAGAAACCCGAAGGTTGTTGCAGCCGTCAAAGATCAGGTCGATGATATCATGCATACATTCAACTATCCGTACACGATTCCGCAGGCATTGCTGGCTGAGAAGGTGTGTACAACAATCGGTATGGATAAGATCTTCTATCAGAACTCCGGTACAGAGGCAAACGAAGCCATGATCAAGATGGCAAGAAAATATGGTATTGAGCATTACGGACCAAACCGTTATCATATCGTAACTGCAAAGATGGGCTTCCATGGTAGAACATTTGGTGCGATGTCCGCAACTGGTCAGCCGGGCAATGGCTGTCAGGTTGGCTTCGGACCGATGACATATGGTTTTTCTTATGCGCCATACAATGATCTGCAGGCATTTAAGGATGCTTGTACCGAGAATACGATCGCGATCATGATCGAGCCAATCCAGGGTGAAGGCGGTGTCCATCCTGCAACCTACGAGTTTATGACAGGACTTCGTAAGTTCTGCGATGAGAATAATATGCTGCTCCTGATTGATGAGGTACAGACCGGATGGTGCAGAACCGGTCAGCCGATGTGCTACATGAACTATGGTATCAAGCCGGATATCGTCTCTATGGCGAAGGGACTTGGTGGCGGTATGCCAATCGGTGCCATCTGTGCAACCGCGGAAGTTGCAACCGCATTTACACCGGTTCCCATGGTACAACATTCGGTGGACATCCGGTCAGCTGTGCAGCCGCTTATGCGGAAG
>ENA-OQEN01000816-OQEN01000816.1-human-gut-metagenome-genome-assembly--contig:-NODE-816-length-12748-cov-1.761826_pt1 | contig 12748 bp, 13 predicted proteins | sample MGYA00242791_ERZ504627 | MGnify/ENA primary metagenome ERZ504627 (study PRJEB26092, sample SAMD00036316) | human gut metagenome | host: Homo sapiens | study: EMG produced TPA metagenomics assembly of... | reverse complement strand
GAAACGACCCTTGTGCCGTTGCGGCAAACTAACCGAAATTCGAAGGTTGGAGGTAACAACTATGAGAAAGATTTTGTCCTGTGAGTTTAACCTAGACACCATCTGCGTGGAGCTGTCTCTGGAGGATGGGATGCTGCTTTCTATAGACTGCACCGCTGTGGAGAATGAGGTAGCAAACAGTATGTACCAGCGGTCGGAACTGGACTGGCTACTCCACAACGATCCACTGGCCTATGCCGAGTTGATTTTGAATGATGAGTTAGTGGGGTATCTGAGAACTGTAACTACGAACACAGTTTTTGATAATTAAGCTGCCCGTTGAAGAATTTTAATGCGCAACACCAGTTTCATTTATTGACAAGCCGCAACCATTATGGTAAGATTTTTTACCATAAATGGTTTGAAAGGGCGATGTTATGTCTGACTTTTTTCTTAATGACAAATATAGGGTCCTAAAATGTATGGACGCACGGCAGATTTCTGTAAATGGCGAGATGATTGTAAAGCTTTCGCAGCAGGAAATTGCAGATATTCTCAATTTTACCAACCAAAAGTCAATGACAATCATTAAAGAATTAAAGAACGCGGGCTATATAGTACAGTATAGTGCAAGAGGAAAGTACTCTTTAACATCAAAGGCGAAAGACGAGCTTAATACAATGAGTGAAATGGGGGCACAAGCATGAATATGAACACGACGCCTTTGGAGGCAGAAACCAGAGTACTCATTGATCGAAGCCTCGAAAATCTCGGGTGGAAGTTCAAGGGAAAAGATAAGAATGTATTTTTTGAACAGCCCAAGACCGAGTTGGAACGTAAGAAGCTGGGTGGCAAGCGTCCGGATTACGTTTTGTACTCTAAAGAAAGCGAAAAACCACTCATTGTAATCGAAGCGAAGAAGAAAGGCTCACGCATAGATGAAGCCCTGGAGCAGGGAATTGGTTATGCGCGGGCAATTGATGCACCATTAGTCTTTGCAACAGATGGTGTGTTTTGCAAAGCTTTCCATACGGGTGCAAATCGTCCTCCTGTTTTGAACGGTGAGGAGATTGACGAATTTATCCGCGAGGCGCTGGCGCTACGCTATTTAACCTCTTATGAAGTTAATACTGTCAGTCCGAAAGTCCAGTATGACCGCAAGGAACTTATCCGTATCTTTGACGAAGCGAACAATATGCTGCGTGGTGAGGGCTTACGTGCTGGTATTGAACGCTTCGGAGAATTTGCAAACATTCTTTTTCTAAAACTTATCAGTGAAAGTGAACAAGCAAAAAAAGAGCGCGGTGAACCGACAAAATTTGATATGGCATGTAGTTGGGATGCTATTAAAGGCATTCCAGCATCTACTCGCATTGAATATATCAATAAAACTGTTTATGATAAGCTAAATGCTCTATATGAAACGGATATATTTACACCATTACAAATTAAAGATAACGGTATTCTCAAGGATATTATGGATAAGCTTGATCCCCTCATGCTTACCGATGTTGACAGTGATGTGAAAGGCGATGCTTTTGAATATTTTTTTAAAGGCTTCTACTTCCACAAAAAACGATTTAGGCGAGTATTTTACACCGCGTCATATTGTAAAAACTATGGTGCGGTTGGTAAATCCCCAAATCGGTGAAAAAATTTATGATCCGTTCTGTGGAACAGGCGGCTTTTTAATCGAGTCATTTCGCTATATTTATAATAATATGGCTAGAACCGATGCTAACTTGGCGTTGCTACGTGAAAACACTGTGTACGGTAATGAGATAACGAATACAGCACGTATCACCAAGATGAATATGATCCTTGCAGGCGATGGACATAGTAATATTGAGATGAAGGATAGTCTTGCAAATCCTGTTGATGGTACAGAAACCTACATAGATGAAAGAGGGAAAGTCCATCATAGAGGCTTTGACATTGTCCTTGCTAATATGCCATATTCTCAAAAAACGAAGTATGGGAGCCTTTATGATTTGCCGAGTACAAACGGTGACAGCATTTGTGTGCAGCATTGTATGAAAGCAATCAATAGCGCTGCGCCTAACGGGCGCATGGCGTTGGTTGTTCCTGAAGGTTTTTTGTTCCGTAAGGATTTAACAAAAACGCGGGAATACTTGCTGGATCACTGCCAGTTGCAAAGCATTATTTCACTACCCCAGGGTGTTTTTCTTCCCTATACCGGAGTAAAAACAGATATTATCTATGCAACAAAAGTAAATCAAAAAGTTAAATCTTCGGTGAGGAAAAAAAGTTTTTGGTAATTTCGATGTCAAAAGTGATGGATATACACTTGATAATCATCGGCGCAAACTTGATTCTCCAAGCGACTTAAGCAAATATGAGGAATATCGCAAGCTTGATGAAGATCAAGCGAATGATATGCTGAAGTGGGATTTGAAGTAATTCCGCTTAGTAAGTGCGCCAGAATTCAAGTATTCTTGTTGGAAGTAGATATAGGACACAAACTGAAAAAAGCACAAAATATCCATTAGTTAGCCTTAGGGACGAAAACTATTTTCAGATTTGTTCGGGAGGAACACCAAGTAGCACCGTTCCTGAATATTGGAATGGTGATATAAATTGGATTACTCTTGCAGATCTTCCAGCAGATGATTTTGTAACGGAGATCAAAACAACTCAACGCACTATTTCAGAGCAAGGGCTTAATAACTCTAACGCAAAATTACTTCCGAAAAATACTGTAGTGGTTTCAACTCGTGCTACCATAGGAAGAGTTGGTATTGCGCGTACAGAATTAGCTACAAATCAGGGGTTTAAGAACATTATAGTAAGAAGACCTGATGAAATTCTTCCTGAGTATGTAGCCTATATACTTACTTCTCAGACAGATTTTATGATGCGCTTGGCAAGCGGTGCGACTTCAAAGAAATATCAAAAGAGAATTTTTGTACTATACAGATTCCGATTCTTCCAATTGAGCAACAGCGGCAACTTGTTTTAGATATTGCTGGATACCGAAAGGCTATCACCGGTGCGCAGGCTATTGTAAATGGTTACCGTCCTCATTTACCCCGTCTCGCAGATGTTGCTACGAAAACTTTAGATGAGATAGCTACTTTTAGGCCAGCTAAAGACGAGATCAAGAATTTGCCAAGTGATACCGATGTATCGTTTGTTCCAATGGCATCCCTAAACACATTTGATGAATCGTTTGAGGCAACAGAAACCCGAAAGCTCGGCGATGTTTCTTCAGGGTTTACTTATTTTAAAAATAATGATATTTTACTTGCGAAAATATCCCCATGCTTTGAAAACGGAAAAGCAGGAATTGCTCGAGGCCTCAAAAATGGGGTTGGATTTGGTTCGACAGAATACATAGTGATTCGTGCAGACACATCTGTTGTTTACCCGGAATGGATTTTCTATTATATCAATACCCGTGAGTTCATTGATGGAGGAAGGCCATATATGACAGGAACAGCTGGGCAACAGCGAATTGATATTAACTATGTAAAACAGTATCAGATACCTGTTCCATCGCTTGAGGAGCAAAAAAAGCTCCTTGATGAGATACATTGTGAACAAGCCTTAATTGAACCATCCAAAAAGATTATTAATGTTTTCACCGCAAAGATAAATGCGAGAATTAAAGAGATATGGGGTGAATAGTTTTGACAGATATCGTTGATTCACTGAGGTTCCGCATTTGCAAGAGATGCTGAGCTATTTGCCTATAGATCCAGAGGATGAGGAGGACATTGTCAACTATGTCCAAAACATTACAAGCCTTATTGCTGTAAACTACAAATATGGACAATACCAGTTTGCATATTTTGGTGTCCATCTGCTATATATGACATACATATATTGTACCGCCTGGAAAATTGGACAAATCGAACCTGAACGGTATAAAGATGCTATTATTTTTGCACGTTCATATAATGGCAGAGAACAAGATTTCAAAATAGAGGATGCTGATTCCATATTTGTATATAGCTTGATGCCTGAAAAAGATATTGCTAAACTATTCAAAATTATCGAACTTGATAATTCACAGATTTCGATTGGTTGGTGATCTGGTGGACACAAGAAATGATATGGCACATGCCTCTGGAAAGTTTGAAATTTTGAATGAAGAAAGTTATGATGCAAAAGTCAGCAACATTATTGCGTCCATGGATTTTATCCACAGATGCATGGTTCGACTTATACGAAAATGGTATGGGCAGGTTCTGATAAGTTTTTGTAAAGGTGAATATGAGGGATACGACAATCCAAAAGACTTCATCATTGAACAAATGATTCAAACATTTAAGCTTTCAACCAACGAGATTCTTGTTTGTAATGAAATGAGTGTTAGTAGCTTGGTTACTACACATCGAGGCTATGAGGCAAAGCTAAAAGCATTCAAAAGAGCTGTAACAGCCTATTGCCAAGAGATGGGATATATTTAATGTGTGGATGCAATATAGAAGGGTGGGTATGTGATACATCTCGTTAAAGGTCTATGTTTGGCAACATCATGGCAACAAAAAATCAGATAGCCTCTACTATCTGAATAATGAAAAGAATGCCAATACTCTGAACTAAATCTCATAAGCAAATCTGTTTAGAAAACATCTAACAGGAGCGAGTGGGAATAATCACAAAGATCCCGGAAACCTTGATACAAAAGGTCCCCGGGATTTTATATTTGAAAAGCGTAACAAAAACGTAGCATCTTTTTGGAAAAATTCGTTTTTATGCGGGTTTGCGGATGCCGCCCGGATTGCGAAATCATTTTTGCAATACTTTTATAACACCTTGCAAGCAACAAGCATTTTGTAACAGACGAAATAGTTGCAAGCGGTTTTGCGGTAAAATGAATCATAAGCAAATCGGATTTCAGCCATCGCGGTTGAAATCGATTTTATTGCAAAGCAACGAGGTTTCGGGGTACGCTGAAGCGGATCGGGTTCCTATTTTGAATGTACCTATGTAAATCTTATAGCCTTTCAGTATAGTGATGACACGAAGCAAACGGAACGAGTATCCGCCAATGTTGATCAATAAGCTGTGGGTTTATTCTTTTGGCTGGCGGAGAGTCTAATAGAAAATGAAGGCATTACTGAGCAACGAAAGGCTGAAAATCCGATGCTTTGGATATAGCAAATGAAATCAATACCCCCATAGTTGAGCACAAGAAATTGTAGCTCATGCAATAGTCCACCGATCACATGGGCGGGTAGAGCTGCCGGGTTCTGCCTATCTTTCTGTTTTGATGTAACACGTAATCGCCACAAAAAGAAAACGAAAATTTAGTTGCCATCATTTTAAGATACCAACCGCATGTATCTTGACAAGAAGAGCTACGTCTGATACAATACATACCAAAGTATGTTAAAAAGGGGAGCGAGTGATGGCACGAAACAAATATCCGGAGGTAACGGTCGAACGGATCTTAGATGTATCGCAGCGCCTTTTCTTAGAAAAGGGGTATGACAATACAACGATTCAGGATATTGTTGATGAATTGGGCGGCTTATCAAAAGGCGCGATTTATCATCACTTCAAGTCCAAAGAAGAAATTATGGACGCAGTAGGTGACAGAATGTTTTTTGCGAACAATCCCTTTGAAGCTGTTCGCAAGCGTTCCGATCTGAATGGCCTGCAAAAGCTACGGGAGGTAGTTAGGCTGAATCAGTCAGACGAATCCCGCACCGACATGACTGTCCAATCGATTCCGATTACAAGAAATCCCCGGATTTTGGTGGAAATGATTGATTCCAACCGTCGCATTTTAACGCCATATTTTTTGGAACTGATAGAAGAAGGCAATCAAGATGGTTCCATACATACGGAATATGCTCATGAGATTGCGGAATTGCTTCCGTTGCTTACCAGCTTATGGCTGCTGCCATCAGTGTTTCCGGCTACAAAAAAGCAGATGAGGCGTAAATTTTATTTTCTCGGTGATATGCTGGAGAAGATGGGCGTCCCTCTGATGGACGATTCTCTTTATATTTTAGTGGATCAATTTTTTGATCAGATTCCTGAGTAAACATAGAATTGCCGAGAGGCAATTTTATTTTTAAAATATACATTCATTCGGGCGGTATTATAAAAAATACCGTTTTTTAGCCTAATTTACATACCGACGGATGGTATTATAAGCGATTTTCTTTCTAAAATATTGGAGGTAATATTTATGACTGAAAAAGAATTTGATCAAAAAGTGGAAGATATGGCTGCACGGTTTGAACGTGGGATAGAAGCCTCAGCGGCTAAACTCGAGAAAGGAGTAACCCACAAATACGGCGAGAGCCGCCTGTTCCGATTTACCATAAGAGGAATTTTCATAGCTGCCGAAATTGGACTGCTGATCGGTGGAAAAAGCCTTGTGGAAAAAGGACATAGAACTGCCGCAATCTGGTGTGTGGCCTTGGGCGCTGTGGGTTTTGCGGCGGAGCTGCTGCGAATCCTTGCATGCAGGAGGGAAAAATGAAACAAAAATTTTTAACCCGTAATTTTATCCTTTTGATTTTTGGGCAGGTTAGTTCGCTGATCGGGAATTTCACACTGAAATTCTCCCTTTCCATGTATGTGCTGGAGCAGACAGGCTCCGCGTCTGTTTTCGCGGGGCTTCTGGCTATGGCTCTGCTTCCTACCATTTTGCTCTCACCCTTTGGCGGTATCCTTGCAGACCGGGCAAACCGCCGCAACATTATGGTGGCACTGGATACCCTTTCCGGCCTATCCGTATTGGTTGCCTGCATTGTCATGCCTTTCGGCCACGATATTCTTATAATCGGGATTCTGTTGGTAATTCTCTCGATACTGGGAGCTTTTGAATCTCCTACGGTGCAGGCATGCATCCCGCAAATGCTGTCCGGGGATCATATTGTAAAGGGCAATGCGGTTATCAATCAGGTGGCGGCAATTGCCTCGCTGATTACTCCCTTCTTGGGAAGTGTATTTTACACGACATTTGGGATACAACCGGTATTTTATGCGGCAATGCTTTGCTTCTTTGTGACGGCGCTTTTTGAATGTTTTATCCGGCTGGATGATAAAGAGCCGAAACACAAGATGAAGATTAGGGCGATGGTAAAGGAAGATTTCTCGCTCAGTATGCGCTTTTTGTGCCGAGAACAGCCTGGTATTCTGAAGCTGCTTCTGCTGGCTGCACTGGTGAGCCTGTTTGTAGCGGGTACGGCTGTGGTAGCTTTCCCTATTTGGTGCGAACAGTTTTGGGGCTTTCCGCCGAGCATTATGGTGTGGCTGAAAGCGCAATGGGGATTGCCGCAATTCTCGGAGGCCTGTTTGTGGCGGTGCTGGCAGGGAAGCTACGGCTGCGCCATCTTGCTGGCGTTTTTTTGTCCTTTGGAATCTGCCTGATTCTTTGCGGGATTGCCTTCTGGCTGCCGGTGGACGCTTTTACACAGTATATCATTTTGCTTTTGATGTTCTGTGCCTGCCAGTTTGGATGCAGTATTTTCTCCACCTATGCAATTTCCACGATTCAGGGGAGGACGCCGGAGCGCCTGATGGGCAAGGTAATGTCCTATGTGTTCACCCTTTCCATGTGCGCACAGCCGATCGCAGATGGTTTACGGGGCATTATTCGACCTGTTTTTTGACCGTGTCTACTGGGTGCTGGTTCCAAGTGGAATTTTTGTTTGCGTGATAGGATTCGCTTCGGCTGGTTTTTTTCGGAATTTTGAAAAGCAGGAAGCTTCTGCCCACACCAATCGTTAGAAGATAGAGAGAATATCGGATGAAATTATATTAGAACGAAAGGATCGGGAGCCCCTCGCCTTTGATGATATACTGTTGAAAGTAAGGCGCTGCTTACAGAAAAAGTCTTGTAGTCAGCGCTTTTTAAGCTTCGCTTTCTGCTGTTTCCAAATTGCTTTGCAGCGTGTTTAAAAACAGCTCTGATGCTTTTGTGAGCACCTGGTATTTCTTCCAAACCACGCACAGTCCAGCCTGTAGTAGGGATTAAGGGGCGAAAGCAGAGGTTGCCACCCTGTGTGTTGATAATTTTATCCAGCGTAATGGCGTAACCAAGCCCTCATCCACCAAGATTGATCCGTTATAAAGCAAACTATAGGTTGCCACGATATTCAGATCGGCTTCCTCCCGCTTCAGCCACAGAGACAGGGCGCTTCCCGCTCGGTGCTGGCGAGAGAGAATCAGCGGCTTATCCCATAAATCCTTTGGGCCTATGGCCTCTTTCTTGGCCAATGGCGCATCTCGGCGCATTAACACCCCCCAAGTGTCTTTTTGAGGAATACGCAGGTATTGATATTTGGATAAATCCTTTGGATCAAAAAGCAGGCCAAAGTCGATCAATCCCTTGTCCAGCTCCTCCGTAACATTCGCGGAATCCCCACTGGAGATATGAATACGGATTTGTGGGTGCTCCTGCTGTATTTGGCCGGCTGCCCTTGCAAGGTGGCGAATGGCATCTGTTTCTCCCGCGCCGATATGGATATCTCCGGCGATTGCCTCGTCGTTCAGGGTGATTCCCGTTCTGCTTTCTGCACTAGATTAACGATTTCTTCGGCCCGCTTGCGCAAATCATGCCCTCCTCCGTGAGGGTGATTTTGCGGTTCCCGCGGAGGAAAAGCTGCTTTCCCAATTCTTCCTCCAGGTCTTTCAGCTGGCGGGAGAGAGTGGGCTGTGATAGGTGCAGGTATTCGGCCGCTCCGGATACGCTCTGTTCCCTTGCCACAGCGAGAAAGTATTGCAGCACACGTAATTCCATCATTCATCTATCCTTTCGCAGGGGCTGGACTTCGTCTGGTTTTGACAAAGCCAATGCTCAGTGTGAAAAAGTATGACTTTTGTGTAAATCGAGCTCTTGTTGTGTGTAGTATAGCACATATTGATATAGATAAAAAGCATAGTTTGATATCTAATATAAGTATTTGCTATTTCATAACGCCCTGTATTATACTGGATATCGGAAAAAATACAGCGTTTTGCGGGGTGAATGAGATCAAAAAGACGGTAGCGTTTTTGTGGATAGCAGGTTTGTTCTTTTTGATGTGTGGCTGCGGTAGCCGCCAGGCACCGCAGCCGGGGGCGTCTATTGCCGCGATTGGAAACAGCGAACAATCGGCTTTGCAGGAAACCATCAGCGGACCGGAGAAAATGCCTAAAACAGAGGAGAATAAGCCAATGAAAATTCAGGTGCAGGCAGGCGAGCACGTTATTGTGTATGCATTAAACAACAGCCGCGCCGCCAAAGAATTGTATGCACAGCTGCCTTTGCGGACAACTGTAGAAAATTTTAGCACCAATGAAAAGGTGTTTTATCCGCCGCAAAAACTTTCCATCGCCGGCGCGCCGTTCGTAGATGCGCAAAAGGGAACGCTGGCGTATTATGCTCCGTGGGGCGATGTGGTGATGTTCTATGACAAGGGAAGCGGCTTGTATGAACTGGGGAGAGCGATTTCCGGCATTGATGAAATTGAAAAGCTTGCAGGCGCGATCACTGTGACGGCGGTTGATTGATTTCGGCAAGAAAGGCTCTGTATTGATAAGCTTATAATCAGGGCCTAATCGGCTTGCAAGAGGCACATTATCAGAAGGCTGGCTCAAAATTTTTCTGCGCCAAAACCATCTAAGTGAGGAGTGGCCATAACAATGAATTCATAGAAAACCAAACCTTTGATAGGGAGCGTGCGCTTTATGGGGAGCGGAATCTCCATTTGAAGCGGTGCACCTTTGACGGCCCGGCAGATGGCGAAAGCGCCTTAAAAGAGTGCTGCGGCATTCAGGTAGAGGACTGCTTGTGTAATCTGCGCTATCCTTTTTGGCATGACCATGGCCTGAAGATCAGCGGCACTGAGCTGACGCCCCATTGCCGCGCCGCGCTGTGGTATTCGGATCATGTGGAGATCACTGGAAGTAGGCTCCACGGAATCAAGGCATTGCGAGAATGCAGCGAGGTCACCATGGAGGACTGCCGCATCGTTTCGGCTGAATTTGGCTGGTGTGTGCGGAAACTAAAGATGCTCCGCTGCTCCGCCGAGAGCGAATATTTTATGATGCGCTCGGAGGACCTGCAATTTTGATGTGCGGCTCAAGGGAAATACGTACCTTTCAATACACAAAAAACATGACCTTGGAAAACTGTGTGCTGGATACGAAGGACTCTTTCTGGCATGCCGAACAGGTAACGGTAAAAAACAGCATCATCAAGGGCGAATACCTAGCCTGGTATTCCAGTGGGGTAACGTTTATCCACTGCACCATCATTGGTGCACAGCCCTTCTGCTATTGCAAAAATTTAAAACTGGTGGATTGCAAAATGGTGGATACTGACCTCTGCTTTGAAAAGTCGGAGGTCAACGCAACCATCACCACGCCGGTGATCAGCATAAAAAATCCACTTTCCGGCACAATCTGTGCCCCCTCTGTGGAGAAGATCATAATGGACGACCCAAATGCAGCAGGGGAAATTGTGCTTGAGGAGCAAGAAAACGGCAAAATGGAAAGCAAGCCCTGCGCTTGAGCAAGGGGCGACGAGCAATTTTCATGTTCCATCTTAGCCGTCCACAGGACAAAAGTGATAAAAGGTATCTTATAGAAAGAGGGATTTTAAATGAGCAAGAATGTTTTGGTGATATCAACCAGCCCCCGCAGGAATGGTAATTCCAAGCTGTTGGCAGATGCATTTGCCAACGGCGCAAGGCAGGCTGGCAACAGCGTTGAAAATATTTCACTCCATGATAAAACCATCTGCTTTTGCAAGGGCTGCCTTTCCTGCCAAAAATCACAACGGTGCGTGATTCATGATGACGCAGATACTATTGCACAAAAAATGCGCGCCGCTGATGTGCTCGTGTTTGCTACCCCAATTTATTATTATGGGATGAGCGGACAGATGAAAACGATGTTGGATCGTGGCAATCCCCTATATGCTTCTGACTATGCTTTTCGGGAGGTTTATCTGCTGGCCGCCGCGGCGGAGGAAGAAGAGCATACAATGGATGGCGCGGTCAACGGCCTGAGAGGCTGGCTCGCCTGTTTCCCCAAGGCACGCCTGGCAGGAACGGTGTTTGGAGGCGGCGTGGATGTGGCGGGCGCCATCAAAGAACACCCCGCTTTACAAAAAGCTTATGAAATGGGCATGGCGGTTTCGAATGGCTGAACGATTAGATCCGTGGGGTAGCTTCTACCAAAACCTGATTGACGCCGGGTGTAGCCAAGCGACGGCACAGCAATGTGTGGCTTTGGCGAGAGGCGAAAAAAAGGCCGATCTACTGCGGCTTCTTTCCCATCATCGAGCGGCTCTGCTGGATGCTGTGCATGCAAACCAGAAAAGGATTGATTGCCTCGATTATTTGCTTTATCGAATCGGCAAAGAGGGCGCGGATAGAAGATAAATGCTTATGCTCCAAAAAACCTTTTACATTCCCGATCGCTACTCCCGGTGTACACCGAGGGTAGCAATAAGAGATTGCTTGAAAGCGCGCGCTGTAACTTGATTTTCCGCGTTATATCGGTTATAATGAAAAAAATTAAAGTAGAAATAGATGATGCTGAAAATCGGATGAACCATCCTGCATGGATGATTCAGATTGTGCAAATACCACGAGCAAAACGCCTATGAAAGCGCACGGTTTGCAGGAGTGGGTGCGAATCATCTTTTCAGAATGACCCCGGAGCACCGCAAAGGTGCGGCGCCCGGGGGTTTTTCCGTGGTTGTGGAAGAAATGGTGGGGAAAGGCGAACGTTTTTCCTTGCAGAGAAAGGTTGGTCATATGAATGAGCATGCAGCAGATCGGTTTTGACAACGACAAATACCTCAAAATGCAGTCCGAGCATATTCAGCACCGGATCGCACAGTTTGACAACAAACTATATTTGGAGCTGGGTGGTAAGCTGTTTGATGACTATCACGCCTCGCGTGTGCTACCTGGATTCAAGCCGGACAGCAAGATTAATATGCTCCTTAAGCTCAAAGAGCAGGCTGAAATCGTGATCGTGATCAACGCCGCCGATATCGAAAAGAGTAAGGTGCGCGGCGATCTCGGCATTACCTATGACGCGGATGTGCTCCGCCTCATTGACGCTTTCCGCGGCGTGGGGCTCTTTGTGGGCAGCGTTGTCATCGCCCAATATGCCGCGCAGCCGATGGCGGATAAATTTCGCAATATGCTGGACAAGCTCGGCGTGCCGGTCTACCTGCATTATCCGATCGAGGGTTATCCAAACAATATCCCCCTCATCGTCAGCGAAGAGGGGTTTGGCAAGAATGAGTATGTTGAAACCAGCCGCCCGCTGGTGATCGTCACGGCGCCTGGCCCCGGCAGCGGGAAAATGGCGACCTGCCTTTCCCAGCTCTATCACGAGCACAAGCGGGGGATTAACGCCGGTTATGCCAAATTTGAAACCTTCCCGGTGTGGAACCTCCCGCTGCGCCATCCGGTCAATTTGGCGTATGAGGCTGCAACGGCCGACTTAAACGACGTTAATATGATCGACCCCTACCATTTGGAAGCCTATGGCGAAACCACTGTCAATTATAACCGCGATATTGAGGTTTTTCCCGTGCTGAATGCCATTTTTGAGCGCATCGCGGGGGAGAGCCCCTATAAATCGCCCACGGATATGGGCGTCAATATGGCTGGCAACTGTATCATAGAGGACGATGTTTGCCGCCGTGCCTCCGAGCAGGAGATCATCCGCCGCTATTACCACGCTCTGTGCGATCAAAAGCAGGGCCGGGTGGATGAAGCGGCTGTTTATAAAGTGGAGCTTTTGATGAATCAGCAGGCGTTTCAACGCATGATCG
>ENA-OQEN01000815-OQEN01000815.1-human-gut-metagenome-genome-assembly--contig:-NODE-815-length-12766-cov-1.677427_pt1 | contig 12766 bp, 25 predicted proteins | sample MGYA00242791_ERZ504627 | MGnify/ENA primary metagenome ERZ504627 (study PRJEB26092, sample SAMD00036316) | human gut metagenome | host: Homo sapiens | study: EMG produced TPA metagenomics assembly of... | reverse complement strand
ATTTGCCTATGGTTCTATTGAAAGGCTTTCGCCTATAAAATCGAAAAAAGCCGTCCGGTAACAGTTTCAGGGAGTTTGAGACAAGGAGCCGCGTCCTGTCTCAAACGCCTTGAACCCGCCTGCCGTGCCAAGCGCCAACGAATCACGCTATACGGTACCTGCCACCGAGCGGCGAATAAAAACGATTGGGTGATTGGGCTTGTCCTACCTGCCCAATGGGTTATTGAAAGGCCAACAGGCAAATGAGGCACAGGATCGTGGTCACGATCATGTAGACGGATACGATCCGGGTCTCGCTGTAGCCCAACAATTCAAAGTGATGGTGTAAGGGCGCCATTTTGAAGATCCGCTTTTTCCGGGTCTTATAGCTGCCCACCTGTAAAATGACCGAAACCGAGCTGGCCACAAAGCAGGCCCCCATAATGGGCAGCAACAGCACCGCCCGGGAGAAGATGGCCATCACCGCCACCGCGCCCCCCAGGGCCAGGGAACCGGTATCCCCCATGAACACCCGGGCCGGATAGCTGTTATACCGGAGGAAACCCAAGCATCCTCCCGCCACCGCGGCGGCAAATACGCCCATGGATTGCAGCTCCGCCGCATATTGGGTCTGCTGGGCCTGGGCCATTCCATCGGGATTTTCATGGCCGTAGCCAGATACAGGAAAATCACCCCCATGGTCAGGGAATAGATCAACGTCACCCCGGAGGAGAGCCCGTCCAACCCATCGGTAAGGTTCACGCTATTGACCGTAGCGATGATCACGAACATGATGAAGGGGATATAGAATACCCCCAGGTCCCATTCCAGGCCGGAAAAGGCAGGTAGATCTTGGGGCCGATAAAGGGGCTTTTGTAATGCGTAAGCCGCCACGATGGCTGCGATGAGGAACTGGGCGATGATCTTTTGATAGGCCCGAAGCCCCACGGTATTTTTGCAGCGCACCTTCAGAAAATCATCCAGAAAGCCCACCAGGGCAAACCCCACCGTGCACAGGAGGGCGGGCAACACCAATTCCGTAGCCGATAGGGAAAATGCCAGCGTACCCGCCAGGATGCCAAAGATGAACATCAGCCCCCCCATGGTGGGGTCCCCTGCTTGGTCAGGTGGCTTTTCGGCCCCAGTTCCCGCTCGCACTGGCCGAATTTCAACCGCTTGAGCAGGGGGATCAGCACCGGCCCCAGCAGGATGGTCACGCCTGCGCTCAGCAGCAGGGCGTATATCATGTAACGCATGGATCAACCTCCGTCTGCGGATCAATCGGTACCCAACAGCTCCGCTACGATCTCTTTCTCGTCAAAGTGATGTTTGCCGCCATTGATCTCCTGGTAGTTTTCGTGGCCCTTGCCAGCCAGGATGATCACGTCGTTTTTCTGGGCATGCTCCAGGGCATACCGGATGGCCTCCCGGCGGTTTTCGATGATCACATGCTCGCAGCCGCTCTTCTTGACCCCTTCCACGATGTCCTGGATGATGGCTATGGGGTCCTCGCTGCGGGGATTATCCGAGGTCACGATCAAAAAATCGCTATACCGGCCCGCCACTTCCCCCATGATGGGCCGCTTGGCATGGTCCCGGTCGCCGCCGCAGCCAAACAGGGTAACCACCCGGCCCGCCGCAAAGCCCCGCACGGTTTTGAGCACGTTTTCCAGGGCGTCGGGGGTATGGGCGTAATCCAGCAGCACCGTAAAGGCGTGCTTGCCTGTGGGCAAGGGCTCCAGCCGGCCGCTGACGCTCACCATGTTTTCCAGGCCGCTCTTGATGGAATCCAGGGACCAGCCCAGGCTCAGGGCCACCCCCGCCGCCCCCATGGCGTTGAACACGGAAAACAGGCCGGGGATGGGAATATTCATTCGGGAGGTGATGTTGCGGTAATGCAGGTCAAACTGTACCCCCGGGTGGTGATATCGATCTCGCTGGCGGTGATATCCGCCTGTTCCCGGATGCCGAAGGTCATCACCGGCAGATCTAAGCCCGCCAGCAGCTCCTGGGCATGGGAATCGTCTATATTGACCACCGCCTTATCGCTCTGATAGAACAGCTGCTTTTTGGCGGCCAGATAATTGGCAAAGGTTTTATGATAATCCAAATGGTCCTGGGTCAGGTTGGTAAATTCCCCCACCTGAAACTGGATGCCGTGGACCCGCTTCTGATCCAGGGAGTGGCTGGATACCTCCATGATCACCACATCCACCTGCTCGTCCTTCATCTGCCGGAAGATCCGCTGCAGATCCACGCTTTCCGGGGTGGTGCGCTCCGTATCGATGATGAAGTCCCCGATCATGTTCCGGATGGTGCCGATAAGCCCCACCTTTTTCCCCATCCGCTCCGCAATGGCCTTGAGCATGTAGGTGGTGCTGGTCTTGCCGTTGGTACCGTGATGCCGATGATGGTCATATCCTTGGCGGGATAGCCATAGTATCCCGCCGCCATCTCCGCCATGGCGATGCGGGTATTGGGCACCAAAACTTGGGGTACCGCCAAGGGGAGCTCCCGCTCCACCACCAGCGCCGCCGCCCCCTGCTCCACCGCCTGGGCCGCATAGGCGTGCCCGTCGGCAAAGGTGCCTACGATGCAACAGAATACATCCCCTGCTTTTACCTTGCGGGAATTGTATTGCAGTTCCCCCACTTCCACGTCCTGCCCCAGCAGCTTGTGCTCGGTCGGCTTTGCCAGTTCGCTCAAACGCATGTCTCTCTCTCCTTCATGGGCGCAAGCGCCCGGTTCCTGGGGTCTAGTCCTCTTCCTCGTCGCCGGGCAAGGTGGCGGTGGCGGCGTTTTCAAACTCCACCAGCACCTCTGTGCCAGCTTCTACCTTGGTGCCCGCCTCCGGCACCTGCCGGAAGGCAATGCCCGTTTGATCCGGCGGGTCGATGCGGATCTCCAGCCCGCCTCGTCCAGCATATCCTTCACCCCCAGCCGGTGCGGCCTAAAACATTGGGCACGGTCACTTGCTCTATCTCCGCCTCGGTGATGATCTCGCCGGTGTTGGCGGTATATAGCAGCACTTCGCTGCCTTTTTGTACGATCTCATTGGGCGCCGCCACCTGGGCGGTCACCGTATCCGCCTCATCGTCCTGGTATACGGCTTCCAAGCCGTTGGCTCCAAGGCCGCCTTCGCATCCTGGATGGTCATGCCCGTCAGGTCGGGCACGCTCACGGTCTCCGCCCTGCTCGGTGGGCAAGAAGCCCGCGTGGCGCGAGGGTTTCTTCCAGCACTTGCTTGACAAAGGGCGCCGCCACCGTGCTGCCGAAAATGGTGCCCACCTTGGCTCATCCACCAGGATCAAACACAGGTATTCCGGATCGTCCGCCGGCGCGAAGCCGATGAAGGAGGCGATCAGCTTGCCTTCGGCGATCTTGCCGTCCTCGTATTTCTGGGCGGTGCCGGTCTTGCCCCCACCCGGTAACCGGGTATGGCGCCGTTTTTCCCGCTGCCCTCGGTGACCACGCTCTCCAAAATGGTGCGGACCTTGGCGCTGGTCTCTTCCGAGATCACCCGCCGCACCGTGGTGGGCTGGTTTTGCAGGATCACCTCGCCGCTTTCGCTGACAATGCGGTCCACCACATAGGGCTGCATCAGCTCTCCCCCGTTCACCGCCGCGCATACGGCAGTGGCCAACTGGATGGGGGTCACGGCGATGCTTTGGCCAAAGCCGATGCGGGCCAGGTATTGTCGTTAATATACTTCTGGTGGGTCACGATGCCGCCGCTCTCCCCGGAGATGCCGCTGCCCGTGGTGCTCCCAAACCCGAAGCCGTAGATGTAATCGTAAAAGGTCTCCACCCCCATGGCCAAGGCCATCTGCATGAAGGCCGGATTGCAGGAATTCTGCACCGCCTCGATCAGGGTCTCGCTGCCATGGCCTCCGTCCTTCCAGCATTTGATCCGCTCCTCGTTTACCACGTACGAGCATCGCAATGGTAGGAGGTGGATTCATTCACCGTGCCGCTGTCCAGGCGGCCGCCAGGGTGATGATCTTAAAGGTAGAGCCGGGTTCGTAGCTATCCGCCACCACCCGGTTGCGGCTCAAGGAATTGAGTAGGGACATATCGTCCCGGGGGGGATCGTTGGGATCATAGTCCGGCTGGGTGGAGATGGCCACGATCTCGCCGGTTTTGCATTTCATGATGATCCCCTGGGCGGTTTCCGCCTGGTTTACCTCCAGGGCCTCCTTGAGGGCCTTTTCCAGGAAGGACTGGATGGCGCTGTCCGTGGTGAGCACCACGTCGTAGCCGTTGATGGGCTGGATGATCTCCTGGGCCCCATAGGCCAGGGCCTGGCCCGCCCGGTCGGTTTCCGTGATCATGCGGCCGTCCTCGCCCGCCAGGTATTTATCCAGCTTCTGCTCCAGGCCGCTTTGCCCCACCCCGTCGATGGTGGTGAACCCCAGCAGCTGGGAGAACAGGCTGCCGTTGGGATAATAGCGTTTGGAGTCGATGGCCGTGTAGACCCCGGCTCCCAGTTGGCGGCCATTGATCTCGTCGATCACATCCCGTTCCACTTGCCGCTTCAGGATGACCTCTCTATAGTATTCACCAGCACTATTGGTCTTCATGACCTGCTGTAACACATAATCATAATCCATTTCCAGGATCTCGGACAGCTCCAGGGCGATCCGCTGCCGGTCGTCCGCGTATTCCTCCTGGCTCATCAGGTATGGATTCAGCAAAACCTTATACGCGGTACCGCTTTGGGCCAGCACCACACCGGAAGCGTCGCTGATGGCGCCCCGGGAGGCGGTAAGGGAGGTATCCTGGGTCTGCTGGTTGGAGGCCAGCTCCCTAAGCTCAGAGCCCCGGATCAACATAAACCAGGCCAAGCGCAGGATGAGCAGGAAAAAAATCACCGCCACCCCAACCAGGGTGATCGCCAACCTTTTTTTGCCGGATACCCCTGCATTTCCCAATGTCTATCACCTCCGCGGCCCTATTGGGGGGCCGCTTGGCCTCCGGCTAGGGATGGTTCCGTTCCCTGGATGCGGACGATCTGATCTGCCTGGGGATACCCCATGCCCGCCTCCAACGCCGCCTCCCTGGCTTCCTCCAGGCTGACGGCTGCGTTAAGCTGTACGTTCAGAATATCGATCTCCCGGTTGCAAGCTACGATCTGATCCCGGATCTCGTTGACCACAGCGTATTCCTGGCTGATGATAGCATACCGCACCAGCAGGATGATCAACAACGCCGCCACAGACAATACGCCCATGGTGGTAAAAAGCAACCTGCCTGCATCCACATAGAGATTGCCCCGGGGTTGCCGCGCGATCCGGGTGACCCGGGGGCCTGCGGGCTTGGCAGCCGTGTGGCTATGCACCGGCGCCGCCTCGCCAAAAGGCTCCGCAGCAGGACAGGCTGCGCCCTGGACATACACCCGGGTACGGGGTGCATATCGCAGTTGGCTTTCCGTCTTTCTTGCCGCTATAGCCATGTGTATTCTCCTTTTTTACCGGTTATAACTTTTCTATGCCCCTTAGCTTCGCGCTGCGGGCCCTGGGGTTGGCTTCCAGTTCTTCTGGGCCAGCGATCAAGGCTTTTTCGTCAGGATGCGCGCCGTAGGCGTTTGCCACAGGTGCAGATGGCGCCGAGGATCGCAGGTACAGGGATGCTCAAATTGCCGGAAGGCGTTTTTTACGATCCGGTCCTCCAGGGAATGGAAGGTAATGACCGCCATGCGGCCTCCTGGCTTTAACAGGTCATGGGCCTTGACGATGGCCTGATCTAGGCCGTCCAGCTCCCCGTTTACCGCAATGCGCAGCGCCTGAAAGGTCCGCCGAGCCGGATGGGGCCCTTCCCTACGGTTGGCCGCTGGGATGGCGTTTTTCACGATCTGGGCCAGCTCCAAGGTGCTTTCGATGGGCTTTTGCTGCCGGGCCTTTACGATGGCCCCGGCGATCCTGGCCGCATACCGCTCCTCCCCATAGTCCTGGATGATCCCCTTGAGGGCTTCCTGGGAATATTGGTTCACCACTTGGCCGGCAGTCAGGGCCGCGGCGGTGTCCATGCGCATATCCAAGGGCGCGTCCTCGTGATAGGAGAAGCCTCGCTCCGGCGTATCCAGCTGGTAGGAGGAGACCCCCAGGTCCAGCAAAATGCCGTCCACCGCTTGGACCCCCTGGCTTGCCAGCAGGGCGGGCATAGCAAAGAAGTTTCCCTTCAGGGCTATAAACCGGTCGCCGTAGGCGGACAATCGCTGGGTGGCCGCCCCGATGGCAGCGGCGTCCCGGTCGATGCCGATAAGCCGGCCATCCGCAGGCAGGCGGGAAAGCACCGCCTCCGCATGGCCGCCGCCCCCCAGGGTGCCGTCCACGAAAATACCGCCCCGTTCCGGCGCCAATAGGGCCAGCACGGGCTCCACCATAATGGGGATGTGGTGAAAGGGCGCCGTCATATGCCAACTCCGCCAGATAAGCCAGGCGTCGGTGCCCATATCGTCCTGGGCCTTTTCCTGCCACCGAAGCCACCGTTCCTGGCTCCAGATCTCGATCCGGTTCCCCATGCCAATGAGTACCGCGTCTTTATCGATGCCCGCATATTGCCGCAGGCCTGCGCTCAACAGCACCCGGCCCTGCTTGTCCAGCTCGCAATCGCTGGCGCAGCGAACATCATTCGCATGGCGTTCTGGGCCTTTACATCGGAAATGGCAACCCGGTTAAAGCGCTCCAGCATCTCCTTCCACACATCCACGGACATGCCGAAAAGACACCTGCCATCTCCTCCCCCGGACATATCCCGGGTGATGACGATGGTGTCTCCCAGATCCTCGCGCCATTTGGCCGGAATGAACACCCGTCCCTTGGCGTCCACGCTGTGTTCGAAGGAACTGATCAGCACCCGCGCGCCGCCTTTCTGCCGGGCACAGCTTGCCCACCCCCGGGCAGCCATGCCGCTTCTACCCAAGCACAGGGTAGAGTCTGCCATTTCACTGTAGGATTATTATAGCATCCAATTCACCACTTCGCAACACCCTGCGCCACTTTTATAGTCCGTTTATGCTCTTACACCTGCATTTTCGGTGATTTTTGCTCCGCATTCTCGGGTTGGGTGGGACCTTCCCTTTATTTTTCCGACTTTTGGCGCAAAAAACGCCGCCAAAACGGCGGCGGCACAAGCAAGCCATAGGCTGAAACGGTAACGGGTTGCAGGAAATAAGGCTGGGAGAGTACCCAGCCTTATACATGGATGATTGCGTGGGAATAGGGCAACGGCCTTATCCTTGTTCCAGGATGGAGCGGATGGCTCGCACCGCCGCGTCCAAAGAGTCGAAGGAAAGCATGGCGCGATTTCCATAAGGCACCGTCAAGGCGTCGTTGGTGATCTTAAGGAAGCCCTGCATGGGATTGATGGGGAAAATATAATCCTGTTTCGCATCCGGCCCATTCAAGGTAAAGAACAGGTAGATACCGCCGGTCTCCACCTGGGGCGCCTGCTCTGCGGTATAGGGTTCCGCCGCCAGGGTGGCCGCGTTGACCATATCCTCATTCATGCCCGGCGCATACACCAATTCCACCTGATCCCCATATTTCATGGCGCCTTTGACGCCGCCATAGGCGGTGACTTGCAGCATGGTGGCGGGAATGGTATGCTCCACCGTGGTGCCGTTGCTCTGGGCATGGAACTGGGTGTCCTTGGGGCCTTCCTGGGCTTCTACCCGGCCGATGAAAATATGATCCGCCGCCTCCACAAGCTCGGCCAAGCTATCATAATAATAAATAGAAGACGGGGCGCTGATCATGGCGTCCAATTTGGCCATATCCGCCAGCAGCGTTTCCAAAGAAACCGCCATCCCATCCAATAACACAGAGCCCTGGGATAGCGCCAAGGGTTGCCCGGAAACCAGGGTATAGCCCTGCATATCCTCCGTATGGGGCACATCCTCGCCCTTTTGCAGATATAGCAAATAGCTCTTCCCTTCCGCCATGGGGGAGGTGCAATGGATCACATCCCCTGCCGCCGCCTGGCCTGCCAGTACATCCTCTACCGTTAGGTCGTAGCAATTGACGCCCTTTGCGTTGACATGGGTTTGCAGGCAGGTGCCGGATACCACCAAGGAAGCATTGCGGTAATCCTGCCGGGCCTGGGCTAAGATCCGGGCCTCGCCCGTGCTGCCCACCGGCAACGCGCAACCGGATGTGCCCATTCCAAGGCACAGCACAGTTAGCAGAAGCAAAATGGCAACCATCCGCTTTCCGTACCGGTACGACATACGCAACTCCTTTCCGAGCCCCGGCGCCACGAGGTTGGCAGCGCCTGCATCTTATTCCTCAATTCTCCCTGTCTACTATAATAGACGATTCAACTTACCAAAAGGTTGCGAAAACTTTAAAATTTACGAAAGATTTACACCAATTATTCTTAATATGCCCCGTTTTCCTTTTGGTTATATCTCCCTGCGGCCTTCCATGGCCTTGTACAGGGTCATTTCATCAATATACTCCAGGTTCCCGCCAATCGGCACACCGTGGGCGATGCGGTGCATCGTACGCCCTTTTTCTTAAGCAGCTTGGCCAGATATACCGCCGTAGCCTCGCCTTCCACATCCGGATTGGTGGCCAGGATCACTTCCCGTATGCCCCCCTGATCCACCCGAGCCAATAGCTCGCCAATGCGTAGATCCTCCGGCCCGATCCCATCCATAGGGGAAATCGCCCCGCGGAGCACATGGTATTTGCCGCGGAATTCCCGCATCTTCTCCATTGCCGCCACGTCCTTGGCTTCCTGCACCACGCAGATCACATCCCCTTCCCGGTTGGGTCCTGGCAAATGGCGCAAGGATCTTGGCTGGTATAGCTACCGCAAATGGGGCAGGGATGCACCTGGTCCCGGGCTTGCTCTATGGCGGCCGCCAATTCCCGGGCCCCGCTCTCCGGCATATCCAAAATGAAATATGCAAGCCGCTGGGCGCTTTTGGCGCCAATGCAGGCAGCCTGGCCAATTGCTGGGCCAAGGCTGAATGGGATCCGTCTGCATATTAGAAGCCCAACCCCATACCGCCGGTCAATTTGCCCATTTCCGCGCTTACGGTCTCCTCTGCGGTACGCAGCGCCTCATTGACCGCCGCCAGGATCATGTCCTGTAGCATCTCCAGATCCTCTGGGTCCACGCAGTCCGGGTCGATCTCCAAGGCCTTGAGCAGCTTAGCGCCGGTAACCGTAGCCTTGACCGCGCCGCCGCCCGCGCTTGCGCTGAACTCACGTTGGGCCAGCTCCTCCTGGAGCTTGGCCATGTTCTGCTGCATTTGCTGGGCCTGCTTCATCAGCTGCTGCATGTTCATTCCACCTGCGCCTGGGAATCCTCCCCTTGCCATAATCGCTAATCCTCCAAATATACATATGTATTCAGATATAGTATAGCACGTATCCCCACTTCGTGCAATTGCATCCCATGGGGAATCCGCCGAAAAAAGCAAGATAAAAGGCGCCGTCCCCCCCTTCCCTGCCGGCAATGTAGATCCTTTGGGGTGCCATTGCCGCAAAAAAAGCAGGCTCCCTTCCCCAGGGAGCCTGCCCCATTGTTATCCAGCTTGTCACGGCAGCAGCCGGCCGCCAAAGACGGTATGCCGCAAACCCAGCGCCCGATCCAGGATAAGGATATCCGCCCGCTTCCCTATGGCCAGGGAGCCCACCGTCTGGTCTATCCCGGCGGAGCGGGCAGGTTGATGGTGGCCGCCTTCAGGGCGGATTCCAGGGGAACGCCAAAGGAGACCGCCTTGCGGAAACAATCGCTCAAGGGGGTAATGCTGCCTGCCAGGGAACCGGTGGCAATGGTGGCGGCGCCGTTGGCCACGGTCACCAGCTGCCCCCCAGGTCGTATTGCCCCGGCGGCATGCCGCAAGCCCGCATAGCGTCGCTGATCAGGCAGACCTGGTCGTCCCCAAACAGGGCGAACAGGGCCCGGACCACCGCCGGATGCAAATGCACCCCATCGCTGATGGCTTCCACATAGGCCCCCGTACCAATGGCTGCGCCAATGACGCCGGGGTCTCGGTGGTGGAATGGCTCATGCCGTTAAAGGCGTGGGTCACATGGTTGGCCCCCCGGGCAAAGGCCGCCTGGGCCGTGGAATAATCCGCGCAGGTATGGCCCAGGGATACGTTGACCCCTTGGCTGGCCGCTGGATGAAGTCCAATCCCCCCGTCAGCTCCGGCGCCACAGCCACCACCCGGACGCCCCCGCCGCTGGCCGCCACCAGCCGTTCAAACATGGCCAGGTCCGGCGGGATGATATATTCGGGATTTTGCGCCCCCCGCTTTTCCGGGCTGAAAAAAGGCCCTTCCATATAAATGCCCCGCATGGCCGCGCCCCCTTGGCCAGGCTGCTCCATGTAGGCCCGGGCAGCGGAAAACACCCCGGACAGCCGTTCTTCCGGCAGGGCCATGGAGTGCCCAGGAAGCTGGTAACGCCTTGGCGGAGCAGGAATTCCCCCATGGCGGCAAAGCCTGCGGGATCTCCATCGCTAAAATCCGCCCCCATGGCCCCATGGATGTGGATATCCACAAACCCGGGCACCACATAGCCTCCATGCGCGTCCAGGGTCTCCCCCTCTCCGGCCTTTGACCGGCTCCAGGGCAGCGATCCGGTCTCCTTGGGTCTCTACTTCCAGCGGATGGAACGCCCCATCCTCACAAAATACCAGGCCGTTTACAATGCGCATGGTTTCCCTCCTCACTCGGTCTTTTCATCCACATAATAGGCTGCTTTGAACTTGAATTTATCCCCGCGCACCACCGTCCGGTGAATCACGATCAGCTGCTCCCGCTCATGGCAAAACCGTTCGCACAGCATACAGGGAATGTGGGCTGGAATCTGCAAAAGCAGCCTTTCTTTCGTATTGGCCAGCATAGGGGAAAGCACCTCACTGGCGTCCGTGATTTCCATATTATAGCGGGATTCCAGATAGGCGTATAAGGAACCCTCCCGCAGCACGTCCGGCTCCAGGGCGATGAATCGGCTTTGCAGCAGATAGCTGGTTTCGATCATAAGAGGAAACGTCTCCGCAGACCGCAGCCGGGTCAACTTATGCCACCGGCAGCCCCGGGGGAATGCGTGGCGGATATTGGTCAAGGAATCCAAGTATTTATCGTTTTCAATGAGTTCATAGTCCAGGATCTGATTCTTGATGAGGATGTGTTGGGCTTTCAGGCTGCCGGCAAAGGAGTGGAACTTGGTCAGGCGCTGTTCAAATACCTTGGGCTTTACAAAATTGCCGTTCCCATGGGCTTTGATGATGTAGCCGTTCCGGTGCAGCTCTTCCAACGCCGCCCGTATGGTAGACCGGCTCACATGATAAACCTGGCATAAGACACGCTCAGCTGGCAAGACTGAATTTTCTGAATATTCCCCTTTTTGGATCCTGCTGCGAAGATCTTCGTATATTTCTTTATAAAGCGGTATGCCGTCCATAATGCCACCTCTATAAAAGTATAATATGAAATTTATTCCCCTGTCAAACGAATCAGACAACCGGTCAATTGGTATGGCTTTTGTTTGCATACCGGTGGGCAATTGGGCCTAAACAACGGCCTTCCCTTGAAAAGCGAAAAGGAATATGAAAAAATTAATACATCGGTGGGAGGAGGAGGTGGTAAATTTTGATTCGTGATCTTATCACAGAAGAAACCTATCTGGAAGATGTCAAATGTAACAGCTGGGAAGAATTAGTAGACATTGGCGGCGGCTTGCTGGTGAAGCAAGGCCGGGTTGAGCTCGGTTTCTCCAGTCCATCAAGGATACCATAGCGGAATATGGCAGCTATATGGTGCTGGTGGACGACATTGCGTTCTTCCATGGCAGGCCGGAAGCAGGCGTCAAGGACATGGCCATGAGCCTGGTCTTGCTGCGGGACCCGTTTTCCTGGGCGAAAAGCGCATCAAAGCGGCGATCACCTTTGCAGCGGTGGATAAAAACAGCCACTTGCAGTTGATGCGGGAACTGGGCGGATATCTACAAGACGAAGAATTTCTGTCCCTGCTGCGAAACAATGGCAGCAAGGCGGAAATTATGAAAAACTGCAAGAGGGAGCGGAGATGGTATGAAATATCAAGAATATCATGAGGTCATCCGGGGCCAGCTGGAAGAGCAGTTTGCCCAGGAGGGGAAAAACATCGAAACAGCCGCCAAATACTGCGCGGAATCGGTGAAAAGCGGCCGGGTGATCCATGTGTTTGGATGCGGCCACTCCCAGATGTTCGCCATGGAGGTGTTTTACCGGGCGGGCGGCCTAGTGCCGGTAAACGCGTTGCTCATCCCCCCACATGGCCCTGTTCCCCAAAGCCAAGCTCAGCACCTTGCAGGAGCGGATCGAGGCTTTTGCGCCAGTATTTACAGCTGGAGGATACCGATCCACGGGATACCATGATCGTAGTCTCCATCTCCGGCCGGAACGCCGGCGTGGTGGATATGGCCCTAGAAGCCAAGGCCATCGGCATGAAGGTCATCGCCTTGACCTCCCGGCAGTTCTCCAGCAGCACCACCTCTAGGCATTCCAGCGGGAAGCACCTGGCGGATGTGGCCGACGTGGTGATCGACGTCAAATGCGTCAACGGGGACGCCGCCCTCTCCATGGATGGATTGGAGCCCCACTTCTGCGGCACCAGCACCGTGTTAGGCATGGCCATTATGGAATCCATCGTTGCCCAGACCGTGGAAAACTGCGTGAACGCAGGCTGCATTCCCCCCATTTACGTAAGCTCCAACCTGGATAAAGGACGACGCTATCAACGCCCAGCACATCAAAAACTACAGCAAACTGATCTACTTGCCTACTAA
>ENA-OQEN01000814-OQEN01000814.1-human-gut-metagenome-genome-assembly--contig:-NODE-814-length-12782-cov-12.922481_pt1 | contig 12782 bp, 12 predicted proteins | sample MGYA00242791_ERZ504627 | MGnify/ENA primary metagenome ERZ504627 (study PRJEB26092, sample SAMD00036316) | human gut metagenome | host: Homo sapiens | study: EMG produced TPA metagenomics assembly of... | reverse complement strand
GTTGCCGAGTGTGGAGCCTCCGGCCATATCGCTCTTGTTGGCGAAGGCCTGTGTGGGTACGTCGCGTCATCGCAGATGCCTGGAACACCGCGCGGCTAAAGGCATCGGTGCAGTAGTGCTGGTTGGCGGCTTCCTTAATGACGATGCCGCCGTTGAGCACAACCTGGTTGCGGGCATCGCACTTCTCGGCGTGGTTGGGATGCACGGCATGCGCGTTGTCGCAGCTCACAAGCATCGAGGCGGCAAGTGCGCGATGGTACGACTCGTCGTCAAAGCCCAGCGATCCGTTGATGCGGCGCAGCGCGTCGGCCAAGAACGTCGACATGGCGCCCTGCTTGGTCTCGGAGCCAACCTCCTCGTTATCAAAGCAGCAGAAGACCGAGATGTCATGCGCATTCTCGGCACCCAAAAATGCCTGCAGCGAGGTATAGGCGCAGGCCAGGTCGTCAAGCTTGGGCGTCGAGATAAACTCGTCGGCCCAGCCCCAAATGCGCGCATCCTGACGATTGACCAGGAACAGGTCGCGACCCAGAATCTGCTCGGCTCAACGTCCAGTTCGTCAGCGATCAGTGCGTCAAAATCTCCCTGTTTAAGCTCGCCGACGCTGATGAGCGGGCACAGGTCGACGGCTCGGTTGGGAGCAAAGCCCTCGTTAACGCCGCGGTTCATGTGGATGGCAAGGCTCGGAATGATAGCGACCTCGCGCTCGGTAGCAAGCAGGCGGCTCTCGATACGGTCGCCCTCGCGCACCAGTACGCGGCCCGCGAGCGCCAGCGGGCGATCGAACCAAGTGTAGTCGATCATGCCGCCGTAGGCCTCGATGTTCAGACGCAGCGTCTCGCCCGCACCGTCAAGTTCGGGCACGGCCTTGACCTTAAACGTCGGAGAATCGCTGTGCGACGCCGTGAGCTGAAAATGATAGTCACCGGCAACACCGTCCTCGCCCCACGTCGCGGCCAGGTCCTCGCCCACCTTAAAGGCAACAACGCTCGAGGTGTTGCGCTGCGTGTAATAACGCCCGCCCGGCTCGATGTCCCACGCCGCATTCTCGGGCAGGTAGGTAAAGCCCGCCTCGTCGAGCTCGGCCATAATGGTCGCCGCCGTATGGAACATGCTGGGGCATGCCTCGATAAAGTCGATAAGGTCGTTGGCGGCCTCGATATCATCGGCCGTCACATGCGCGCGCTCGGGCGTTTCCTGATCCGTCATGCTCTCCCCTTTCGCTGGGTTGATGGTCCCCTCCAGCATACCCCGCCACGCCAGCGCCGCACTCTTCATTCCGTGCTTAATTCCGCGCCACTCACCAAGTTGAGCCATCATGCCCGCGCTCCTTTTGCGACAATTGCGCTAACAGGACGAGAGGAGCCGTCATGAAGCCACGTAACATTGCCATCACCTGCGGTGTCGCGGGAGTCGCCGTCGGCCTTGCCGCTGCCACCGGTATCGTTTATCACAAGCAAATCAAGTCCGCCGCGTCGCTCAAACGCTTGACCGGCTACGCGGATGGCTATGACCTGTACGCAATCGACATCGCCTACGACTACGATCTCGATCGCATCATCGCCGCTGGCGTGCGCGACGACCAGGCCTACATCGATGCCGTGGTGGCGCAGGTGCTGCCCGGTGTGCCGGCACATGTCCAGGCGCCCCAGTTTGCCTGCAGCGCTTTTGTCGCCGTAGATGCCGAAGGCCGCGTGCGCACCGGTCGCAATTACGACTTTAAGGACGACACCTCGGCGCTGCTGGTGCGCAATCACCCACGCGGCGGCTATGCTTCCATCGGGCTTGCCGCCCTTAACAACCTGGGCGATAACACTCCACTTGACTCCGTCGCCGGACGCGCCGCGGCACTCATGGGCCCGTTTGCCCAGCTCGACGGTGTTAACGAATGCGGCGTGTTCATTGCCGTACTCACCCTGGATTCCAAGCCCTGTGACCAGGACACGCAACGGCCCGTCATCAACACCTCGCTCGCCATCCGTCTGGTGCTCGACCGTGCCGCCACCACGCAAGAAGCTGTCGACCTGCTTTTCGCCTACGACATGCACGCCATGGCAGGACGCGATTACCACTTCTTTATCAACGACGCCGCCGGTGACGCGCGCGTAGTAGAATGGGACCCGCGCGATCCGGACCGCGCTTTCAAAGCGACTCCTGTACGCCAGGTTACGAACTTCTACGCCTGCTATGACGACGAAGTGCTGTCCAACCAAAAGAATGGCGAGCTGGGCCATGGTAAAGAGCGCGCCGTCGCAATCGCCGATGTTCTTGACGCCCATGTCGGTGCCCAGGACGAAACGATTGTCTGGGAAGCCCTGCGTGCCGCAGCGCAAGAACCCAATCCGGAAGACATCACCAGCAATACGCAATGGTCGGTCGTCTTTGACAATACCGAACCCGCCGCCGCTATTACGCTGCGCCGCCACTGGGGCGACGTCGACGCCTTCGCACTGTAAGGAGCCAGGCCCGTCAACCTTACGCCCGCCTGACGTTGTTTACATTTCCATACGCTTGAGCTAACACGTTTACCCCCGCGTCAACAGTGTGCGGGGGTAAACTTATGCGCATGTTATAACTTGCCCGGAAGGATTCATCATGCTTAGGATCGGTCTTCTTACCAGTGGCGGCGACTGCCAGGCGCTCAACGCCACTATGCGCGGCATCGTCAAAACGCTTATGACAAATAGCGAAGAACCTATCGAGATCTATGGTTTTGAGGACGGCTACCAGGGCCTTATCTACAGCAGATTCCGCGTCATGACGCCCGCCGATTTTAGCGGCATCCTCACCCGCGGCGGCACCATCCTGGGCACGAGCCGTACGCCGTTCAAGCGCCTGAATGTTCCCGAGGCCGATGGCGTCGAGAAGGTGCCCGCAATGGTCCACACCTATCATAAACTGCAGCTCGACTGCCTGTTTATGCTGGGTGGCAACGGATCCACCAAGACCGCCAACCGCCTGCGCGAAGAGGGCCTCAACGTTATCGCGCTGCCCAAGACCATCGATAACGACACCTGGGGCACCGAGTTGACGTTTGGCTTTACGAGCGCCATCGACGTCGCTACCAAGTGCATCGACGACATCCACACCACCGCCTCAAGTCACGGCCGCGTGTTCGTTATCGAGATCATGGGTCACAAGGTTGGCTGGATTCCGCTGTATGCCGGCGTCGCGGGCGGCGCAGATGTCATCTTGATTCCCGAGATTCCCTACGACATGGATAACGTCATCAAGACCATCGAGCATCGCATGGAGACCGGCAGCCGCTTTACTATCGTGCCGTCGCCGAGGGCGCTATCTCCAAGGAGGACGCGGCGCTGCCCAAGAAGGAGTACAAGAAGAAGCTCGCCGAGCGCACGAGCCCGTCAATCGTGTACGACATCGCCAAGGAGATCGAGGCCAAGACCGGTCGCGAGACCCGCGTCGCCATCCCCGGCCACACGCAGCGCGGCGGCCAGCCCGACGCCCAGGACCGCATCTTTGCGACCCAGTGCGGCGTCGAGGCAGCGCTCGGCTGCCTGCGCGGCGAGTTTGGCTACATGATTGCCCTGCGCGACGGCAAGATGTGCCACATGCCGCTCGAGGATGTCGCCGGCAAGCTCAAGTTTGTCGATCCCCAGAGTGATCTGGTGCGCGAGGCCAAGGCGCTGGGCATCAGCTTCGGCGACGAATAGCCTCGCTGGAACCGCCCCCATCGGAGCCCCCAGGCTTACCTCCAAATCGTCTCGGACATGTCAGGACCCCGCCGTGCGCTTCGCGCGGCGGGGTCCTTCCGTCCTGCGGAAAGATTTGGGAGGTAAGCCCTGGGGCCTCCTGCGGTAACTAGGGAGGCCGAGGCTATTCGTCTTCTTGCTGCGGGTGCCTGACCTGAAATTCAGTTGCGGTAAAATAGTTCCTGCTTAGTCCGCAAATGGCTGAATTTAGGAACTACTCCACCGCAATTTACTGAGTGGGAGCTCTTGGCTGCTACTTGCATTGACATTTGTCCTAAAATGGCTGGTCGTTAGGGGTTGCTACCAGTAGTTGCGGTAGGGTTTGAGCAGATTCTAACTAGAAATGGTGGTCGCTACCGGCTGTTCTCGCATACTCGGCTCATTCGATTACGGTCACCACATGAAAGGAACTGCTATGGATCTTGCAATGGCACAGCGGCTCGTTGACCGCCGCAAGGCTGCCGGGCTTTCCCAGGAGCGCTTGCTGCCCAGCTGGGCGTAAGCCGCCAGGCTGTTAGTAAATGGGAGCGCAGCGAGTCCTCACCCGATACCGATAACCTCATTGCGCTCGCTGCGCTGTATGACGTGTCGTTGGACGAGCTGCTATATGGGGAGGCAGCCAACGATGCCGACGACCTGGAGGACGGTGGCGCCGACACCGAGACGGTGAATGTGGCTGACGAGGCTGAAGATTCTGCCGAGCACGCCGATTGCGGCGACAAACCACTTGTCGATATTTCCCTCGCGCGCGGTATCCACGTCATTGATCCCAACAAGGGCGAAGAGGTTCATGTTGGCTGGAGTGGCATCCATGTGGCTAACAAGCGCAAGGGTGAAGAGGTCCATGTGGGGCCAGGCGGATTGCATATCGATACGCTTGAGGACGATGGACATAGCGTGCATACCAATGACGACGGCACCGTCACCATCGACGGCGAGACGTTTTCCAGCTGGAAGGAAGCACACGACAAGCTCGACCATCATGGCAAGCATTTCCACACCAAGGTCGGACGTGCATGGAACAAATTCCCCTTCCCCGCGCTTGTCGCCCTCGCCTATTTGGTGCTCGGCATTGTCTACGGCACATGGGGCATGGGGCTTTTCCTCGTCTTTTTGATTCCCGTCTACTTCGCGATTGGCGACTTTATCGACCAACGCCATTTGTCAAAGCTCACTGAATGCGTCTATCCAGCAGCCGCCATCGCTTGGTTCCTCTACATGTGGCTCTGTTTGGGACAGCCCCATCCTGCATGGATCATCCTCATCACGATTCCCATCGTAAAGGCGCTCATGCGCTGGTGTCGCAAACAATGGAAGTGCCGCAAACAGGCCTAAACCGCCCCAACCAGCCAGCGCCACTCATCCGACACCGCCCGCCCCTTCCAAGTTGCGGTGATATAGGGACTGTTTTGAGGCTCCAAAGCGCCAAACAGTCCTATATCACCGCAACTTACAAACAACTGGGCCAGTTCCGGCACGGAGATTAGCATTGAGCTGACCACGCGCCAAGAAAAGGCCTATTTACTACGTTTAACTCGAGAGAGCCGACCATACCTGCCTTTTTTGAAAATCGACAGGCCTTTTACCTGCGGTTTTATTTTTCGTTTTCCTGGCATGATTGAGAGTATCCAATTAAACGTAGTAGATAGGCCCGTTTTGTGGCATACGACCCATTCAAGCCCAATCTCGAAGGCTAAAGAGAGCCTCTCATCCACGCCTGCGAGCGAAAACCAAATAGAATGAAAGGCAAATGGAAAGCCCGTTTGACGAGCGGAGGACATATGCGCGACGTAGCCGAAAGCGACTGGAAGCTGTTTAAGAAAATGCTTCCTCAATGGCAAGAACGTTATATGGAAAAGCTCATCGGCCAGTACGTTGAGATGCTGAACGGCGACAGCGAAGCGTCCAGTAGATTTTGGGCACTAGAAGAGCACCTCAATAGAGACAAGCTGTCCTCAGGCGTAATTGCAAACGACATTCGCCGCAGCACAATGCACCGCGAGATAGCCAATTTGCTTATCGACAGCGTGATCACCCTTGACGACCTTGACGGTTTTACCGAGGACATTAAGAGCTATGCGCAACACTGGATTGGCCAGTAAGAGCACTGAACGACAGACATCCCCAGCAAAACGGGGCAAACGCCGGATCGCCCGTAGGTGTCCGCGTTTGCCCAGATAAAACCTGCCAAAATAAACCTGTCCCTTTTTGGCAGGTTACTCGGCACTCTTGAGGGCGCCGACCATGTCGATCTTGTTGAGGGTACGATTGGTAGCGAGGTTGACGATAAACGTAAAGCCAAAGGAAAGCACCACGGCAAGCACGTAGCTCAGCGGCTCGACTTCGACGTCAAAGTACAGCGACGGCATCTGCAAAATGTACGTAAAACTCTCGGCCAGCAAGCCGCCCAGCGGCACGCCCAGCGCAGCGCCAATCGCCGTGAGGATCAACGTCTCCTTGTTGACGTAATGGTGCACCTCACCGCGGCGGAAGCCAGTACCTTGATGGTCGCCAGCTCGCGCTCGCGCTCGGAGATATTCGTGTTGGACAGCGTAAACACCACCACAAACGACAGGCACGCTGCCATGAAGGTCACGAGCACCACAACCGAATTGATGATCGTAAAGTTCGCCTCATAGTTTTCCCAATGCTCGGCCGTACTCGAAATCGTAAGCCAACCGTCACTCTTAAGATTCTTGCTAAACGCAATCTGGTCGGCCGACGAACCCTTAAGCAGCACAAAGACGCCGTTAAGACGTGCGCTTCGACCGAACGCGCGCTCATAGGTGCCCTGCGTCATGTAAAGCGTGTTGCCCAGATAGTTAAGCGAAATGTCGCTGACTTTGACCTTGGCAACATTGAGCGACGAATCCTGGACGTGAGCCGTATCGCCCGGCTGAATCCCCAGCACCAGCTGTGAACTTTTGCTCAGATACACGTCTCCGTCACGCAAAGACAGCGGTTCTTTTGACTCATCCTCCAGACGCACGTAATCGCCCAAGTCACTCGTGCGGTTATCGGGCACCACGATCAGCTGCACGGTCTCGCTCTTGCCGCCAAACGTAAAGGTGACGTTGTCGGTCATAATCGGCAGGGTCGAGGTCACGGTCACGTTGAAATCATTGGCCGCGCTGCGCTCATCCAATGCCGCGCACGTCTGCGAAAAATCGTCGGGATTGGCGACCGCCAGCAGGTCGTAGCGCGTGATATGCCCGTACTGTTTGGGCGAAAGCGCCACCGACGTGTCGCGAATGCCCATACCGCAGATCACGAGCGCCGTGCAGCCGGCGATACCGAAGATGGTCATAAAAGCGCGCTTTTTGTAGCGGAACAGGTTACGTGCTGCCACCTTGTTCAAAAAGCCCATGCGGCGCCAGATAAAGCCGATGCGCTCAAGCAAGATGCGAGAGCCGGCGCGCGGGGCCTTGGGACGCATGAGCGAGGCTGGGGTCTCGGCCATCTCGTGGCGGCAGGCGATAATCGTAGCGCCCACCACGCCCACGGCAAACAGCGCCACCGACACGAGTGAAGACACGATATCGTACGAAAGCAGCATCTGGGGCAGCGAGTACATGTCGTCGAACACCGTAAACAAGAACAGTGGCAGGCCCACAAAGCCGATGATGTTGCCGAGCACGCCGCCGATCAGACATGCCCACAGCGCATAGTCCACGTATTTGGACAGAATACGCCCGCTCGAATAGCCGAGTGCCTTGTACAGGCCGATGAGCGTGCGCTCCTCCTCGACCATGCGCGTGGCGGTGGTAAGACTGATGAGCACAGCAACGACAAAGAAGATAAATGGGAAAACCGTGGCGATGGCCTCGATCGAAGAACTGTCGCTCTCGACGCTCGAGTAGCTTGCGATGTTACCGCGGTCCTGAATGTACCAGGTGCATTCGCCCAGATCGGAAAGCTCGGCGCGGGCATCGGCAAAATGCTGGTCGGCGGCGGCGCGGCGCTGGTCCAACTCGGTCTGAGCCTGGACGCGCTCCTCGCTGCCCTCGGCCATACGGTTGATGTTATCCTGCTCGATCCCAAAGAGCATGGCGGTCTGACGCTCGGCCGCATCCAAGCTTGCCGGCGTGTCGACCGTCAGCTCCTGAGCGCGCGCCTTCTCGCGCTCCTCGCGGATCTTCTCGATATTGCCTTTGACCTCGTTGATCTTTGTCGTGTAGGCATCCGAATAGGAGTTGAGGCTCTTGGCTCCCTCGACGATCACGTGGACCGCGGAGTAGGAAGAAGATGTCGCGGCATCCTCGCTCACATAGAACTTATAGTCCGCCGCCGAAGCAGCGCGAAAGGCGTTGACTGTCGAGTCGGAGCTCACATCAGTGGGATCGAGGACCTCGGCCGTAATGGTGTAATCGCCTGCGGCAAACTGATCCTTGGCGCTTTGGTTCGACGAGCTCGCGTCATTGGCGGCAAAGCTCACCGTATCGCCGAGCTTTTTGCCCGAAGCCTTCAGGAACTTCGAAGTCACCGCGACCTCATCGGCGCTCTCGGGCAAATCGCCGTTCACGAGCACCGGCTGATCGATGTTCTCTTTGGAAAGGCTCTGCACGACCACGCGCTCGCGCGTTGTGCCCACGGCGGTGTAGGCGGTCTCGGTGTAGATGCCCTCGGCCGTCTCGACGCCGTCGACCTCTTGGATAGCCGCAAGATCGTCACGCGTAAGACCATAGGTCGACTGCACGTTAATGTCATAGACATTCTGCTGGTCAAAATAGGCGTCGACCGAATCGCACAGGTCCTCGCAACCCGCCTTAAGGCCGCACATCACGCTCACGCCGAGCGCGGTGATGACCACGATAGATAGGAAGCGCTTAAGACTGCCCCGAATCGTGCGGTAGATGCCACGGCGAAATACCGTCGGCACCATATCGTTTGAGCTTTGAGCGGTGCGGTAGGTCGCGAACTCCCGGTCGCGACCCGCGTGCTCCGTATCGTGGTTTTGGCTGTTTTGGCGATCTTGGTCCATGGGCGCTACCACTCGATCGTCTCGATAGACACGGGATTTTGCTGAACCGTCTCGCTCTCCACGCGACCGTTCTTAAAGCGAATCAAGCGATCGGCCATGGGCGCCAGCGCGGAGTTATGGGTGATGATAATGACCGTGATGCCCTGCTTGCGACAGGTATCCTGCAGTAGCTGCAAGATCTGCTTGCCAGTTTTGTAGTCGAGTGCACCCGTGGGCTCGTCGCACAAAAGCAGCTTGGGATTCTTGGCCAGTGCGCGGGCGATGGACACGCGCTGCTGCTCGCCGCCCGAAAGCTGCGCCGGAAAGTTGGCGAGGCGCTCGCCCAGGCCAACCTGGCGAAGCGTCTGTTCGGCATCGAGCGAATCGGGGCAGATCTGAGCTGCGAGCTCGACGTTTTCGAGCGCCGTCAGGTTGGGGACCAGATTGTAGAACTGGAAGACAAAGCCCACGTCGGCGCGGCGGTATTCCACAAGCTGTGCCTCGTTGGCAGCGCTCACGTCACGCCCGTCCACCGTCACGGTGCCGGAGGTTACCGTATCCATGCCGCCCAGGATGTTGAGCGCCGTGGTCTTGCCGGCACCCGAGGCGCCTAGGATAATGGCGAGCTCACCGCGCTCAACGGTAAAGCTCGCGCCGTCGAGCGCGTGAATGCGGGCATCGCCCTCGCCGTATGCTTTGATGACGTCTTTGAATTCGATATAAGCCATCGATTAATTCCAATCTGGTCGGATAACTCTTTAGTATTACCCATTTCCCACCGACCAAAAAGGGACAGGTTTATTTTGGCAGGTTTTAGAAGCGGACGATGAAGGTAATCTGGTTGCTGTGGCCGCAGACAGAAGCACTCCCGCCATGGGCCTCGGCGATGGCTCGCACCACAGATAGGCCCACGCCCGAGCCGCCCGTCTTGGAGTTACGCGAGACATCTGCGCGGTAGAAGCGGTCAAACAGCCGGTCCAGGTCACCCTCGGGCAGCTCATCAACAGCATTCGATACGACAAGCTCGGCCGAGCCTTTGCCCGCACCGCGCGAGTCTGCGCGCAGGCTTAGCTCAATCACGCTGCCCTCGCTTGCGTAGCGTGTGGCGTTGTCCAGCAGCAACTCAACCACCTGCGCTACCGCCGCAGCATCGGCATGGGCCCGCACGCCACTCGCAATCGACGTCGACAGACGCTTGCCGCGCGAAACCGCCACCGACTCAAACGGCGCCGCCGCCTTGTCCACGGCCTCCGAAAGATCGATCGATGTCATGGTAAAGCCGGCCGAACCCTCGTCCATACGCGCCAGGAACACCAGACGCTCCGTCAGCGCCGTCAGCCGCGCGACCTGCTCGTGAATGCTCTGCGTCCATTCGCTCTCGCCGCTCTCGATTTCCTGCACCTCGTTGGCGGCGTCGATCACAGCTAGCGGCGTCTTGATCTCGTGGCTTGCATCGGTAATAAAGCGCTTTTGCTTGCTGTAGCTCTCGACCATCGGCCGAATCACCGCACCCGAGGCGCCCGCCACAATTGCCAGCACTGCCAACCAGCCAATGCAACTGATTGCCACGCTCGCGCTCAAAAACGAATGAAAGCTTGCAAGCTCACGCGAGCAGTCCACGAACACATAGGTGGTCTCACCGTCTTGAACGTCAGTCGTATAGCGATAATTGCCAGAAAAACCCGAGACCCAACCCTTGGAATGCAACTTTGCGGCAATACTGGCGGCGCGCTTGGCACCCACCGCGGCAATGCGGGCCGTGTTGACATCGGCAACCTGTCCGGCGGCAATCGTCACCGTAAAGTAGCGCGTGTCAAAGGGAGCTTCCGCCGTCATGCCTTCAAAACGCCCGTCGCGAACAGCCGCCCGGTTACCAGTAGCAACCTTGCCGGCAACCGCATCCTGGCCGGGATCGGCTTTAGGCTCGTTCCCCCAATCGATACCGTCCTTGCCCGCCAGGATATAGTCCAGGCGAGCGTCGGCCATCTTGCAGACATGCGAATAATTGACGATGTTGATGCCGGCGATGATGAGCGTGAGCACCACGGTCACGGCGCCCATGGCAACCAGGATGAACTTGCGACGCAGGCGGCGGCCCAATGCGTCAGCAGAATTTGCCCGCCCCGTACTACTCGAGGCGGCGTGAAACCGCTCCGTCATGCGTTTACACCACGTGCGCACGCTCACGCCTGCTCGCCTTCCTCGACAACCTCAAGCGAATATCCCTGGTTGCGCGACGCGCGGATGGCCACATTGGCACCCAGCGCCGCCAGCTTTTTGCGCAGGTACGAGATGTAGACCCACACCACGTTGGCGCCTTCGGGCGCGTCCTCACCCCAAACCTCGAGCATCAGACGCTCGGTGGGCATGCGCGTGCCAGCGTTGCGCATAAAGAGTTCCATAAGCTGAAACTCGCGATTGGCTAGGTGTTCCTCGCCCAAGGGACCCACAAGCGTGCAAGCCGCCGTATCGAGGCGCACGTTGCCCACACTGAGCGTCGTGGCATCGATCGCAGTCGCGGCGCGCGTCATGGCGCGAATGCGCGCGAGCAGCTCCTTGGCGGCAAACGGCTTGGTCAGATAGTCATTGGCGCCGGCGTCCAGGCCCTCAACCTTATCGGACACCTCGCTTTTGGCCGTGAGCATGATGATGGGCAGTCGCTTACCGGCGGCGCGTGTGCGCTTGAGCACCTCAATGCCATCCATGCCGGGCATCATGATGTCCAGGATTGCGGCGTCATAGTCGTTGGCGAGCAGATATTCGAGCGCCGTCAGACCGTCGAGGGCGGCATCGACCTCGTAGTCGCTATGTTGAAGAATCGCGGTAAGGGCACGGGAGAGGCCGGGTTCGTCCTCGGCAAGCATCAGCTTCATAGTTGTTCCTTTGGCGCACGGCTATACAGGTTTCGATACCGCCGATGATAGTGCACCGCCAGCCGTCTTAGCGCAGCCTTAGCTGCTCAACCTGCGCGTTTTCAAATACGCAGGATATAGCTTAACCAAACTTAAGGCTCAGATGCCGAGCGCTTGGACGCATGCCGGTCGCGAAAAGACAGCGACTCGTCCTTTCGCGACGTCCTAGTTATGCAAAGTGTTCGAGCGTTACGCCTCGTACGCGCCCTCAAGCCGAAGCAGCCACTCCTTGCGATCGAGCCCGCCGGCATATCCGTTAAGCGAGCCGTCGGCGGCAACCACGCGATGGCACGGCACGATAATCGAAATGGGATTGCGAGCGACCGCAGCCCCCACCGCACGGGGAGATACAACAGGGTCCTCATTTCTCGGCACACGATGTCGAGCGGCAACACGCTGGGCGATCTCGCCATACGTAGCGACCTCGCCACGCGGGATAGAAAGCAGCTCAAACCAAACCTCGCGCTGAAACGCCGTACCAATCATATGCAACGGCGGCGTAAACCGAGGCTCCTGCCCCGCAAAATACGCATTCAGCCAAGCCCAAGAACGCTCAAGCACCGAAGAAGCCGCGCCATTTGCCGGACTCACCGAAGACATCCCACCGGTACCAGAAACCGCATCGGCACCTACGACATACTCCGCATCCTCTTTGAGCAGCGTAGAGCCAAAGTGCTCCTGCCCTTCAAACCAAAGCCCCGTCAAACCGCGGCCATCAGCGGCAAGCAGGATTTCGCCCAAAGGCGAAGCAAATGTCGTCGTGACCACCAGCGGCTCCTTTCAAAACTCCGCAAACATAATACCGCGAACTGTGCAGACAACCTGTCAGATACACCTGGGCAGGCTCGTAATTGTTTAAGCGAGGCCGCTTTCCCCAATCAAGCGAAGAAGACGCAGGCTTCGACGCCAGAGCGGTACCTCTATCAGCTGAGCTCTAATACTTTCCCGAGAAGTGAACGAGTAAAAACGAAGCCCCGGAGCATCCACATCTTTAGACCAGAAAACCGCAGGATTCGCGCTGCAAAACCTCAGGAAATAGCGGTCAAAATATGCCAATGCTTCGGGGGTCCAAATAAGGTCGTTCACTTCTCGGGAAAGTATTAGACCCGATTCACCCAACCCAAAGTCACCCAGCAGCAGGCGCAACGCGCCGCAGCTGCCGGCCGCGCTCCGCAGTCCCCCAAGGCGGCAGGCGCG
>ENA-OQEN01000813-OQEN01000813.1-human-gut-metagenome-genome-assembly--contig:-NODE-813-length-12820-cov-2.807689_pt1 | contig 12820 bp, 16 predicted proteins | sample MGYA00242791_ERZ504627 | MGnify/ENA primary metagenome ERZ504627 (study PRJEB26092, sample SAMD00036316) | human gut metagenome | host: Homo sapiens | study: EMG produced TPA metagenomics assembly of... | reverse complement strand
AATCATTTTTTAAAAATTCTCTAAACCAATTTTATGGGTTTTTGTATTGCTTAATATCCGACAAAATATAGGTAGTTTCTATCGAATTATATTTACAACTTTTGTTAATATGAGGAGATAATAAAATTTTTTTGTCTTATCCACACTCCCTAAAAAAGATTATATTATCTTATATTAGAAATTAATAAATATCACTATTAGGGGAAAATATGGATCTATCATCTATTACAAGATGACAATATATTTCTAATAAATCAATATCTATACATATTTTGAACAAAAACGTACGCATTAAATTGTAGTGACTTACAGAAATTGGAATTAGTGAATGAAATGTGTTGAAAAATGATACAGGTATGGTTTATTATTGTGGGCGTGGCTCATGACAAAAAGATAAAGGAGAGTTCAAAAATGAAGACAGCAAGTTATCGAGTTGTTCGGATGTCTGTGTGCTATCAAGATGTGGAAGAAGAGGTGATGTACGGAATCGAGCTATCTGCAGAGGAGGGGAAAGGTATTAGACCGGGTTTGCAGGATTTCTGAAAATGAGGCAGAGGTTCAAAAGCTCTCTGAGATGATGAATCAGAATGAGCTGTCGCTGCGTCACTTCCGCTGTGTCGTTGACGATTTCAGGCATTAAGCCGGGTTTTGCGTTGCTTTTAGAGCGGGTAGCCTCTGCTCTCACACAGGGGCTTCCATCGGGCTCTCTCATCATGGCGGACAGGTCTTTCAGCCTGCCTCTCGCATTTCATGGTGTTATTGTGCGAGTACGGACTGGATCTTCACCCTCCCCGGTGGGAGGGGAGCAGCTCAGGCCCCAATGTTGCCACTGCGGCCGTTACAGTCTCTACGGATTCCGGGGGCGTTGCCGCCGCCGGCCTTTCCTCGGTCTGAACCACTGCTGGCCTTTAACCGATACAGCTGCTTTCTCTGCCGCATATTACTATGCGGCACAGGCAAACATTTCATTACCTGCACTGCCGCTTGAGGCGGCGCTGAGCTTCCCGCCCAGGGAGATAAGGCCTTGCACGCTGGATAATCCGTCAAGGCTTTCCCGCAGCCGGTTGAGCTTTGCTTGAAACTGCTCTGCTTCGGCTGAATTTTTTTGCATCCAGCGCTTAGTTGATCGGATAAAACGAGCCTGTCCGTATCCAGCGCCACGGAGAGTGAGAGAGATTGGCCGGATAGCAGGCCTTGCGCCTGCCGCATAGCGCTCATCGCCTGTTCCTGAATTGATGCGGGGTCGATAACTGCCTGGATTTTTAGTTTGCCGCGCTGCGCAATTTCATCGGAGAGCTTCGGGAGTTGCTTTGCGATGGCTGCGGCGCTTTTGGAAAGATCGGCCTGCAAAACGATCTTTGCCGTATCGTTATTCAAACAGGATCACATCCTTTTTTAAGATAGGCGTTTTTGGCTCATTTTAATTTGGCATTGCCGGCTCATTCGTCTGTTGTGCGGAATGCTCCAACACCGCTGCCACGAGTTTTTTCTCATCAATTGATTCTAACTGAGAAAGCCTTTGGGCAAAGGCATGCAGGTCGATGCCGTCGAACGCCCCTTCCCATTGATCGAGCAGACGGGCCGCGCTTTCAAACACGCTGTCTAGCTTTGATTTGCCTGCTGCCTGCTGCCGGAGGAACTCAAGTTTTTCGAGCACCATGCATTCCAGCCGGTCAAAAAGCTTCCAGAGCCGGCGTTCGTCTTCGTCCTTGGAATTATACATGGCGCGGATGCGGGTGAGCAGGTCCATAGCATCCATCATCTCCTGTAATTTCGCAAGGTCCAGAAGCTTGCGCTCGGTTTCCGGCTCTTTCAGCTCCGGTAGGGGCACATTGCTTAAAAATTGCAGGACTGCGCCAAACATCATTACCTCCTGGTATTCTGGAATATAATCGCCCTCTGCTGTGAAGGAAGCCAGCGCGACGCGGTCGATAAAAGCGGAGGTATCCGCAAGGCTCAATGTGTTTTTGAGCTGAACCGGAATTTCATCCTCTCCGCAGCGGTAGAGAATACTAACGCATCCGGCGGGACGCAGCGCCGTGAGTTTTTTTACCTGCGCATTGGTGAGCTTTTTTCGCATGATCGTCGTCTCCTTTGCGATTGGTTTTTTATTGGGTGAGCATGGTAGGGGAATAGGGCGCGGATTGATGGGAGGGTAAAAGCGCCCTTTACGCAGGAATGCCTGTTCCAGCCGTAAAAAGAGGGCTTTTGAAGATGGCTTCGGGCGGCAATGCCGCCCCGAAGCGCTTTGGAGGAAATGCAAAAAGAAGAAAGTGAGGAAAAGGCAGATTTTTGATTAACCCTCGATGAGCTGCATATCGAGGAAGTCGTTGCCATCCACGGCAAAGAGGTCGAAGGTCATGGAAAGGGTGCTCGGGTCGCCCGTATTGCTCAGCGCAAGGCTGAATGCCGCCTGCGGAACGGCTTTGTGGATCACGAGCTTCATCGGCAGCAGCTCGTCGTCCTCCGTCTTGTAGAGCGTTTCGCCATAAGCGGTGTAGGCCTTCGGGAAAACGTCGCTCTTGAATTTGACAATCTGAATGCCCTGCTCTTTGTTGGCCATGTAGTAAACGATGTATTCATCGCCATCCGAGCCATCCTCAATGGTAGCGGCTTTTTCTGCCACTGTGGCAGAGATAGCTGCGCCGCAGTCGTCATCCGCCTTGTAGACTGTTACGGAATTGGCGACCGGCTCCTCGGAGAGTGTCAGCTTGCCCGCTGCCAGCGTCAGGCGCTCGCGGGTGAATACTTTGCCGCTAGTGAGGATTTCTGTGCCTGCCAGCATGGCGAAGAGCTTCATGGGAGTGATCTGCGTGTCAACCTTCATGGTGCAGGTGCGCTCGCCATCGAAGGGCACGCGCGGCGCTGCGCCGCGGCCGCCCTTTGCAAGCACGCGGGTTGCCGCCATTTCCGTTGTGGTAACGTTGGCGAAATCGACGTTGAGCCAAGGCTGCTTTGTCTTAAAATCCACCAGCGTAAAATCCGCGACCTCGCGGTTGGACATATTCGGGTTTACATGGTTGCTCATGTTGTGTTACCTCCGTTAATTTCTAAATTTTATCCTAAACGGCCAAACGGCCGTGATAGGCGGGTAGCTGCCTATAGCTTTTTATACCAGTCGTTGGGGTCGAATTCGCCGCCCCAGCCGCGTAATTCATCGCGTGGATATTCACCTGGTTCAGGTAGCTCTGGCGCAGGAATTGATCGTAAAGCTGATAAACCGTCAGATCCCATACATTGCACATATTGATGCTGTTATGTTGAACGCACAGCGCGGAAATGAGGTTGGGCAGCTCGCATCCGCCTGCTTCTCCTTCGCCTGCTGCGGTGATTTTTTTTGGCACGCTGTAGCTTCTCATAGATTTCACGCGCCTTGTCGTTGCGGAACTGTTTACGGTTGGGTTGGGCGCTATCTACATGATTGCGCTGAAGGATACAATCGCATACGTCTTCATAATTCGCTTCATGGATGATGCCCACCGGATGCCTTCCGCCATACAGAGAAGGGCGCTGTGCGCCTGTGAAAACACGGCGTCTTCCACCAGGAAAAAGGAAAAGGCAGCGCATAAAAGCGCGCGTAGCTCCTGATTCCCGATCAGCGTATGGAACGCGTTGGCCCCACCGGGATCCGGCAGACCGGAGGCCGCAAATAGTTGCTCGGCATGCAGGGATAACAGCGAGAGATAGGCGTTGTAGGTTTCATAGCCGAGGGCGGCAACTTGCCGCAGGGTAGGCGCGATTACATGGCCCACCCGGGCGAGCGGATAGGGCGCTGGGCTGAGCAAATCCAACTCGTTGAGACGCGTCATGGGGTGAAACCTCCTCTGATTGGGTATAGAAGAAAAGTGTGCGGTCAGCCTCTTTTGCGGCTGAAGTCGGAGGCCGAATATTGCAGGACATAGCCGTAATATTCTGGCGTGGCTCATAGAGCTGCATGCTTCCCACTGTAGGCGTCCAATGCCGAAATTTGTGCTTTCGTTCAGAAGATGGTCTGTCTCTGATGCGAGTGTGTCCGCAAGCGTTTCATATGCTCCGCCGGGAAACAGCGCTTTGTTGCAACAGATCCAAATGTAGATTTGATGGGTACGAATGCTGGATGTGCTGCTTTTGGAGGTGGCAATATCAACGCTGATACAGCAATCAGGCTCCTGCAACGGGAATGCGGTAAAGCGGTATGGAAAGATACGCTGCTTTGCCACTTCCGCGTCTGCATTTGCATCGCCTGCGGCCAAAGCCTGCGTGAGCGCCGGGGAGGATTGCAGGAGGTCAATGATGGTCTGTTTATACCGGGCTCGTTGTGTAAGACTCAAAGGAAATTCACCGCCTTGTTTTTAAGATGAGAATATGGTTTAAACGGAAGGGGGGCTTTTGCCCGTTCCCCTACCACAATAGAAATTGCAGCACAAAAATAAAAAGCCCCGGAAACCCTAGCAGCTACGCGGGTTCCGGGGCACAATCAGGTGCGTTCTGAATCAAAAAGTAGCGGCGTGATAGCGTGCGAGCGTCTTTTTTAAATTCATTTCCGCCCGACAGTCCGGGCAATATTTTTGATTGTTTGTTTTGGGCTTAAGGAGTTTCCCGCAGCATGCACAGCGGATGATCCGTTCCCCTTGCAGCGAGAGATAGAAAAGCCCAGGCTCCCGAAGGTCATCGAGCGCGCAGGCCGTTTGTGAGGCCGGGCGAAAGAATAATACGTGGATATGGAGGTTATCCACGCCGCGGCTGAATGCGATCAGCTTTTTCCCGCAGGGTATGCAGCATGGCAGCCTGCCTCTCCTTTCCCGCCTGCACATGGGCCATGCGGAAAATAGCGCTCCATTTCTGCGTGACCCAGCCATCGTTGGCCGGGTTAATGAGTTGAGCATATTTTGCAAGGCATAGCAGTGTAAAGCAAAGCCGTTCCAGAGGCTGGCTTGCGAGCGCCCGGATGCTTGCAAGCTCCTCTTGGGTGATTTCAATCTGATTGGCCTGTAAGAGGGGGCGTCTGTCCGCACGGGAGGAAATGTGCTCGATTGCCGCGCTCCATTGCACGGCGTGATAATTCGCGTAGTTCTCCCGCATAAACCGGTGAAGCGTTTCCTCAATCTGTGGCTTCTCATAGCCTCATAACAGAGGTAACGGGAAATGCAGCCCAAGGTCTGCGCCGGTTTTTTTCCAACCGTTCCACAGGCGATTGCCTGCTGTGCAAAAGCATGCTCGTTGAGAATCAGTTCCATGGTTCCTCATCCTCTTTCCTAAAGTTTTATCTGCTGGCTTTTTAGGGAGAAGCGCCGGCCGCGATATACGATCTCTCCCGCTGCATCCGCAGCCGGATAATGGATGATACCACCATTTTTTTGCAGCAGGTTCCGGAGGATCACATGCCCGCATAAATCCCAGACGAATTGTTTCGAGCGGTTGTCGCAATAGCACAGGTCAATGAGAATATCGCACAATTCCGCTTCATTGGGGCACAATGCGGCGCTTTCTCGCCGGAATTGATCGAGCAGAAATTCCCGCGTGCGGGCCGCATCTTCCTCCCGAATGTAGGTGTTGGCGCTTCGGCTTTTGAACTGCTGCACCTCCCGCGCATACGTTTCATAGAGGGAAGAGATAGCCTTTTTCCGGCTGCTGCTGCAATAAACGCCGCTTTTCAGGAGGGTATGGTCAAAGGCAGCCCGTTTTGTCCGGTGCTTGAGCAGAGAGTCAAATTCCACCTCCATTCGCCAACACAGCCGGTTGAGCAGGCAGGGGGCGGTGCCGAGCGGCATGCGGCGTTGGTATTCCTCCCAAAAGGCGCATTCCTCCGGAGAGCGGATGTGTTTTTGGGATAGCTCTGAAAGCGAAATGCCGAATTCCATCAAGCACTTTGTGTTTGCGTGATCGGCATAGGCGCGGTAACGCTTTCGCTCCTGCGGATAGAGGTAGCACATAAAATAGGGCTTTTTATCTGCCAGCAACTCCCGCAGCTGCGCCTTGCGTCGCTCCTGCTCTGGCGAATCGCCTTCGGAGCATCGCAGGGAGGAAGGACTATACCACTCTTTCGGCATAGGCTTTGCCAGAATCCCCTTTGCTTTATCAATGGCATTTTGTTGGAACAGCTGGCCGCATTTGATGCGGTAATCAAGCGTTTGATAGGCCTCGCTCCCCGGGGCAAAGCGGGCCTGTACTTCAAACATGGAGGTGATGCGATTGGTGATTGCGCCGATTTCATCTCCAAAGCTGTTAATGTTTGCTTGGATCAAATCCGCTTGTGTCACTCGCCTTTTTTCTGCCCGCCGCTGGATACATAGGATGGCGGGATCTTCTCGCGTGTTTTCCACCAAAATGGGGTTATCAGTGAGAAGGCAGCTGTCCGAATCTTTATCCAGGCCATTGAGCGCGTGAGCGGCGGTGTCCCAGGCGTTAAAAATCGTCACGGTGGTCAGGTAGCGGTACCAATCCCGCATCTCTTCCGTATCCCGCATGCAGAGCAGGCGGATATTATTGTGGCAGGTCATGGGCGCACGGAAGCAGACGACGCGCGCCGCCTTTTGATCGTTCCAATAGCGGTTATAGGCCTCGCCTGCGCGCAGCAGCCCGGTTACCGGAAGGCCGAATATGCTTTGGCACAGCGCGTAGGGATCTCCGCTGACGATGGAAAAATTGCCATGGACACGGATGACGCCGATTTTTGCCGCCTCGATCCGCTTTGTAATCATCTGCCGAATTTTTGCCTGGATAAACGGATCACAGATCAATCGCGCATCTGCCATCAAAGCGTTTGCAAAGTTCAGCCCTCCTTGCAGGGCGTTTTCTTCATTCAGTTCGGTCCCCTTCAAAAAAAGCAGGCTTTTGCGCCAATCTCCTCCGAGCACATCGGCGATTTCCGTAATAGTCGGGCGGATGAGCGTTTCCAGCTGTTCGTGTGTAAGCCGGTAGCTTTGAAGAAACTGATAGTTCAAATTTCGCTCCGACTCCAGCTTTTGCGGGCACGCCTTGGTCACGCTGAAGCAATAGTGGTGCTTGCGGCAATTTTCAAGATAATCCTGGCAGCTTTGATAGCAATTCCACAGCTTGAGCATAGAGGCTGTTAGGATGACGTCTATCTCCCGGATATCCTTCGTATCGCCCCAAATATCCTGCACAAGATAGCTCCCGGCAATCTTGTGCGCAATTGATGGAAGTCAAAGCAAAACAGCATCCCTTTGCACCAGGCGTTGCGGATGCAGAAGCCGCTGAGCGGCCCTTCTCCGCCAAGCTCCGCATTCCACTGCCTGCTCAACGAAGGAGAAATCAGGCCGTAGCCGTCGCTGTCGATTAGCTCAACGGGGGCATTTTGTTCCAGCGTCAAGTTGGGCTCGCCCGGCGCTTGATCGTCAATGCGGATAACATCGGCGGAAAAGTGTGTAACGCAGTCCTCAACCACCAGAACGCCGCGTGGGGCGGAAACGGGCGTACTACCGCTGCAAGCAAGCGCGCGATAAGCTTCCAGTTTGGCTGGGACGAGCGGAACGGCTGGATCGCGGCCATTATCTAGCCGTTCTATCAGCGCTGGGAAAATCGCTTGGTTGACATAAACGATCGTAGAGGTTTTCACACCCCCGTTTGTGCCAAGCAGCCGCACAAATGGAATCCCATTGACGGTAAAACCTTTGTTTGCCCTGTGGTAATCGGCGATGGAATCCATCACCAGGCAGAGGTAATCCGGTTGGAATTGGAGCTGGTCGAGCCGGTCATAGGCCTGCTGGATTTCCCGTCGGACGGCGGGAGAGGATGGGGACTGTCGGAGCGCGCGCAGCTTTGTTTTCAGCGTATAGATGCGTTCCGCCCGATTTGCCACGCCTTGGAGTTCCTGCATGAAACGCAGCAGCGTGCTGTCGGCAAGCGCAACCAACTCCCCGTTGCGCCTTGCATCCGCAAGGGTCAGGAAAGTGACCATCCCGCCTTTTTCAGGCGTTGGGTATGCAGCTTAAAGACAAAATGCTGATAGGTTTTGATTTGTGACATGATAAACCATCCTTTCGATAGCAGCGCCTCAATTCTACCAAATGGTTTCCTCCGCATAGCCCTCGCTTTGCAAGATATATTCGGCAAGGCGCATGGCAGCGGCCTGCGGCGAATGTTCCTGCAAAATCAGGTCGGCCTGCCCCTCCCAACCGCGAAACGCATAAAGATCGCATAGGATGTGGCGCAGGGCAACGGGGAAGGGAATGCCGGCCTCCCGCAGCTGTTTTTCCCGTTCATATGCGGGTTTGTATAGATAGACCATTTTATAAGGCCAAGGCCGCGGGGTGGGAAGCAACGGATGGAGGCCAGTGCGGCGGGATTAATCCGCCAGATGCTCGGCTCTGCGCCGTCATTCCCATCTGCGCTATGATAAATAGAAGGGCTGGCCTGTAAGCGATAAATATCCCGCAGCAAACAGAGCGTTTCATGGACGCTGCTGCCTGCCTGCCCGGAGACAAAATAAAGATATTGCATCAAAATCCCTCCTTTTCAATGAAAAAGGCCGCCTAACATAGGCGGCAAAAGCATATAAGAACATTTGTTCTACTTCTATTATACTGGAGATATCAACATCTGTCAACTCCAATCAAAGGCGAGGGGACTGTTGAAAAATATTTCATTTTGCAACAATCCCCTTCTTTGCACACAGCTTTTACAGGGTTTCCGCAGGGGTTGGGTGCTCGTGCTGTTCTGCGGTGATCTCCTGCAAATGTAGCAGCAAAAAGCGCTGCGCCTTTTCATGATATAGATTTAGCATAAAGGGCACGCCCGTGCGGCTAACGCGCTCTTCGCTTATGATGCCGATTGATTGGCCGAGCGGGGATGCAACGCGCATGCGCTTGTTTTGTGCGCGCGTGATTTCCGTAAGATAGCCTTTCTCCACCAGCCAATTGGTCACGGCTACCGGCGAGAGAGGACGGGAGGCTTGCGGATCGATGCGGGCATTCACATTTGCCGCAAAGGTTTAATGGGAATGGGGGTTTCAGAAATGGCCACCTGTGCGAGAGCCTCTTCTGAAAGGGAAAATGGGAGCTTCCTGCTAGGGTGGCGGGCCAAAATTTGGCCCCCGTTCGCAATGACCTGGCCCAGAATGCCGGATACATAGGCAAAGCATTTTTGCAGGCGCTCCGTTGCCAATGGATCGTCCCGTTTGAGTGCTCCTGCGTGATTGGGTCGGTGCCGTTGGAGAGCTGGTCGAGGTATTGCTTTGCGTGCTGCATGGTTTCAAGCTGTGTCATGATGCAGGCCATCCTTTCCATACTAATGTTGGATTTATGTAAAAAGCGGAGCGTTCCCCTTCATCATACCTAACTGAACCTGTTTGGCAAGGGCCTCGGGCCGAGGGGAATCTGGCAGTCTAGCGGTTTTGCTGATTCTAGCGGGATAGAGCTCGTCCAGCACGGCGGCCCATTTCAAATCTTCAAGCGCTTTTTAGACCGGAAGCCCTTCCGGTTCCCGCTGCCTAGCTTACGCTTTGATTTTAACAGATTCGGAGGCCTTTCCAATATATAATAGTATACAGCTACTGTTCGCGCAGGGAGATTCCTCTTTTTCTCTTTACACGGCGCGCCGAATGCAGTAAAATAGCTGTAATAAGGATCACCCTAAACTGAATATCGGAGGTTTTACGATGCAGCCAGTATATAAGCGCATCCTTTTAAAACTCAGCGGTGAGGTGCTTGCGGGTCCTCAGGGCCATGGTATCGATTTTGATACGGTGCAAAACATCTGTAAGGCCGTGAAGGAATGCTCTGACATGGGCGTTGAAATCGGACTGGTCGTCGGCGGCGGCAATTTTTGGCGCGGCCGTTCCAGCGGCGAAATGGATCGTACGCGCGCAGATCATATGGGCATGCTGGCCACGGTGATGAACTCCCTCGCCTTGCGGATGCATTGGAGCAGCTGGCGGTGCCCGTGCGGGTGCAGACGGCGATCGCGATGCAGCAGATTGCGGAGCCGTATATCCGCAACCGTGCTATCCGCCATCTGGAAAAGGGCCGTGTCGTCATCTTCGGCTGCGGCACCGGCAACCCCTTCTTCACCACAGATACGGCGGCCGCTCTGCGCGCCGCGGAGATCGATGCAAATATCATTTTCAAGGCGACAAATGTGGACGGTGTGTATGACCGCGATCCCAACAAGTTTCATGATGCGGTGAAGTTCGATACGCTCTCCCATTTTGATATCCTCCAGAAGGGGCTTAATGTGATGGACAGCACGGCAGCCTCCCTCTGCAAGGATAACAACATCCCCATTCTGGTATTCAATTTAGACAATCCCCATAATATTGTAGACGCCGTGTTAGGCAAAAATATTGGTACAATCGTGAAGGAGGACTAACCCCCATGGAGATGAAGCAAGTATATGAGAATGCAAATGAGCGCATGCATAAAACGATTCGCGCTCTAAATGGCGAGTATGATTCTATCCGCGCCGGGCGGGCCAATGCGTCTGTGCTCGATAAAATCCAGGTGGATTACTATGGCGTGCCGACCCCGATCAACCAGATGGCGGCGATTTCCGTGGCGGAAGCCCGAATCCTGACCATCCAGCCTTGGGATGCTTCCACCCTGCACGCTATTGAAAAGGCGATCCAAACCTCTGACCTCGGCATTAACCCGCAAAATGATGGCCGTGTGCTGCGGCTGATCTTTCCGCCGCTAACGGAGGATCACCGCAAGGAGCTTGTAAAAACGGTCGGCAAAACTGCGGAGGAGGCGAAGGTGGCAATCCGCTCTATCCGCCGCGACTGCATTGAAAAGTTGAAGGCGATGAAGAAGGCTCTGAAATCACGGAGGACGATCTGAAAGACGGCGAAAACGAGCTGCAAAAGATCACGGATAAATTTACGAAGGAAATTGATTCGATTGCTCAGGCAAAAGAAAAGGAAATTATGGAAATCTGATCTGGGTGAACGCCAGCTGCTTGTTGCACTGGCGTTGCTGTGATTGTCATTCTGAGGAGAAGGCGGCGCAAAACTGCTTTTTCCTCAGGATGGCATTTTACTATCACTTTTTTCACGCTGGAAAATATTGCCCGCAAGCGGTTTGCGGGCGGAAAGGCGGCGGAGGAATGAGCGTTATCGATCGGGAGCGGCTCCCGCAGCATGTGGGGATTATTATGGACGGCAACGGCCGTTGGGCAAAGCAACGCGGCCTCAAGCGCACGCAAGGCACAGGAAGGGGCTCGTGTGTTTCGCCGGATTTGTGAGTATGCCAATGATATCGGCATCCGTTATATTACCTTTTACGCTTTTTCCACGGAAACTGGGCGCGCCGCCGGAAGAGGTCTCCGCTATTATGGAGCTCTTACGTGAATATCTCTTTGAGGCGGAGGAGCGGAAAAAGGAGAATGCGGCGCGCGGCATGCGCATCCGCTTTATCGGCAGCCAGGAGGGCCTGCCGGGCGATATTATCAGCTGATGAATCAGGCGCAGAAGGAGAGCCTCGCCGCGACGAAAACGATTGTCAATATTGCCGTCAATTACGGCGGCCGGCAGGAAATCCTGCAAAGCGTACAGCGTCTTGCGCAGCAGGCGGCGGTGGGGAAAATCAAGCCGGAGGAGATTACGCTGGAACAAATCGGCGGCGGTCTGTATACGGCTGGGCAGCCGGACCCGGATTTGATTATCCGCCGAGCGGGGAATACCGGCTTTCTAACTTTCTGATCTGGCAGGCGGCCTATGCGGAATTTTGGTTTTCCGATGTGCTGTGGCCGGATTTTACTGAGGCTGATTTTGACCAGGCGCTGGAAAGCTACCAACGGCGCGACCGTCGTTTTGGCGGTATTTGAGCCATTCAAGCATTTTGGGCAATTCTATTAAGACTTTATCGGGAAACCAGTGTTTCCTTCCAAGACGAAGCCTTATCTAATGAAAGGCATGTGATCTGTAAATGAAAACGAGAATCCTATCCGGCGTGGGCGTGGTCGTCTTTTTGATTGCGATGCTTTTGTGCACGTATACGCCGTTTTTCTCCCTTTTCCTTGCGCTGCTCTCCGGTGTAGCCGTGTTTGAAATTGAGCGTGTGGCGCAGGTGAAGAATAAAGCCATCATGGGGATCAGCGTCGCATTTTCGGCGCTGCTGCCGGTGCTAATTTCCGCAGGGGTCAATTTGCCTGTGCCGCTGGTGGCGATTGGCTATACGATACTGCTGCTCATTCTGATGCTGGCGCAGTATGAGATCACTCGGTTTGAGCATGTAGCAATCGCGTTGTTTGTTTCCCTTGGGATTCCGCTCGCCTTTTCCTGCATGATTTTTTTGCGGGATATTTATACGGTCTACCCGCAGGCGTATTCAAAGGCGGACGGCCTGCTATTCGTGTTGTTCGGCATCAGCAGCGCATGGGTCACGGATATGTTTGCCTATTTTATCGGCAGCAAGTTTGGCAAGCATAAGATGACGCCGAAGATCAGCCCCAAAAAATCCTGGGAAGCGCCGTAGGCGGTGTTGTAGGCGCGGTGCTTATTAATCTGCTGGTTTTCCTGATTTTTAATTTGGCGGTTAAGGAGCGGCTGCTTTTGCCTTATTGGGCTGTCATTCTCATCACGATTGCGCTGGCAATCATCAGTATGCTAGGCGATTTATCCGCTCCGTCATCAAACGCAATTATGGCGCGAAGGATTTCGGCAAGCTGATCCCCGGCCATGGAGGTGTGATGGATCGGTTTGACAGCTGCCTTTTTGTGCTGCCAGTGCTCTATTTTATCGTCCGATTGGCGGCAATGCTTTCCTACTAACGAGGGAGATAGCGCATAAAGTTAAAAGAGAGATGTTCAACCTTGGAAGTTTTGTTCTTTAGGGTCAGAAAATAGACCAGAATTTGGCTGTGCCAAATCACACAAAACTTCTGCC
>ENA-OQEN01000812-OQEN01000812.1-human-gut-metagenome-genome-assembly--contig:-NODE-812-length-12821-cov-4.076178_pt1 | contig 12821 bp, 16 predicted proteins | sample MGYA00242791_ERZ504627 | MGnify/ENA primary metagenome ERZ504627 (study PRJEB26092, sample SAMD00036316) | human gut metagenome | host: Homo sapiens | study: EMG produced TPA metagenomics assembly of... | reverse complement strand
CCTTCAGTGCCGCAGTTAACACAATAAGTAATCCACCTGGGGAGTACGACCGCAAGGTTGAAACTCAAAGGAATTGACGGGGGCCCGCACAAGCAGTGGAGTATGTGGTTTAATTCGACGCAACGCGAAGAACCTTACCAAGTCTTGACATCCTGCGACGCACATAGAAATATGTGTTTCCTTCGGGACGCAGAGACAGGTGGTGCATGGTTGTCGTCAGCTCGTGTCGTGAGATGTTGGGTTAAGTCCCGCAACGAGCGCAACCCTTATGGTCAGTTACTACGCAAGAGGACTCTGGCCAGACTGCCGTTGACAAAACGGAGGAAGGTGGGGATGACGTCAAATCATCATGCCCTTTATGACTTGGGCTACACACGTACTACAATGGCGTTAAACAAAGAGAAGCAAGACCGCGAGGTGGAGCAAAACTCAGAAACAACGTCCCAGTTCGGACTGCAGGCTGCAACTCGCCTGCACGAAGTCGGAATTGCTAGTAATCGCAGATCAGCATGCTGCGGTGAATACGTTCCCGGGCCTTGTACACACCGCCCGTCACACCATGAGAGCCGGGGGGACCCGAAGTCGGTAGTCTAACCGCAAGGAGACGCCGCCGAAGGTAAAACTGGTGATTGGGGTGAAGTCGTAACAAGGTAGCCGTAGGAGAACCTGCGGCTGGATCACCTCCTTTCTAAGGAGTCAGGCAATGACAGAGCATCCAAGATGGTCAGTCATTGGAACAGGTGACAAGTTCAAGTTTAAGTAGATATTGTTCGATTTTGAGGGCCCTGAAAAGGACACTCAAAGACGTACCTTGAAAACTGAATAATAACTGCGAAACAAAGATTATAGTAAGTTCTTTTTTAAGAAATATTACAATTTCAAAAGGAAGGGTAACAATAATCTTCGTTGGCAAGAGAGAATCAAGAGGATACCAAATGTTCTTAAAGAACGTTTGAAAGGTCAAGCGAACAAGGGCGCAGGGCGAATGCCTTGGCACTGGGAGCCGATGAAAGACGTGATAAGCTGCGATAAGCTTCGGGGAGCTGCAAATAAGCATTGATCCGGAGATTTCTGAATGAGGAAACTCACCTGGGTTCATACTCAGGTACGTTATACTGAACTTAAAAATAGGTATATCGAGGGAACCGCCTGAACTGAAACATCTAAGTAGGGCGAGGAAGAGACATCAAACGAGATTCCGTAAGTAGTGGCGAGCGAACGCGGAAGAGGGCAAACCGGGAGTAGAAATACTTCCGGGGTACGGACTGCTTTTAGGACTCAATCTGTTAACCGAACGGCATGGGAAGGCCGGTCAGAGAGTGTGAGAACCACGTAGGTGAAAACGGAGAGAGCTGCGCAGGATCCAGAGTACGGCCAGACACGTGAAACCTGGTCGGAATACGGGGGGACCACCCTCCAACCCTAAATACTACCCAGTGACCGATAGCGTATAGTACTGTGAAGGAAAGGTGAAAAGCACCCCGGGAGGGGAGTGAAAAAGAACCTGAAACCCTGTGCCTACAAGCACCTAGAGCACGTCAATGTGTGATAGGGTACTTTTTGTAGAACGGTCCGGCGAGCGATTGTATGCAGCAAGGTTAAGGACTTAAGGTCTGGAGCCGAAGCGAAAGCGAGTTTGAAAAGGGCGTTAAGTTGCATACAATGGGCCCGAAACCGGGTGACCTACCCATGGTCAGGTTGAAGTGGAAGTAAAATTCCATGGAGGACCGAACCGACCTCCGTTGAAAAGGCGGCGGATGAACTGTGGGTAGCGGAGAAATTCCAATCGAACCCGGAGATAGCTGGTTCTCCCCGAAATAGTTTTAGGACTAGCCTCAAGTTAGATACCTGGAGGTAAAGCACTGAATAGCCTAGCGGCCGAGAGGTTAGCGAAGCTATCAAACTCAGAATGCCAGAGTATTGATGCTTGGGAGTCAGACAGTGTCAGATAAATGTCATTGTCAAAAGGGAAACAGCCCAGATCTACAGCTAAGGTCCCAAAGTCAGGTTAAGTGGAAAACGATGTGAAGATACGTAGACAACCAGGATGTTGGCTCAGAAGCAGCCACACATTCAAAGAGTGCGTAATAGCTCACTGGTCGAGCGTCTTTGCGCGGAGAATTTAACGGGGCTAAACCTGACACCGAAGCTTAGGCAATACAGCAATGTATTGGGTAGGGGAGCGTTGTATACGCGGTGAAACAGTAGCGCAAGCGGCTGTGGAGTGTATAGAAGTGAGAATGCCGGAATGAGTAGCGCGAATGCAGTGAGAATCTGCATGGCCGAAAGCCTCAGGTTTCTGGAGGAAGGTTCGTCCGCTCCAGGTTAGTCGGGAGCTAAGGTGAGGCCTAACGGCGTAGCCGATGCACAGACGGTAGAGATTCCGTCACCACCAAAAGAGTTAAGCACAGGGACACATTTGAAGTCTCGGAGCCGGGTGTTGGTTCCGGTAGCGATCGAGGGAAATTAGTACCGAAGTCCGGGATGGAAGATGGCGAGAAAAGCTGTGTGTATTTCTGCGGTGCCCGTACCGCAAACCGACACAGGTAGGTAGGAAGAAGATTCTAAGGCCAACGGGAGAAGGGTTGTTAAGGAACTCGGCAAATTGACCCCGTAACTTCGGGAGAAGGGGTGCTCCAGAGATGGAGCCGCAGAGAATCGGCCCAAGCAACTGTTTACCAAAAACACAGGTTTGTGCTAAATCGAAAGATGACGTATACGAGCTGACGCCTGCCCGGTGCTGGAAGGTTAAGAGGAGATGTGCAAGCATTGAATCGAAGCCCCAGTGAACGGCGGCCGTAACTATAACGGTCCTAAGGTAGCGAAATTCCTTGTCAGGTAAGTTCTGACCCGCATGAAAGGCGTAATGATTTGGGCACTGTCTCGACAGCCCGCCCGGCGAAATTGTAGTACCGGTGAAGATGCCGGTTACCCGCGACAAGACGGAAAGACCCCATGGAGCTTTACTGTAGCCTAATATTGGGTTTCGATGTTGCATGCACAGGATAGATGGGACACAGGGAAACAAGTGCTTTGGCATTTGTGGAGTGGCCGTTGGGATACCATCCTTGCGATATTGGAATTCTAACCTGCGCCTTTGAATCAAGGCGGGGGACATTGTTAGGTGGGCAGTTTGACTGGGGCGGTCGCCTCCTAAAGAGTAACGGAGGCGTTCAAAGGTTCGCTCAGCTTGAACGGAAATCAAGCAAAAGAGTGCAAACGCAGAAGCGAGCCTAACTGCGAGACTGACGGGTCGAGCAGTAACGAAAGTTGGAGTTAGTGATCCGGTGGTATGTGAGTGGAAATGCCATCGCTCAACGGATAAAAGTTACCCTGGGGATAACAGGCTGATCTCCCCCAAGAGTCCACATCGACGGGAGGTTTGGCACCTCGATGTCGGCTCATCGCATCCTGGGGCTGAATTCGGTCCCAAGGGTTTGGCTGTTCGCCAATTAAAGCGGTACGCGAGCTGGGTTCAGAACGTCGTGAGACAGTTCGGTCCCTATCTGTCGTGGGCGCAGGATATTTGAAAGGCGCTGTCCCTAGTACGAGAGGACCGGGATGGACGAACCTCTGGTGCACCAGTTGTCACGCCAGTGGCACAGCTGGGCAGCTATGTTCGGATCGGATAAACGCTGAAAGCATCTAAGCGTGAAGCCGGCCTTAAGATAAGATATCCCACTGAGTCAATCAGGTAAGACCCCTTGAAGACTACAAGGTTGATAGGCACACAGTGTAAGCGGAGTGATCCGTTCAGCTAGCGTGTACTAATAGGTCGAGGGCTTGACCCCATCTTGATCAGATACTCTATTTGCAAAAGCGGTTCGATATTCAGTTTTGAGGGTACATCCTCAACAAAAAGAGAAGCATGACGAAGGTCACGCGTTGGCCGGTGTCGATGACGGTGAGGTTCCACCTGTTCCCATTCCGAACACAGAAGTTAAGCTCACTTGTGCCGAAGATAGTTGGCTGGAAACGGCCTGTGAAAATAGGTAGATGCCGGCTTCTCTTATATGCACCATTAGCTCAGTTGGTAGCGTAATTAACTCACACTAAAGCTGTGAATGATGAACTTCGACTGAACTATTCAAATTGAGATTTCACGATGTATCGCGCAAATCTCATATATGCACCATTAGCTCAGTTGGTAGAGCAACTGACTCTTAATCAGTGGGTCCTGGGTTCGAGTCCCCGATGGTGCACCACAAACAGCCACACAATTTATTTTGTGTGGCTGTTTTTAATAGTTGTCGCAATATTTGGGGGACAATTATTATGGCCGCTGACATGGCTGATAGTCAGCGGTCTTTTTTGTTTTTCAAAAGAAATTCTACAAATTTAAGAGTCAGAGAGATTGTGGCATAAATACAACTGCCCATAAGAGTAAGCAGCAAAATGATTTCCTCGAAAGTCAAATATTCACCTCCCTGCAGAAGCGACAACGGAAAAAGTATTATAGCAAGAGGGAAGGGAATTTGTCAAAATATAGAAAATGCAGCTAAGGCCGATTTATTGGAAGTAAACAATAAATTGGCCTTTTTTATATATAACCAGAAATATCAAAATAGAGAGGAAGATTCACCATGAGCATTATTATCGGCATCGACCACGCTACTACGCCATCAAAACAGCCCACTGCTCGTTCGCGGCAGGGCTGACAAGCTACGGAGAACACGAACCCTACACCCGCCAAGGACTCTTAGAGTTTGGCGGGTGCTTTTTTGTTTGTGGCTCCGGTCGGCAGCCTATTCAAAGGGACAAGACCATAAACGACAACTACTACCTGCTGACGCTGGCAGCGATTGCAAAGGAAATCCGGCAGCGCGGTTTGCCTCCCGAATGCTCGGTGCGAATTGCGGCGGGTCTGCCGCTGACCAGTTTCGGACGCGACAAACCCAAGTTCAGAGATTATCTGCTGCGGAGCAACCAGCCTGTGAACTACAAGTTCGAGGGTGTGGAGTACAGCATCACCATCGAAGAAGTTGCAGTCTTTCCGCAGGGCTACGCTGCCCTTATGACCGAAGTGGGGCTTTTGCAGGACGAACCGTCCATGCTCCTCATGGATTTGGGCGGCTGGACGGTGGATCTTATGCGCATCGACAATGCCATCCCTGCGGCTGACACCGCCCACAGCTTGGAGCTCGGCATGATCCGCTGCGTAGATGACATCCGGGAGCAGGTGCGGCGCGAAACCGGGCTGTCCCTTACGGATGCCCAAATCGAAAATATGCTGGCGGGTCAGCCCTGCACGGTCAGCGATACGGTGCGCGACATTGTGAACAAACAAGGTCGCAAGTACACAGAGCATCTTCTGTCTGCCACGCTGGAAGCGGGGTTCGATTTGCACGCCATCCCCGCTGTGTTGCTGGGCGGCGGCGCATCGGTGGTGAGCCGCCACCTAAGTCCCAAAGACGGCCTTTGTAAGACGATTTTCCTGCTGGACGACAAGGTGAACGCGGTCGGATTCGAGCGCGCGTTGGCCGCCGTGTCGCGCCGTAAAAGCGAGGCATGAAACGCCCACAGTACGTTTTCCGTCCGAACCTTAGCGACCCGCAGCACCGTCGCGCATGGGGGCTGCTGCAGCAGATGCCGTCAGCTCGCCGCAAGGAGTTTCTGGTGCAAGCCATCCTTACGGCAGAACAAACGGATAGGCTGGAAGAAAGCATCCGCAAGGTGGTGCGAGAGGAGTTGCAGGCAACCAGTATAACGACTTCTGTTTCAAGTCAGCCGCCAGCGAATGCTATACCAGACTCTGCGCTCGATTTCCTGAATTCACTGTAGGGGGTGATTCCAATGTTTGAATAATAAGCAGAAAAGCAAAAAAATAAAAGGCAAAAGAGAGGTTGATACATAGTGAACGGTAAAAAAATCTTGTTCGGTGCAGCCTGTGACGGGCTGCTTTTGTTTTTGATGAGGGGCGCCTATTAAGTACCTTCGCAGATGCGGCAAACATCCCCATCGGGAGTTGTGCCTTGATCAAGTTCGTGGATATGTTCTCCGGCATCGGCGGTTTCCGCGAAGGGCTGACCCGTGCCGGGGGCTTTACATGCGTAGGGCACTGCGAAATAGACAAATACGCCAACTGCAGTTACCGCGCTTTATTTGACACTGAAGGAGAGTGGTTCGTAGAAGATGCAAGAAAAGCAGACCCAGAAACAATGCCAGAATTCCAGCTTCTTTGCGGAGGCTTTCCGTGTCAGGCGTTCAGCACCGCAGGCTCCCGAAAAGGATTTGGTGATCCGCGAGGCACTCTCTTCTTTGAGCTTGCCCGGTTGGCTGAAGCCCGGAAGCCTCCGTATCTGCTGTTTAAAAACGTACCCGGACTGCTTAACCATGACGGCGGGCGGATATTTGCGACCATCCTCAATACGCTGGACAGACTGGGGTATGCTGTCGAATGGCAATGTCTTAACAGCAAAGATTTTGGCGTCCCGCAGTCAAGAAAGCGTGTGTACATTATCGGATATCTTGATGAGCGATGCCGAGGAAAAGTATTTCCTTTCACCGAAACAGCAGGAAGTTCTCTTATTCAAACCCACTGCGGCCACCAAGGGGAGCGCGTCTGCTCCCCCGAAGGATTAAGCTGTACGCTGGCTGCCAATCCGGGTGGCTTCGGTGGCAAAACCGGGCTGTATGAGGTGGGAGTGCCGATCAAGTGCGCCACCAAGACCGGCTACCAGATGGCACAGGTCGGTGACAGCATCGACCTGAGTTACGCCACAGTCAACAGTCGGCGCGGACGGGTTGGTAAAGAGATTGCGCATACACTTACAACGGGCTGCCAACAAGGCACTGTTGAAGTTCGCCCGGTCAAAAATCCCATCAATCAGACCTCGCCCGCAACACCGAACGCACCGGTAAGCCTGGCGCACCCATGCATACACTTACCACAAAAGACCGTCACGGTGTTCTGTACGAGGGTCGCATCCGCCGCCTGACACCGCGCGAATGTCTGCGCTTGCAGGGCTGGACGGATGACCGCATTGACACAGTACTGGCCGTCCAGAGCGATAACCAAGCCTACAAGCAGGCAGGCAACGGCGTGACAGTCCATGTGGTGGAAGCCATCGGGCGGCGAATTGCAGCCATGGATGCAGAACTGCGGGGTGAGGCGCTTGCCCCTTGATTTCCGTGACCAGTATTTTGGCTGTGAAATTGAACTGACCGGGATAAACCGCGCCACGGCAGCCCAAACGCTGGCCGACTTATTTGGCACCCGCGCCGAGCATTCCGGTGGTGGCTACGATGCCTACAGGGTCAAAGATTTGGACGGTAAAGAATGGAAAATCGTCCGGGACGGCAGCATCCATCCGAATGCCGTAGGCGGTCTGTTCTTATTGGAGAGACCTACAAGGTTGAACTGAACTCCCCGAAACTCGAATACGGCGAGATGGAAAAGCTGCAGGAGGTTGTCCGTTCCTTACGCCGCGCAGGCGGCATCGTAAACGACAGCTGCGGAATGCACGTTCATGTGGATGCAAGCAAACATACCCCGCAGAGCCTCAAAAATGTGCTGTCCATCATGTATTCCAAAGAGGATATTTTGTTTGCAGCTTTGAAAGTTAACCCTGCCCGCATCGATAGTTACTGTCAGGCGGTGGATGAGCCGATTCTGGAAGAAATCCGCAAGCTGCCCAGCGGTGCGAGTATGGATCAGCTGAAAGACCGCTGGTATCGCGGGCGGGACGGCAGCGACTATCACTACCACCAGAGCCGGTATCATGCCTTTTATGGCAAGAAAGCGATTATGTATCCCACGTTCCAAACTTTAATTGTACAGCGGCAAAAATTATAAAAACAGTCTGTTTTTCTCTACATAATAACTATATAATTTGAGTATTCCAGATATGATGGAGGTTGTTATTGTGGATGATGGAAATCGACTGACCGTGTATGAACTTGTGGAAAGAGTTATCCCTTGCATCATTGCAAAGCACTATAGCGAAAACTATATTCAAGGCTTTCGTTCGACGTTTAGGAACCTGTTAGCGTACTGCAATAAAAATGAAAAGAAATATTTTACAGCGGAATTGGCTCAGCAGTTCATGCTGGATTGCTACGGTGTGCAGCCGGGAACAGTAGAACGGCGATGCTCACGAGTTCACCGTGCAATGGATTTGTTGTCAGACTACCAACATTTCAACGCGGTTATGCTTCGGCGGAGGTTGAATCGAGAGTTCCCTGCAGGACTGCAAGAAGGTGCGGTCAACTACTTGCAAAAGCTATCTCTCCACGGACGCAGGGAGAATACGCTGCGCAGCCACAGAAATGTTCTTCTTCGCTTTACAGATTATTTGTTCAGCGTTGGAGTCACGGATTACAAATTACTTTCAGCAGATATTGTAAATCGATACGTCAAAGTTGTTTCGTGCAATTACAGCAATTCGGTTGTAAGGCTCCATTACAGTATCCTTTTACGCTTTTTTCAGTACCTTGCGCATAGTGGCTACAAGGAAACAGATTTGTCTTTGAAAATGATGCCAATTGTAAAAGTATCCGCTTCCGCGCGAATTCCTACAACATTAGATCTTAGCCAAATCGAAAGTATCCTTGCATCTGTTGACCGTGAAAGTCCACAAGGGAAACGCGATTATGCAGTTTTAATGATTGCAGTAAAACTCGGCATTAGAACCAGCGATATACGTAATCTTCGCCCTGCCAATTTTAATTGGGAACAGCATTTGGTGTCTTTCACCCAAGTCAAAACAGGAGAGCCGATAACTTTACCACTTCCCACAGATGTTGGATGGGCTGTAATAGACTATCTGAAAAATGGAAGGCCTGTAAGCGATGCCCCGGAAATTTTTCTCCGCGCAGTCGCTCCATACGTCTCTCTGCAAAATTTTGACAACATTCTTATTAAGCATATGCGAAAAGCGGGCATTCCTTTGGATTCAATAAAGCACCACGGGCTTCACTCGCTTCGACACAGCCTCGCAACACATATGTTAGATGAAGGAATCCCCATTACCTCGATTCAGGGTGTATTAGGACACATAAATGCCGATTCTACTCAAAAATATATTGGTGTAAATGTACGTCAGCTTCGCAGCTGCGCATTGGAGGTGACTGATTAGTGTTTGAGGAAAAATTTCTTGAACCCCATTTTACCAGTGTGCTTGCACCATATATGCTGGATGTTGTGGAGCAAAAACGTGCCCTTGGCAATAAATACAACGCCGGTGTTGAGGCACTCAGTGCATTCGATGACTTTTGCAATGAGCAACAATTGCGTATACCTGCCATTTCGAAAGAACTGCTGCAAAAGTGGGAGAAAAAGAGACCTCACGAAAACGAAACCACGCAATGTTTTCGGATTTCGTATGTGCGAATTCTTTGTAAGTATTTGCACAGCAATGGCTATGATGCTCCATGTGCATTCCACCCTGCGCCTCATGTAAATAAATGTTTCGTTCCCTACATTTTTACGAAAGACGAAATCGAGAGATTGTTTTCTGCGGTGGATTGTACCAAAGAATCTTCAGAATCTCCACTACGACATTTAGTTATGCCGGTTCTGTTTCGCCTGCTTTATACATGTGGGCTGCGCGTGTCAGAGGCTCTGCACCTTAAGGTTGCAGATGTTGATTTGGATGCTGGAGTTTTAGCCATATACGGTGCAAAAGGAGACAAAGAACGGCTGGTAGGAATTTCGGACTCAATGCTTGCATACATGAAATCCTACCGCAGTAATCCATTAGTGGCAAATGCAAAAAGTATTTACTTTTTCCCTGCTCCTGATGGCGGATTCTATGATACAAGTACAATTTACGATATTTTTTCGAAAATGCTTATTTGATGCCGGGATTCCACACCGAGGTCGAGGAAAAGGGCCTCGTCTCCATGATCTCAGGCATTCCTTTGCGGTCCACATTCTAAACAAATGGAGTTCCGAAGGAAAAGACATATATACCTGTTTGCCGATTCTCCGCACTGCTCTTGGGCATGACCGAATTACAACAACCGAAAAATACTTGAGGCTTGTCCCGGAAGCTACATGGAAGTCACCGAACCATTCAATGACCGATTCCATACCATTACAGAGGTACTTTGCAATGAGGAATAGATGCAGCTACGCCGGTTTAGTCTCCGCATACTTTAGCGTGTATCTGGCAGGAACTAAAAATGTCAGTACAAATACAATTTACTCTTACCGGGACACCTTTGTTATTTTTCATGGCTACCTTGAAAAGTATTGTGGCTTTAAATTAGAGAAAATGCTTTTTAACGACCTTTCCCGCGAACTGATTCTTGAATTTCTACAATATCTTGAAACTGAACGCAAATGCAGTATATCTTCTCGAAACCAACGACTTGCTGCGCTGAAGTCATTTGCAAAATATGTACAAATCGAATGCCCGGATGAAGTGATTCTGTGTCAGCGCATTCTTTCAATTGACAGCAAAAAAGCAGCAAAGCCTACGGTTCAATATTTGAGTAACCAGCAAACCGATATTCTAATGGAACAGCCTGATATTTCCACGCCAAAAGGTCGCAGAGACTTGGCGATGATTCTTCTCCTTTACGATTCAGCTGCACGAGTTCAGGAACTTTGCGATTTAAGAATCTGCGATATCCGAATAGATTCACTACCGGTTGTACATTTATTAGGGAAGGGGCGAAAAAGTCGAGATGTTCCGCTTACCAAACCGTGTGCACAGGTATTGCGCCAATACATTTGTGAGAACCATCTTGATATACCAGAACGCCGCAATGACCAGCTGTTTACAAATCCGCAAGGAAAAAGTTGACTCGCAGCGGTGTTTCCTACGTGCTAGCAAAATATAGCCACAAAGCAAATACTGCGGTGGATTCATTTTTTCCGCAGATTACACCGCATTGTCTCCGGCATTCTAAAGCAATGCATCTTGTTGAGGCAGGCAAAAATCTCATTTATATTCGTGACTTTTTAGGGCACGAATCTATTGAGACAACACAGGTTTACGCAAAAGCTAATCCCGAAGCCCGGCGCAAGGCATTAGAAACAATGGACACGAGGATGAATACGCCTGCCATGCCGGATTGGAACGACGACCCTGACTTAAAGGCGTTTTTAAAGACCTTGTAGAAAATTATGCTGAGATTTCTGGTGAACAGTCTCGAAGTAACGTCTGTTCTAAAAGATTCTCAGCATAACTTTTTTCTGACGCATAAACGGCATGGTACCGCGATAAGTCGTAGTGATCGTTGCTGCCGTCATTCCCCTGATACCAGCGGCTTTTCAGCATCTCCATGCTTGCGTCCTTCGGCAGCTTGCGGATCGTCTGCAGCACAGGTTCTTCCACGCGTCTGCACCAGCGCCGGGTTCGGCTTTCATCCACCTTCAGCGCCGCAAACAGAATGTCCTCTTTCGAGTACATGATCGACAGCAGGTTCTCAGGCTTTCGGTGTGTGCCTGGCTGCATCAATATGAACGTGCATCCCGCAGGAGTCATTGACAAAAGCACCTGCATGGCGCAAAGCGCGCACGACCTCCTGCAGCTTTTCCATCTCGGCGTATTCGAGCTTGGGGGAGTTCATCTCGACCCTGTACTCTCGCCCAGCGGGAACCTGCCGGCCATTGCTTCGGCGAAAGGCATGGATGCTCCCATCCGAAACGATTTTCCAGTCTTTGCCCTCGCGGTCGGTCACGCGGTAACCATCATAGGTGCCGCCGTAGTGTGTTATGCTTGTACCGAACAGCTCCGCCAGCGTCCGTGCCGCCTGTTGTCGGGTCAGGCCGGTCATCTCGATCTCACAGCCGAAATACTGATCCCGAAAATCCAGCGCCATTTATCCGCCGCACAGCTCTGCGTCTATCGCCGCCAGCCGTTTGCCGATCGCCTCGACCACATTCACAGTCACGCCGTTGCCGGCCTGCCGGTAGGCTTGCCTTTCGGACGAAACAACGAGTATTTTATCGATGCGGTCATCTGCCCAGCCCTGCAAACGCAGACACTCGCGCGGCGTCAGGCGGCGGATGCGGCCGCCCTGCAAAACGCCGGAGACTTCGCCCTTGTGGCGGTGAATCCCATTGTCCTGGCGTGTTGTCAGGCAGCGGGCATTTTCCGTGAGCTTCGGGTCAGCGTTCAGGTCTACAAAGCACAGTGTGCCTTGTTTGCCGCAGGCCGTCAGCGTGTGCGCGATGCCGTGCCCCACACGCCGCGGCGGGTGTTGGATGTGGCGTAGCTCAGGTCGATGCTGTCGCCGACGCGGGCGGTCTGGTAGCCTTTTTTGGTCGCGCATTTGATCTGCGCGGCGGCTTCGGCTGGCCGGGGCTGTACAGCAGGAGCGCCTGCTCCCTCGGTGAAAGGAAATATTTTTCCTCGACATCGTTCATCAAGATATCCGATAAGGTACACGCGCTTTCTTGCCTGCGGTACACCGAAATCTGCGCTGTTAAGAACCTGCCATTCGACAAAATACCCCAGCTTTTCCATTTCGCGCAGGATGGCCGCAAATGTCCGCCCGCCGTCATGGTCGAGCAGGCCGGGAACATTTTCAGCCAGCCAGTACTTAGGGTGCCGGGCTTCAGCCAGTCGGGCAAGCTCAAAGAACAAGGTGCCCCTTGGGTCGTCGAATCCGCCGCGGCTTCCGGCAATGCTGAAGCTCTGGCAAGGAAATCCGCCGCAGAGCAGGTCGAAGTCGGGCAGGTCGGCGGGTCTGCTTTTCGGATATCGTCAAGGAACCACTCTCCCTCCATGTCAAACAGGGCGCGGTAGCTGCGGTCGGCGTGTTTGTCGATCTCGCAGTGTCCCACGCAGACAAAATCGCCGGCACGGGTCAGCCCCTCGCGGAAGCCTCCAATGCCGGCGAACATATCTAAATAGCGAATGGTTTTA
>ENA-OQEN01000811-OQEN01000811.1-human-gut-metagenome-genome-assembly--contig:-NODE-811-length-12861-cov-2.641747_pt1 | contig 12861 bp, 16 predicted proteins | sample MGYA00242791_ERZ504627 | MGnify/ENA primary metagenome ERZ504627 (study PRJEB26092, sample SAMD00036316) | human gut metagenome | host: Homo sapiens | study: EMG produced TPA metagenomics assembly of... | reverse complement strand
CTGCCCTTTACGTGACCTGCGAGCATTGGTCCGCCTGATACAAATACTGTAGGCAGATTAAGACGTGCAGCCGCCATCAGAAGTCCCGGCACGTTCTTGTCACAGTTTGGAACCATTACAAGTGCATCAACTGATGAGCGATTGCCATACACTCTGTAGAATCAGCAATCAGATCTCTTGTGACAAGGGAATATTTCATACCCACATGTCCCATTGCAATACCATCGCAGACTGCAATTGCAGGAAATACTACAGGCACTCCTCCTGCCTCTGCAACTCCAAGCTTTACAGCCTCAACGATTTTGTCTATATTCATATGGCCCGGAACAATCTCATTGAATGAGCTTACAATTCCGACCATAGGCTTTTTCATTTCCTCCGGTGTAAAACCAAGAGCATTAAATAACTTCTTGCCGGTGCCTGCTGCATTCCGGCTCTTGCGTTATCACTTATCATATTTTATCTCCTTATTTATCTCAGACTATTTCTTTGAGTACTTCATCATTACTACTGTATACACAACGATCTGCATATCTATAACCTGTTAGCTGTCTATTATAAGTCATACAGCTACACACGTTCTGCGATGAGATCCCCCATCTGTGCTGTGCCTACCTGTGTGATACCCTCTGTAGTCTCACCCGGCTGTGGCATGATGTCGATTGTCCTGTAGCCCTCCTTAAGCACCTGCTTACAGCATCCTCGATTGCCTGTGCTTCCTTGTCCAGATCAAATGAATAGCGAAGCATCATGGCTGCTGAAAGGATTGTTGCGATAGGGTTTGCAATGCCCTTTCCAGCGATATCAGGAGCAGATCCGCCACTTGGCTCGTAAAGTCCGAACTTTGTATCGTTAAGGCTTGCTGATGAAAGCATACCGATTGAGCCTGTCACCATACTTGCTTCATCTGATAAAATATCGCCAAACATATTCTCTGTGAGGATAACATCAAACTGCTTAGGATCCTTTACAAGCTGCATTGCACAGTTATCAACAAGCATATGCTCGTATGTACCTCCGGATAATCCTTAGCGACCTCCTCGACGATCTTTCTCCATAATCTGGAAGAATCAAGCACATTTGCCTTGTCTACGGATGTGACCTTTTTCCTTCTCTTCATAGCTATATCAAAGCCTCGCTTTGCGATTCTTCTGATTTCATTCTCATTGTATGTCAGTGTATCTGTGGCCGTAACAACTCCATCCACCTCTTTTGTCTCTCTGGCTCCGAAGTAAAGACCTCCTGTAAGCTCACGCATAATCATCATATCAAAGCCGTCTCCGATGATATCGCTACGGAGCGGACATGCTGCAGCAAGCTCCTTGTACAGGTATGCCGGTCTAAGATTTGCAAACAGATTGAGCGACTTCTAAGCTTTAAAAGTCCTGCCTCCGGACGAAGCTCAGGTGCCAGCTTGTACCATGGTGATGTGGCTGTGTTGCCACCGATAGAACCCATCAGCACCGCATCTGAATCAAGTGCAGTCGCAATAGCCTCATCTGTAAGAGGAACACCTGTAGCATCAATTGAGCAGCCACCCATAAGAATGTCTGTGTAGTTGAAGCTGTGTCCATACTTGTTCTGCTATTTTGTCCAATACCTTTTTTGCCTCAGTGACTATCTCCGGTCCGATTCCGTCTCCTGAAATTACACCAACTTTATATTCCATAATTTCTTACCTCTTTTACATAAAAATACATATTCTTATATTAAAGCATTAAAGTAGTTATTTCAATATGCCGGGATATTTTACTTTTTCATGCAATTTATAACTGCAGCTTATAATAACTGCATACTATAATAACAGTTTTTTATTATTATTGCAAGAGATGCGGATAATAAGAAAACCGCCACTTATGTGACGGCTTTACAAATGTGCATTATTTAGCTGAATCCTCTGCTTTCTCAAGGTCAGCGATAGCTGCCTTCTGCATTGGAATACGGCAGTTCTTGTTGTTACCAAACTCAACGATTACAGTATCGTCCTCGATATCGATAACTGTACCGTAAAATCCACTTGTTGTAAGAACTGTGTCTCCTGTTGCAACTTCATTAAGCATAAGCTCCTTTTTCTTCTGCTCCTTCTTCTGTGGACGGATCATAAGAAAATACATAACTGCGAAAAGTACTACTAACCAGACAATCATTCCAATTGTTCCTGCTGCCTGACCGTTTGCTAAAATTGATGTCATCAATTGTTCCTCCTAAATATTCTATAATTGATGTGTTCTAAGCACTATTACCATAATACACGTTAAACGTGCTAACGGCAAGGATTTTTTTATCATTTTCGAGATTTTTTATATTTATCTGCTAGCTCTGCTCTCCCTGTGTCATTCCATAGAGCTTTTCAGCCTTGTATGAGGCAAAACGGCCTGCATCAAGTGAATCCCTTATCTCCTCCATCATGTTGTTGTAGAAATACAAATTATGGAGCACGCACAGTCTCATTCCGAGCATCTCCTTTGCCTTTAAAAGATGCCTGATATATGCACGCGAATATGTGCGGCAGGCAGGACAGTTACAGCCCTCCTCAATAGGGCGCATATCCTTCTGATACTTCTGGTTGAACAGATTAAGCTTGCCGTGATTCGTGTATACATGTCCGTGACGGCCATTTCTGCTTGGGTATACACAGTCAAAGAAGTCGATTCCTCTCTCTACACCCTCAAGTATATTGGCAGGAGTTCCTACTCCCATCAGGTATGTAGGTTTATTAACAGGCAGATGAGGCACTGTTTCATCAAGAATATGGTACATCTCCTCATGGCTCTCTCCTACCGCCAGTCCGCCGACAGCATAGCCGTCCAGCTCAAGCTCAGAAATGCGCTTTGCATGGTCAATTCTTATATCATCATAAATAGCTCCCTGATTGATACCGAATAAAAGCTGCTCCTTATTGATAGTATCCGGTAAACTGTTTAAGCGTGCCATCTCCTTTTTGCACCTCTCAAGCCAGCGCGCGGTCCTGTTTACAGAGTTTGTCACATACTGTCTGTCTGCAACGCTAGATGGGCACTCGTCAAATGCCATAGCTATCGTGGAGCCGAGGTTTGACTGTATCTGCATGCTCTCCTCAGGTCCCATAAAAATCTTGGCACCGTCAATATGCGAGTTGAAGTACACGCCCTCCTCCTTTATTTTGCGAAGACCTGCCAGTGAAAACACCTGGAATCCGCCGGAATCTGTAAGGATTGGTCTGTCCCACACCATGAATTTGTGCAGTCCGCCAAGCTCTTTAATGATTTTGTCTCCGGTTCTTACATGCAGGTGATATGTATTTGACAGCTCAACCTGACACTTTATCTCCTTTAAATCGTCCGTAGAGACAGCGCCCTTTATCGCACCTACTGTTCCTACATTCATAAATACAGGTGTCTGTATATCTCCATGCACAGTATGGAATGTACCTCTCTTGGCACGTCCCTCTTGTTTTAGTAACTCATATTTAGCCATATTTTCGTTTAATTCTCCTGTTTCTTTTACTTATCGCCATTGCCTACGATTTTTCTGATTAATATTCCGTTGGTCAGCAGTGTGGTATCTATGCAATGCCTCTCAAAAAGTACCTCGCCGTCCTTTGGCACCTCAATATCCTCATCAGAGCAGTTGACTATAACCTCCACATATGTATCCACCCAGCCCATCTTTCTGAACTGGATTACCCTTGGATTGTCAGCAAAATCGTCAGGGAAATGGAAATTTCTGCCCTTTAAAAGCGGCTCACTCGCCCTTAAATGAATGAGCTTTGATACCATCTCAATGCGCTCCTTAAACTTGCCTTCCTCAATATCATCCCACGGCATACATCGTCTACAATCAGGGCTCATAACTGCCCGGCATGGCAATCTCAGTGCCGTAATATATACATGGGCTGCCCGGCATGGCAAAAAGTACTGCAAGCTGTGCAAAGTACTGGTCGAGATTCTTTGTATCAGAGCGAAGGCGCTTTGTATCATGTGAATCAAGCAGATTGAAAAGCACATCATTGGTCTGCTGCATGTAGTTGGTATAACATCTGTTTATAGTATACTCAAAATCCTGATTCGTCTGGCTCTTATCTATCCAGAAATCCTTGATGCTCTCTCCGAGCGGATAGTTCATAACCGCATCGAACTCATCTCCACGCAGCCACGGAAGAGCATTATGCCATATTTCTCCCAAAATGTAAATATCCGGATTGATTTCCTTAAGCCTTGCCCTAAGCTCCTTGCAGAATCGGTGTGACACCTCATTTGCCACATCAAGGCGCAGTCCGTCTATATGATAATTTTCTACCCAGTTGGCGCAGATATCGATAAAGTATTTTCGCACCGCCGGATTATTTGTATTGAGCTTTGGCATATTGTCAAAAAATCCAAACGTATAAAACTGACCCTTTTTAGCAGCTCCATGCTTAAAGTCAAGAGGCCATTCATTGATCATAAACCAGTCATAATACTCTGAATCTGTCCCCTTTGCTAAAACATCCTGCCACGGTGCAAAATAATAGCCACAGTGGTTGAACACTCCGTCAAGCATTATTCTCATATCACGCTTATGTGCTTCTAGCACAAGCCTCTTAAAGGTATCTTCATCTCCAAAGCGCGGGTCAATCTTTGCATAATCCGTTGTATCATACTTATGATTGCTCGGTGACTCGTTTATCGGTGTCAGGTAGATTCCGCTTATTCCAAGCTCCTTTAAGTAATCAAGCTTTTGAATGATTCCTGCGAGGTCTCCGCCGAAGCATTCCTCATTTTTGACCTTTCCCCTGTTTCTCCACGGAACAACATAATCAGGATCTATCGAGTGGTCTCCATTGCAGAATCTATCCGGAAATATCTGATACCATATAGTGTCATTTACCCACTTCGGTGTGACCGGAATATCACACGGATTCATCCACGGGAATACAAAGCACTGGCGGCTTCTGCCTCAAGTGCCATCTGCTCTGCACTCACGAAGCCATCCTCAAAGTAAAACCATCTCTCATCCTCTGTGATGAGCTCAAAATAATATTTAAGTCTCTTGAATGGTGGCTTTACCGTGGTGGTCCACCATATCTGGTGCTTTAATTTCTTTTTAAATATTATCGGCTGCTTATCGCCATTCCAGGTCTCACCACCACCTAAGATACCGGCTGCGAATGGATCACCGAGTATGATATTTACTTCCTTAACATCATAACCGGTCTTTATATTTATGATTAATTCATCCTCATTTAAAGGATAGCAGTAGTTGTCGTATGCCTGGTGAAATACCCCGTTAAATTCCATGTTTTCTCCCTCTTTTGCGGTCTTATTGTAGTCATTGTTTTGTTGCTTCATTGTGGTTCTAAGGACGGCACGTAAGTCGCGGCCACCGTGATCGTCCACGCGCTGCCCTGTTCGCTACGCTGCGCTGTTAAGATTCTGTACGAATTATGCTTATAGATTTTCTCCGGCTGACGAAACCGTCGCTACTCGCCCTCCGTGGCTCGATAGCTCCTTGCCCCGGCGTCCCTGCCGGTGCATTTCTGTGTATCGAAGCATAATTCTACAGACTCTAAACAGCTTCGCTATTCGCTCCCAGGACAGCACGTGTACGCTCGCGGTGGCCGCGGCTTACGTGCCTTACGTTGTGGCAAAATTGCTACAAATGATGCTGCTTAATTATGCTTCGCTTAAATTATGCTTCGCTTAAATTATGCTTCGCCTAATTTGCGCTTTGCATATACAGGCATGCAAGCATGCATCGATGATACATTTTGACCCTTTAATCACATAATTACATACAAACATAGTTCGAAAGTTATCTAAATAAAATAATATCATAGTTTTCTTGACTATTCAACTTGGTATTAATTATAATGTATTTATTATCGTAACTATTCGAGTCACATTGAAAACCTAAAATGCTGTTTACATGCAAGCATGATGTATCATTTTTTGTTCTCAGAGGTTTAAATAGTTACCCATTATTATAATAAGGAGACCATCATGGCAGGTTCATCATACGGAAATATTTTTAGGGTAACAACATGGGGAGAATCACACGGAAAGGGCTTAGGTGTCGTTGTGGACGGCGTTCCTGCGGGGCTTGAGCTGTGTGAGGAGGATATTCAGATATTCTTAAACAGAAGAAAGCCGGGACAGTCTAAGTTCACTACTCCACGCAAGGAGGATGATGCGGTTGAAATTCTCTCTGGTGTGTTTGAGGGAAAGACTACAGGTACACCTGTTTCTATGGTTGTGTGGAATAAAAACCAGAAATCAAAGGATTACAGTGAGATTGCTTCATACTATCGTCCGGGGCATGCTGACTTTTGCTTTGATGAGAAATACGGCTTCAGAGACTACAGAGGCGGAGGTCGTTCTTCGGGACGCGAGACAATAGGCCGTGTTGCAGCAGGTGCTATCGCTGTAAAGATGCTCTCGGGCCTTGGCATAAAATTTCTTACATACACCAGATCAATAGGTCCTGTTACAATTAATGAGGTTAATTTTGATGCCCATGAGATTTACAACAATTCACTTTATATGCCTGATGCCGATGCAGCGCTAAAAGCTTCTGAATATCTGGAGGAATGTCTTAAATCACTCAATTCCTCAGGCGGTGTGTGTGAATGTGTCATCACAGGTCTTCCTGTCGGGCTCGGTGATCCTGTATTCGAGAAAATTGATGCCAATCTGGCAAAGGCTATTATGTCTATCGGAGCTGTAAAGGGCTTCGAAATCGGCGATGGCTTTGATGCAGCAAGGGCAACCGGACTTACAAACAATGATGCCTTTATTATGAGGGATGGCGCTGTTTCAAAAGAGACAAATCACTCCGGTGGTACTCTCGGCGGCATGACAGACGGCTCACCGCTTATTTTCAGAGCTGCCATAAAGCCTACTCCTTCAATCGCAGCTACACAGCACACCGTAAATAAATCCGGTGAAGATATAGAGATTTCCATCAAGGGACGTCATGACCCGATTATCGTGCCACGTGCTGTTGTTGTTGTTGAAGCTATGGCTGCAATTACTATTGCGGATGCACTGCTTATGAATATGGGGGCACGCATGGACCGCATCACAGATTTTTATAAAAAATTATAACTTTGTATTATAGTAAAAAGCATCTATCCTGTTTTTTCCGGACAGATGCTTTTTATCTATTTCATTGGAACAATCTGTAATGTTTTTCCTAATGAATTCAAAATATATTTTAGAATATATTTCCAAGAAGCAGCGGATTTAACAACATATACTGCGCATTCGTCACCCCAAAAGCCACAAGCGCCAGTGGCAGCACAATAAAAAGGATGCATGATATAATCACAGACATGCCGCTTCTTAAGTATTTAAACATCGCAAAAACAAACAGGCTGACCAGTAATCCCCCTATAAAGCGCATCAGCATTATGATAAGTATATACTGCCCTACCGATATATCTGCGAAACACGCCACAGATGCTCCATACTTGCCGCCGGAGCATTAAGCCCCTGCGTGCCATATGCCAAAAGCACATTGCACAGCCGCACAATGTATACAAGTGCAAATGCTGTGACAGTGCCCAAAAAGCCAAGTATGCATTTGATTCCCATATGCTGCTTCCTGCCACGACAGGTAGTCCTTAAAAGACGGATTTCATGGTTTGCATAATCCGCTCCACATATACCGTAGGCTATTGCTATTAGGAGAATAACATACACAAATGCCTGTGCTGTATCACGGTTTTTGAAGTCTGTTCTGTCGGTAAGGATATCATAGCCCTTTTCAAAAAACAGCCAGCCCTCTTTTAACGTCTTAAGATAATCCACATGTGCTGTAAGCTTGTTGAATGCCTCCTGTCTGCTCAGTTCATCCTTGTACTTTATATTGATATAGCTTTCACTCTTCCCCTGCTCCATATCGTAAGCAATGTTATCTGACAGTCTGTCGTATTTTACTCTTTCTTCATCCAGAAGCTCATTGGTTTTGGCAGTTAAAGGTCCATAATATTTGTCCATATATTCCTTGTAATACACCTCATCAACCGAGTCATAGGAAAGCTTCTCTGCCGGATTCCACCATACCACAAAAATAGCTGCCGCAATCAAAATAAGTAACACTTTTCCCGGAACAAGTGCTTTATAGCATTCGTGCAAAAATAAAGATGTATGACAGCCTGTATTTTTACCGCAGGCAAAGCCGGGCAGTAAAAGCAGCTTCTTTTCATGCACCGAATTGAGATAATTTGTAACCGCAAAAATACATACAGCTATACACACAAGCCAGAATAAGCCATACAATACCCCGGTATTAAGCGGATATCCAAACAAATTGATATTGACATAATCAGAAAAAAGTCTGCCTGTCCTGACTCCATACATGATATTTATGTACTTAAGGAAGGCTAGGAAGCTGGTTCCTGATATCGTTGTGTAGCAGATAGCCTCAATAACCACGGTCACTGCAGAAGCAACGAACACAAATATAATATTGTCAAGCGCTGCGCATATCAGCATAAAAAACATGCCAAGCAATATAAAGCTTATTATTTTCACAGGAAAATAGCATGCCAGAAATTGTCCTATACTAAGCTTAAACGGACTGCCATAGTACAGATAAACACTTTGAAGCGGACTTTTCAGATTTATCGGATTGTAAAAGCACATGCTTATGACTGCATTAATTCCATACAACAGCAAGGTGATAAGAATGACCGCCATAATCATCACAAATGACTTTGACGCCATAAGCTGCCTTCTGCCCCTTGCAGTTGTTCTAAGCAATGCAAGCTGGTTCTCGCTTTTTTCATAAAACACAAGATTGAGCGCAATGATAAAAAGCATAATCACAGCCACATAGTCGGTAAGCTCATTGTCTGTAATATTCAAAAGTCCCGATGCATCCATAACCTCAGGCACTGTGCTTCAAGCTTACTGTAGACTCTGCTCGTTTTAGCAGCATTTTTCTCTGCAAAGCCTCCATTGCCGGAAAACTTATTCATAATCGAAATCTCGTCAGCCTTTTCATTGACAGAGTCCAGATACTCATCATAAGAAAGACATGCCAATGCTTCCTTGTATACCCTGCTGCACAGACTAATCCTGCCGTAAGCTTCTGCCGTCATCTGCCTCTGTTCAATTTCCGGCAAAACATCCTCACGACTGTAATTGCTTATTTCGCCATACAGCGCGCTGTAGTCCTTACCTGTATACCCATCATCATTTACAGTATTCATGGTATACAGTCCAAGAACAGGATTCAGAACAAGCAAAAACAAAAGAATAAGCACTGTTCTTTTAGTCAATAGTTTACATATTTCGTTTTTTACTATATCCATTTTCAGTCCCCATTAAGATACAAATACAAGTCCTCAAGATTTGGACGCACAGCCTCCTTCTGCCATCTGCCATCATACGAATCGGCAATAATGCGGGCTATGACACCGTCTGCATCCCTTGAAATATTGCTCACCTTGTATCCGGTGTTTACCTCATCTATCTCATTATCCGATAAAAGATATTCCATACCTTTCCATCCAGCTCCTTAAGCAGCTTTGACGGAGAACCACTCCTTATTATTTTGCCGTTGCTTAACATAACAATCTCTTTGGCTATAAACTCTACATCCGTAACCACATGAGTCGCAATAATAACAATCTTGTCCTTTGCAACCTCTGATATCAGATTGCGGATTCTGATTCTCTCCTTTGGGTCAAGCCCTGCCGTTGGCTCATCCAGTATAAGTATGCCGGGATTGCCTATGAGTGCCTGTGCTATCAGTGCTCTCTGCTTCATTCCGCCCGAAAAAAGCTCCAAGCTTCTTTTCCAAGGACATCATCAAGCTTTACCATGCGCACATAGTGATCTATATCTTCCCCGGCTTCACTCTTTTTTAATCCTTTCAGGGATGCCATAAAGTAAAGAAAACGCCTAAGACTAAGCTCCGGATAAATATTCTGCTGCTGTGGCATATATCCGAGAAGCTTCCTGTATTCACTTCCAAGCTCGTCTATGCCCCTTCCGTCAAGCAGCACACGGCCTTTTGATGGAGTCAGATTGTCAGAAATGAGATTCATCATAGTTGATTTACCGGCTCCATTAGGTCCCAAAAGCCCATATATGCCGGGTGTAAATGAAAAAGACACATCATCCAGCGCAGTTTTATCCTTATAAACTTTTGTAAGCCCCTCCAATTCAAGTGTCATTGTTTATATTCCTCCCACTGGTTTCTTACACTGTCAAGATAGCTGTCCATTCCATCTGCTGTAAGCTTTTCCTTTGCACCTTCTATACTCTCCTCAACCGACTTACCATTTAAGCCATTCATGAAATCCGAAAGATCATTTGAGATATTGTTCAAATTCTCCGTATCAGGCTCAAAACCGATAAACGGAGATACTCCGGCATTGTCATAAAGGGCAAAAAACTCATCTTTTCGATTTTCCATGTATCTTTCACCTGTTACCGGATATACATTTATAAACAGATCCAGACAGAGCTTACTTAAATAGTCATCCTCCAGATCAGTACCATCCGTATTGCATGCAACACCGTCTACGACCTTGTAATCCGTGCCTTCCTGTCCATACAGGAGAATATCTGCGTACTTTCCGTTTCCATATAACAGACCTAAAAACTCTACCACAGCATCGACATCCTTAGTGTTTTTCGCTATACCAATGGATGCGTTTACCCTTGATGTCAGATAATGCTCTACTGTTTTTACCGCTATATTATCTTTTTGGAAATTCTCGTCTATCTCTCCGGAACACAAAGCTACAACAAAATTGCCGGACTTAACATTTTGTAATATTTCCTCATTATTTAATCCGATATTATTAAGGTATGTTATCTCACCGGTCTCATCGTCCTTCAGGTATCCGTCTTTTTCATCTTATTCGAGCCCCTTAAGATATTCCGTAAACTTTTGCGATTCCAGTGGATTTTCGACTGACATCGTATCATAATCGAAGCAAAGTCCGTTTCTTATCTCACAGCCGATCATATCTCCAAATACATATTCGTTTATGAGATATTGAAATCCCGGAGCTTTGCTGTTATCCCACTCTGAAGCCTTGAGTATCTGATAAATTCCATCTATGCTTCCATCCCACGAATTTATGACATCATCTGAGATATAATCCCTGTTAAATGCAGCATAAACTCCATTATCATCTGCAAGTGCCGATGGTATGGAATAAATATGTCCGTCACATTTTGCCATCTCCCAAAGATTCTTTGGGAAAGCATCATAAAGTGTCTTTCCCTGATCTTTCGACAAAACATCATCGAGATTTAAGACAAGATCCGAACTTATAAGGTCATATACCGGATTATTTCCATTCTCATCGCCTAAACCTAAAAATGCAACATCTGTTTCCCCGGCAGCAAAGGCACTTTCAAGCTTCTGGCTGTATTCATCATACTCCAGATATTTTATATTCAGCTCATAGTTGTAGCCATCACTCATAAGTGCAGCATTAAACTGCTTAAGGTTATTCTCATCAATCCTGCAAATATCGGGTACAGCAAATGTTATGACCTTTGTATCCGACTTTTTGACTGTTGTCTCGGTCTGTCCCTCTTTAAGTTTTCCTGAATCGCCTGCTTTTTTATTAATACATACCGCTGCTACTGCCGCCACGATCAGGGCAATCACTACAACTGCTATTAAAACACCCTTTTTCTTATTCTTCATTATAGCACCTCAATTTTCTCGGATTAAAATTGCCTTTATTCAGATTATCAAGACTTATAACTCCAAGTGAAAATTCGCCTTCATCATCAGTATAGTTGACATATACCGACTGACCGCATATGTTTTCAATACCAAATGCCTTTTCAGTAGACAGCTTCATCAGTTCTTCACTCTTATCATCCTTCAAGCGGTAATATGTCACTTCATCACTGTTTTCTTCAGAAAGGGCATAATATAGAAAATCTCCGCTCTTTTTTAATGGTCCATATTGTGTTTTTCCATCCGCATCTATCGGAAGCTGTCTTGTCTGTCTGCTTTCGGTGTCAAACACAAAATATCCATCCTTTGACGAATAATAACCATCGCCATCTAACAGCCTAAGATCGTTAATATGGTCTATTTCCGTCAGACATGTTGTCTTTTCATCTGCTATATCATATTGATATATTCCATTAAGCATATTATCGTAGGCAAAAGACTCTGCATCAGCTGTCTCCCCCTCCTCTATCATCAGCTCTGTAACATCATCTCCAAACCGCACAGTCGAATAGTACACTGCACCGTCTTCATAATATATGTCCATAATATTTGCCTGTTCGCTTGTTATCTTATCACTCATATACACCTTGTAATTATCAAGATCTATAACAAAAAATACCGGCTTCAGGCTTATCATCATTTATAATCTGTCCTTCATCATTAAGCTCCACACTGTTGCTGTAAGCTCCTATAACATAATTATCCCTGTACAAAACAGCCTTAACATGTTGAACATTCTCTAATTTAGCTGTTTTTCGATTCTCACCATTAGAATCCATCACATACAGATACTGTATTGTCATGTCTTCATCTGACATATTTCCTATAAAATAGAGATGATCATTGTAAATTACCGCTCCTGACAATCCATAAAAAGCTGCAGGGCATGAAGGATTCTGATTTGTGCGTGAGTATCCTTCATGTGTGCAGTTTGGCTTGTCACAATAGACAATGTCCTTGCCGGATACTGTATCAATAAGATGCAATATTCCCGAGCCATCAAGATATAATACATTATCCTCAGAGTAGTTATAATCCGGATTTACATTGGAATATGTGTATACCGTATTAGAGGTACTGCGTTTTTATTCTTTATTATAAAAACCGCAGTCACAATACAGGTGATAAGTATGAAGATGATGAATGCGATAAATATATGTTTTTTCTTCATACTACCTTTCCCCA
>ENA-OQEN01000810-OQEN01000810.1-human-gut-metagenome-genome-assembly--contig:-NODE-810-length-12873-cov-2.059783_pt1 | contig 12873 bp, 16 predicted proteins | sample MGYA00242791_ERZ504627 | MGnify/ENA primary metagenome ERZ504627 (study PRJEB26092, sample SAMD00036316) | human gut metagenome | host: Homo sapiens | study: EMG produced TPA metagenomics assembly of... | reverse complement strand
AATACGGTGATCCGGATTTCCGGCTAGGATGCGGCTGACGGCGTTCAATCCCTTTATCCCCTCCAATGTGTTCGATAGTAGCCTGCCGGCCGCTTTTTTTGAATGGGAAATTCAAAACACCTCTACACAGGAAATTACCTACACCATTGCGTTTTCTTGCCGAAACCCACTTTTAGGGCGGACGGCAAATCATAAAGCCAACGGCAAAGGATATACCGGCGTCCGCTTTTCCAATTCCAATCTAAAGCATAATGCCGACGCCGGTACAGCCCTTATCGCAACAGATTGTGAAAACACTGCTATTCAGGAATATTGGTATCGTGGGGAATGGTTTGATGCGTTGACCACTTTCTGGAATGACTTTTCATCTCCCTGCCCGTTAAAAGAGCGTCATTATGCTCGCGGTAACAGAGGAGAAGGGAGATGGCCACCCTTTCTTCCAGCATAACAATTCCGGCCGGCGGCACAGGGCGAATCTGTTTTTTGCTCACATGCATTTTCAGCTGATGGAAAAATATTGGGGGAAAAGCACCTTTGGGCGGCGATACCGTTGGAAGCAATACTATGCAAAAAGCTTTTGTGATGCGGCGGCGGTTGCCGATTATTGCTTTGCAAATTGGGCACGGCTGAAAGAAGAGACGTTTCTGTTCCGTGACACCTTGTTCCAGTCTGAAGTGCCGAATGTGTCCTCGACGCCATTCAGGGCAATCTTGCGATTCTCAAAAGCAGCACCTGCTTGCGGCTGCAAGACGGCGCTTTTTACACCTTTGAGGGCTCGAATGCGGATAGCGGCAGCTGCGAGGGAAGCTGCACGCATGTGTGGAATTATGCCTATGCACTGGCGTTTTTGTTTCCGGAGCTGGAGCGCTCTATGCGGGAATTGGAATATAGCAGCAGCCTGAAAAAAAGCGGGGCTGTTAATTTTCGACTAATGCTGCCGCTGCGTTCAAAGCATTTGTTTCGCGGGGTATGCGCCGATGGGCAAATGGGCGGCCTTCTAAAATTTTATCGTGAATGGATGCTCTGCGGCGACGAAAACTGGCGCAAAAAGTATTGGCCCGCCGTCCAGCGGTCCTTGGCCTTCGCATGGAGCGAAAAAAATCCATATCAGTGGGATCCGCAGCGCAAGGGCGTTTTTACCGGCCAGCAGCACCACACGCTGGATATGGAACTGTTCGGCCCCAATAGCTGGATTACCGGCTATTATCTTGCCGCCTTGCGTGCTGCGCAGGAGTTGGCTCGAGCGGATGGGGATGAGGCGGCAGCAGGGAGTATAGCCAAATCTTTCAAAAGGGCAGCGCTTATGTGGAGCGCGAATTGTTCAACGGGCGGCACTACATTCAGCAAATCAACCTGAAAGATCCATCCGTGTTGAAACAGTTTGGAAAAGAGAAAGTTTATTGGAACACAGAAACGCAGGAGATGAAATATCAGTATGCAGAGGGTTGCGAGATTGATCAGGTGATCGCGCAATGGCATGCAAACCTTTTGGGGCTGGGCAGTGTTTTTCAGCCCGCTCATCTTCATCAGGCACTGGAGGAAATTTATCGGCAGAATTTCAAACAGATGCGCTCTTTCAACAACCCTTGCCGGGTTTACGCGGCGGACGGGGAGGCGGGCCTGGTGATCTGTAGCTGGGAGGGCGGCGCTCCCGCTATTCCGCTGCCATATGCACAGGAAACCATGTGTGGCTTTGAATATGCTGCGGCCTGTCTGATGCTACAGGAGGGCATGGAACGGCAGGCGCTGGAGATCGTTTCCGCCATACGCGCCCGCTACGATGGGCAAAAGCGCAACCCGTGGGCGGAAATTGAATGCGGCGGCAGTTACGTCCGTTCCCTTGCTCCTACAGCCTGCTGCTCGCCTACAGCGGCCTGATTTTTGATCTGCCGCATCAGCGCATGGGCTTTCGCCCCCTGAAGCCAGGATCATATTTTTTTGCTTTAGACGGGTGTTGGGGAAGTGTACATTATTGCCGGGAAGAGATGAAAATTCAGATCCGCTATGGAACGATACGGCTCAAACAGATCGCCGCGCCGTTTGAAGCGGTGTCACTTACGGTGAATAGCAACCCCGTGCCATTTACAACACATGGCAGAGAGCTTCTGCTACAACAGGAAAGAACGATTGCGGCAGGAGATGCGATATGTATCAAGTTTTCCGTCAATGTGTAGCGCAATCTCTTTATCCTCATCAAAGGGCGCGTTGCAAAACGCTCCTTGCGGAAACTCGTCATGAGAAAAACCGTGGTTTCGGGCGCGCAAGGCCCGAAATTGCCTGCGTGAGGCAAAAACGGTTTTTTAAAAGGGGCTGTTGCAAAATGCCTTGCATTTTGCAACAGCCCCTTTTTGCCCTCATAAGCAGGTGAGGATGGCAGGTCGACGGCGGAGTTTTGTTTCTTAACAGGGGCTAGACCGTCTCCCTTATTGGGGAATTTGCTTTTTCAAAGCGCTTATTAGAATGAGAGCCGGTGCGCAATCATGATGGATTGGGTTACAAAGTATTCAGCGGGTGAGAATGAGCAAAAAAACAGGGCGGCCTGGCCAATTGCCATACCGCCCTGTTTGGTTTTTCCACGGGTATGCACCGGAGCGCTGCGTTGCCCGTGATTTAGCTTTTTTGCAGCGCGCGATCCAACCAGATGGAGCCGACGTCCATCGCATCATATAAACCATTTTTTTCGCTTTTTTTAACGATTCGCTCGCGCGGGCGGACATCCGGATCCGTGTTCATCAGTTGAACGGTCACCTTATTCGCAACCTCAAGCTCCTTGACCTTTTTTGTGCTGGTAATCTGCATCATAATGACAAACGGTTCCGCCATGCTGCCATAGTAGAGCGTATTGCCCTTGCGGACCAAAGGACGGCCCTTATACATTAAAAACGGCGCTTTTTTCTTACTCTCCGCCAATTCCAATTCCTCCTATTCTAAAAAGATCTATCCCGCACTAGAACCTATTTATCATAGCATACTTCCCTCCTCTTGTCAAAAAAGCAACTGCCGAAGGCTCACAAAAAGGCGGCCCGCGACCGGCAGGCCGCCTCTCAGCCTTATGATACACAAAGGAGAGTTACGCATCCAAATAACAGCGCACCAAAGCCTGTAGCAATTCATCCCGATCCAGCTTGCGAATAAGGCTTCTCGCATTGTTGTGCGTGGTGATATAGGTTGGATCTTCTGAAAGAATATAGCCAACAATCTGGCTGATGGGGTTATACCCCTTCTCGCCGAGTGCATCGTACACGGTGCGCAGCACCTGCCGCATTTCCTCGTCGCGCTCCTCTTTGATTGAAAATTGAATCGTTTTGTCCGTCAATGCGTCCACCTCCATATCTACATATCTATTTTATTATATACGACTTTTTCAATAAAAACAATGTAATCTGTCTATTTTCTGAAAGATTTTCGTAGAATCCCTCAGGCATAGCCAGCCGTATGATCAATTGCATTGCAAAAGGGATGGAATGAAGCACAGGAAACGCTGTATAACATCGTTTACGCTGCGCAATCGCACTCCCTGTATGACACATGCGTTGTGTCGAAGGATATGAATCATCTGATTTCATGATTTCTTCTAAAACAATGAAAAAACGCGAAAAAAGGCAATTTCATTAGAAAAAAAGAGGTAAATGGATTTTTTGATTATAAAAGTCCTAGAATCATTTTAAACAGTCTGAAATCTCCTATTGAAGTTCACTTGAACTTATGATATTATACAGTCAACAAATCAAAAGATCAAACGAAAGGAGGAAGCCATCATGTTTCAAACATTGCCAGGAACCCTATTGGAGCGCAGGCAGACAGATGGCCGCGGCGCCTACAGCCTAATCCAGCCGATCCTCTCACTGACAAAAGGTTTAACGCTCTCCCAGATTCGGGAGCTGACAGGGCTGGAAAACTCCACGGTTCAAAATTGGGTCAAGAGAGGCTGGGTGGCAAACCCAAAATCCAAGCGCTATGGGGAGCGCCAGGTGATGCGGATTATCCTGATCAATGCCTTGCGTGCGTCCCTTCAGTTGGATAGTATCGCCCAACTGATGCAATATCTCAACGGAAGTGTAGAGGATGTAGCCGACGATATTATCTCAGACGGCGCGCTTTATGATTATCTGTGCGCAATCGTATTTGAGCTGGAAGATGCGCCTGTGATGGATGAAAAAAAAGCTGGATGAAACCATTGCAGCCCATATTGCCGATTATCACGGCCCGGCGCAGGATTCCCGCGAAAAGCTGGGCAATACGCTCAAGATCATGACGTTCGCTGCATCTCCTCCCGGCTCAGGCAAAAGGCGGAGGCGGAGATGAGCGCCATACTCGGGGGCTAAGTTTAGGCTGAGCAAACGTTTGCTGTCCTGCGGCTTCTGAATTGCGCATATCTATCAAAAAAAGAGGAAAGGAGAGAAGATTATGGAACCCAACACGGTCATGCTGTTTGTCTGGATTGGCCTGATGGTTGCGTTTACCGTCATCGAGGCGGTCACTGTGCAGCTTGTTACCATCTGGTTCGCCGTGGGCAGCTTAGTTGCCTCATTGCGAATATCGCAGGCGCGAACATAGTGGTGCAATGGCTGATATTCGTTGCGGTATCTGCCGTTTGTCTGCTGGCCACACGCCCAGTCGTCAAAAAGGTTGTCAACGCAAAGGCGCAGCCAACCAATGCGGATCGCTGCATTGGGCAGACGGCTCTCGTGACCGAGGCAATTGACAATGAGATTGGCACGGGTCAGGTCAATTCAAAGGGGATCATCTGACGGCGCGCTCTAAACGGGGAGCAGATTGAAAAAGGCGCCAGCGTCGTAATAGAACAAATCGAAGGCGTCAAGGTTCTAGTTACCCGCGCATCCTGATGAGAGGAGCGCAATCGTCCAAAAAGAACAGGGAACCCCCTGTTCCAATAAAAATTGAGGAGGAACTCTAGTATGGAATGGTTGTTTGTTGTGCTTGGCATCCTGTTGTTTTTGCTGATTATTGTGGTGCTCAATATCAAAATTGTGCCGCAGTCAAAAGCGTATGTCATTGAAAGGCTCGGTACCTATCATGCCACGTGGGAAACCGGCCTGCACGTAAAGATTCCGTTTTTGGAGCGCGTTGCAAAGGTCGTCTCCCTGAAGGAACAGGTGGCGGATTTCCCGCCGCAGCCTGTTATCACAAAGGATAACGTCACGATGCAGATTGATACCGTTATCTTCTTCCAGATCACAGATGCAAAACTTACACCTACGGCGTGGAGCGCCCGATTTCCGCCATCGAAAACCTGACCGCAACCACCCTGCGTAATATCATCGGCGAGATGGAGCTCGATCATACGCTCACCTCCCGCGATACGATCAATGCGAAAATCCGCGGTATCCTCGACGAAGCGACCGACCCCTGGGGCATCAAGGTCAACCGCGTGGAGCTGAAGAATATCGTACCGCCTGCCGAGATCCAGGATGCGATGGAGAAGCAGATGAAGCAGAGCGCCAGCGCCGTGAATCCATCCTGCGCGCTGAAGGTGAAAAGGCCAGCAAGATCCTGGTTGCCGAAGGCCAGAAGGAAAGCCAGATTCTCGCCGCAGAAGGCGAGAAGCAGGCCGCAATCCTGCACGCGGAGGCCGTGAAGGAAGCGAAGATCCGCGAGGCGGAAGCCAGGCGCAGGCAATCCTTGCCGTGCAGAAGGCCGAGGCCGAGGGCATTCGCATGATTAACGAGGCAGCCCCGGGCGAAGGCGTTATCACCATCAAGAGCTTGGAGCCTTCCAGAAGGTGGCCGACGGGCAGGCGACGAAGATCATTATTCCGTCCGATATCCAGGGCCTTGCAGGCCTTGCAACCAGCGCGGGCGAGCTGCTGCGCAAGGAATAGGCGCCTTGCTGAAAAAGCGCTGAAATAACGTTCAGTGAACGCATATGAAACAAAGCCTGGAGCAGTTGTCCGGAGGGACGCTGCTCCAGGCTTATTTATATAAAAAATAAGTGGTAATATAAATGATTGTTTACATATTGCATATAAAGTGTTAAAATAAAAAATATAAATGGTAATTTTATGGTTTCATCCATGACTGATTCAGGGAATCAGATAAAATTTTAGGAGAGGTAATGATGAGCAGAAACACAATCAGCAAAGTTCGTATTCTTTCCCTGATCCTGGCATTGGCCATGATCTTTCTCACGCCAATGACGATGGCCGCAAACCCGCAGGATCCGCCGCCCGCGCCGTTGGAAGCGGTTTCGGATGCGTTGGAGCCTGAGCACGCGGCCGGCGAGCCCGAAGCCCTGCCGGCAGAGGAGCTTTCAGAGGAAAGCACATTTTTGGGGGAGGAAGAAACGAGTTCCGAACCTGCGGAGTCGTTTACGCTTCCCAGCGAGCCTGAAACGGCGTGGGAAACGGCTGACCCTGCCGCGGGGATCGAAACGGAAACAGCATGGGAAGCCGTGGAGGAACAGCCCGGTGTTTGGGAGGAAGAAACAACCGAAGCTCCTTCGATTGCCCCCATGGGCTTGAGCCAGAATTCTGGATTGAAAACACAAGCGGCAACCGGGTTTATGAGGCGGTTTTGAGGCCGGGGCAGTCCATCAAGCTGGGGCTGCATAATTGGATGACGTTTGCGCTCTCCAGCCATGCCACCTGGAAGGTGTCGCCGGGCAGCGGCAGGGGAACCCTCTCCACCTCCACGGGCGCGGAGTGCACCTACACCGCCGGGAGCGTCACGGGCACGGCAACCGTGACCGCCACCTTAAAGGACGGCACCAGCAACTCCATCAAAATCTACATCACCAAAACGCTGGATATTATCCGCCCAGATACGAATGTGGACGTTCCCTATGAACATATCTATGTAGCGCTGCCAAGCAGCTGCGCGGCAACACGGTGGAAAACCGGGAATACAACACTGATTTGAAGGCTTATTGGACGACGGGCGGCCATGACGACCTGGTTCGCCGCGCTTGGGATAGCAGCCAGAAATGCTGGACGACGCAAACCATCACCGGCCTGAAGCCGGGCACGTTCACGCTCGCTTTAAAGGCCACCACGCAAAACGATGTGCAGGCGCAAATCCCCGTGACGGTGATTCAGCCGCTTTCCCCCAACCGTTTGGGCTTTGTCACCTCAGCGCAAAAGCTGCGCATTGCCAGCCCCACGAGCCTTTCCGCCACTTCTGTGTATCGCGGGGCGGCGGTTACGATCAAAGGGCAGGTGGGGAATTATTGGTATGTCACCTTTGGCAGTGCATGGGGGTTTTTACCGAAGTCGGTAGTCAACGATTACCCGTATGGGACGTATTCGGGGCCAAGCAGTAAATACTACTTTATGAATCGGGATAAATATGTGAAAGTAACCTCATTCAAAAGTGGTACAGCAAGGGATCCGAATGAATACAAGAAAAATATTTCCGATTTTTGGAGTAAATATAATGATGCGGACCGCAAAGCAAAATATCAAAGTATCGCTGATCAGACGGATCTGCCTGTTATATTGATTGCAGCCATACACTATAGAGAGAAGGGGGGAATCTAAACTATTCATTTAGAGATGGATCTAATTTAAATGGAAAGGATTTTGTTGCGGACGCAGTCAAAACGATCAAATCGGGACAATGGAGAGACTTCCAGAATGCAATCGGCATGGGCAAGGGGACACGCAACCTGTTGGCAATGCTGCAATTTGCGGAATTGTGGAACGGAACAGGCTGTGCAGATTTTGGTAGAATCAATCCCTATTTATATGCAGGGACAAACATCTATAGTAAAGGGAAGTACCATATGATGGACACTGGGATCCAGAATGGGAAGATGGCCAACCTGGTGTATTGTATTTGCTAACACAAGTGTATTAAGGAGAGAGCTCTTATGAAAAAGTCTTGTCAATCCTGTGCTGTATCGTGCTTCTGTTCTGCGTAGCAGCGTGCGGCAAAGAGCCGGAGCCAGCAGCGGAGCCGTCAACCGAAAGCATCCCGGTAAGCAGCAATACCCTGATTTCTACAGAACCGCAGAAACCCTATTGGGATACGCACGAGCCGCTTTCCTATGCGGGGATTTATAACGGCCAGCGGTTTTCGGGAGATTATGAAATCGCTTCTTATGATAAAACAAAAGAAGGCGATGCATATTTTAAGCTTCCAAGATTGGAGGGTAAAGTGGAAGATGTCGCTCAACAATTTTTAGTGCGGAAAGAAACAATCACGGATCCATTTTTAGATATCTATTATGATAAAAAAATAATCGGTATGTTGATGCATGGCAAACAGGATACCGTATGGATAAGGATGGATATCCGGAGTTTGATTTTAAAACGACAACATATTATTACAGCAACACATCCTGCACGATTCCAGGATCAGATGGGTGGTCTTATATTGAAGCGGACGATGAGTATGTAGTGTATGTGGATGGTCCGAAAAAAGCGGAAGAAGAGAATAAGCTGCATACACGCATTTATTGGAAAAAAGGCGCAGGGTTGTTAGGCTTTTATCGATATTCCCCGAGTTTAGATGGTGGTGGCGCCTATGTTACCAACGTTCGCTTTACCTCCAAAACAGCGGACGGTTGGAACATGGCGGAAACCATCGTGCCGAACGCCCTGCCCGGGGCCAAGCGCGTTTGGCCGGAAAAGCTCTGGCCCGCGGAATATAAGGGCCTGAACGACCCGGAGCTCCGCGCGATTTTGGAAGAATATTAAAGGAAGCCCTTGCATGGAAGGAGGCTCGTGATGAAACGAATCTTGTCAATCCTTTGCTGTCTTGCGCTTGTGTTTTGTCTGACTGCATGCGGAAAAGAGCCTGAATTGGAGGAGCCGTCAACGGGAAGCATTCCGGAAAGCAGCAATACCCTGACTTCTACAGAACCACAGAAACCCTACTGGGATACGCACGAGCCGCTTTCCTACGCGGGGATTTATAACGGCCAGCGTTTTTCGGGAGATTATGAGATTCGCCGCGGCGGTGAAACCAGAGAGGGCGATGTGTATTTTGATCGCCCATGGTTAGTCGGAAAATTGGAAGATAAAAATCAGCCCTCTTCTGCAAAAGAAGAGTCCATTATCGAGCCGTTTTTGGACATCTATTATGACCGGAAGAACAATCGGTATATCGATGCATGGCAGACAGGAGTTTTGAGGCATGAAGATGGATATGCGGAGTTTGATTTTAAAACAAACACCTATTATTACAACGATACGTCCTGCAAAATCCCAAAGCTGAGAGAAGCGTTCATCGAGGCGGATGATGAATTCGTGGTGTATGTGTATGGGCCGAAAGAAGCGGAACCAGAGGAAGAGTCGCAGACACGGATTTATTGGAAAAAGGATGCGGGATTATTAGGAATCTTTTACTATTCTCCTAATCCAGAGGGCGAGGCATATGTTAAGAACATCCGTTTCACCTCAAAAACCGCCCGGGGTTGGAACATGGCGGAAACCATCGTGCCGAATGCCTTGCCCGGGGCCAAGCGCGTTTGGCCGGAAAAGCTCTGGCCCGCGGAATATAAGGGCCTGAACGACCCGGAGCTCCGCGCGATTTTGGAAGAATATTAGAAGATAAAACAGATAAAAGCAAAAAAATTTTATGTCGTGACGTATGGCAAGAGGAATGGAGCTGTTCACGCGCTGCGCGGCGTGAATATGGTGATGGAGCGAGGGGATTTTCTGGCTTTCACCGGAAAGAGCGGCTGCGGGAAATCGACGCTTTTGAATATTCTGGGCGCTGTCTGCACGCCGACCAGTGGATTCTATCTGTTTGAATTGAAGGTGCAGAGGTTTCCAAACTCTCCGGCGGGCAGTGTCAGCGCACAGCGATTGCCGGGCGGCCGAATCTGCTGCTTGCAGATGCGCCTACCGGCGCGCTTGATGAAGAAACCGGGGGAAAAATTCTGCAAATTTTCAGCAGCTGAACCAGAGGGGGATGACAATCCTCATTGTAACGCATGATGAAGAGGTCTCAGCAGGCTGCCATAGAAAAATCCGTATGCGGGATGGCTTGATGGAGTGAATTGTGATACAGAGGCGGCGGGGTGTAATGCGCCCCGCTGTCGGCTATTTTTTGTTACGGTATAGGGATAAACGCAGTTCGCCCTTACAAGGTTTCCGGCATCAACCGCGAGCCGGCTTCCGATGCAAAGCTTGCCTGTGAATCACACGGAGCAAAGGGTATACTCTGTTTACGAGAGCAGGCAGCTACCGGAGATTATAAACGGCTAACGATAGCGTTTGCATATTATATCCCCACAGGTTGACAATATGAATTTTTTTTGATAAAATTAAAAACCGTCACATAGTAAGGCGCTTTGAGATTAGCGCGTTGCCAAAGATAGAGGAAGACGTAATGAAGTGATCATAACGGGGCTGACTCGAAATTTTTTGAAGCAGTGTAAGTTTTGTCCGCAAGAAATCCAGTGTTTATGCGGGGTTTCACAGTTCGAAAACTGAATAAAATTGGTGTTCTTTCCGTCAGTTCTTTCCAAAAGTTTTGGAAATGATTTTCGGATTGACATATGGAGAGTTGTCCGAGTGGTCGAAGGTGCAGCACTCGAAATCCTGCGGGGTGCTGTCCGTTTCGTCCAGCCGAAACCGTGTAACCATGCGGGTTTTACCCGGTTCGAAAAACTGAATAATTTGCTGTTCTTTCCGTCAGTTCTTTCCAAAGCCTTTTTCTATCGAAAAAAGGGAGGGGAAAACGGCGGCTGAACATAGAGGGAGAGTTATCGAAGTGGTCATAACGAGCCGCACTCGAAATCATGTTTCCACTTTGGAAGTCCAAACTGCCGAAAAGCCAGTAACCATGCGGGTTTGCGGGCAAGTTTAAATTGTGAATTGGGGTCTGTTCTATCCTGTTGTTCTTCCCAATTTCCACGGCTTGAATTTTGCGGGAAAATGGCTATAATGAGAGCAGCCATCTGACAGCCACTTTGAGAGGTATGTTTTGGGGTTCCGTAGTTACCGCTATCGTCCCTGATTTACCGTCATCATCCAAGTTGGTGTAATGATTCGAAATCAGGTTTCCTATGCGGAGTGCCAAACGGCTGAAACCCTTGGAACCATGCGGGTTCCAGCCGAGTTCAAATTGAATAATGTTGCTTGTTCTATCCTGTTGTTCTTCCCGATTTCCACCGGCTGAATTGGTCGGCGGGTCGGGACCAGGGATATAACATAAATTTGGAGATGTACCAAGCGGTTGAAGGGTCCGCACTCGAAATGCGGTAGGTCGGCTCAAAACCGGCGCGAGAGTTCGAATCTCTCCATCTCCGCCATGAGTCTGCCAGCGAAAAGCTGGTAGACCTCTTTCCTTTTTATGGAGAAACCGCCGATAGGTTTTGCAGCATGGGCGCCACAATGTCCTGCTCAATGGCTGCGGCGGATTGTTTTTTCGTGGCATATTGCAGATGCCCGTAAATATCCACCGTTGTTGAGATCTCACTGTGTCCCAGCCACTCCTTTACCTGTTCCATCGGAACACCGTTGGCCAGCAAAAGCGAGGCACAGGTATGGCGAAGATCGTGGAAACGAATGTGCCGTAAATTGTTCTTGGCAAGCAACTTCCCAAAGGTCGAGGACACATAGTTGGGTTTAATGAGATTGCCAATCACATCGACACAGACATATCCCAGATATTCTTTGTTGTAGGCGCGCCCGCACAGCTTGCGATTTTCTTCCTGCTGTTTCTTGGCCTCCAGCAACCGTTCTTTCAAAAAAGGAATCAATGGATAAGTCCGCAGACTGGATTTGTTCTTTGCCTTGTCCTTCTTAATCGTGACCCGCTCTCCCTTTACATTGCAGGTTGTTACCGTATGCCGAATGGAGAAGCAGTTATGGTTGAAGTCAAAGGCACTCCATTTCAAACCGATAACCTCACTGCGGCGCAGGCCGTAAAAAGCAGTCAGTAGAACTACCAGCTCGATCTTATGCCCCTTGATAACTTCAAACAGATTCAGGACTTCCGAATCCAGGTAGTAGTCACCCTTGAAGGGTTCAGGCTTGGAAATGATAATCCGGTCAGCCGGATTGCTTGGAATCAGATTTTTGTCAACCGCATAATTCAACGCCCCATGAATCAGAGCGTGGTAATGTTTAACGGTGGTCGGCTTGACCCGTTCCAATTCTTTCTCATAAAAAGCGAGAATATCTTGTTTGGTAAGGTCACAAAGGGCGACAGGATGCTCTCGGAAATACGGGGCGATGGGGTTGTTAAGCTGTTGTTCGTATCCCGAATAGGTCGAGAGTTCAATGGGCTTGCTGTCCATCACCCGTCCGGTAGCAGACTTGTACTTGTACTCAAGCCACTGGTACAGGAAATCCACAAAGGAAATCGCTGCGGATGACGGGCCAGACGGAGAAGCCGACTGCTGTGAGGCCGTAGCTCCTGAAGCAGCTTTTCCGTCCATTCCTTTCGGATGGTGGGAAGCATATTGTTTGCCCAGGTCTTGTTACCCTTGACTTTCTTATGGGTGGGAATCCATTTGGGCTTTCTCTTACCGTTCTCATCGGTAAGGTTTAGAACCCAATAGAGATACCCTTTTTTCTCGGCCACATGGCCGGAGATTAGTTTGCTGTTTTCTTGCAGGTGTACCGCTGGCATACTGATCTGTTCCTCCTTTTGCGGTATTGAGTTCACCTACCAATGACACCTTTATTGTATCATCGGACAGAACAAAACTCCAGGTAAATCCGCGTCAGAATTGTTAACTTTCTGCGTCCATCTGGTGGGTAACAGCGCCATAGTTAGCTATTCTGCAACGGTGGCACAAGTGATTTTCAAATAACGCAGAATGTGGGCTTTGGGGATACGATAAGCCCGTCCGATTTTCAAATATTCGATTTTCCCATCTTTGAGCAGTCTGTATCCTGTTTTTGTGCTTACCCCAAGGGCCTCACACATCTGGCCAATGTCCATCACATCGGGGTAA
>ENA-OQEN01000809-OQEN01000809.1-human-gut-metagenome-genome-assembly--contig:-NODE-809-length-12888-cov-8.793511_pt1 | contig 12888 bp, 10 predicted proteins | sample MGYA00242791_ERZ504627 | MGnify/ENA primary metagenome ERZ504627 (study PRJEB26092, sample SAMD00036316) | human gut metagenome | host: Homo sapiens | study: EMG produced TPA metagenomics assembly of... | reverse complement strand
CTAAAGCAATCGCACAAACTAATACGAGGGCAATCGTAACTAAGAGGGCTAGTTGTTTGTTCGTTGGCTTCTTCATCCGCTCTCCTTCCAAAGGTATCCCGACAACGTGGAAGGGGAGAAGCACGTCACTGCAATTAAGCGATGTGGAGGACACCTACCACAGTTACCACACCGCAAGGCTTCACATGCATATGCGAACAGACCTTGAAAGGCGGGTGCCCTCCAATTCGCCTGTTTGCATACGCAAAGCGGCAGCTATGCCATTGTGAAGCTCCATCCAAATATATGGATGTTGCGGTGTGGTAGATGAGATTGTATCAAGGACACGGGCTTTCATTTTGAGTAAAAGGGCGAACGGTGCCGCTTCCTGCTGGCATTTCTCAGGGCGCGAAGATTCAAGGCGTTTTAGGCAGCTAGCGGTCTTCTCGATAGCATTGGCGATTATGCCTTGGTAATACGCTATTTACAGTGAAGGTAGACGGTCGGAGGAATTTATTCTTCCTGTCATGTTGATATCAACTACATAGATGGGGTCTGCCAAGTAGAAGTTGAGGCCAAAGTGTAAAACACCCCGTATGCTACAAAACAGACTGGGGGCAGGGGCTTATGAGGTAACGCATCTTTTGCAAGCTGGGAGTGCGCAAGAAAGTTGAGCTGCGTTACGGTGTATCCCAAAATTCATAACATTTGAGACATGAGAAATACCACTCCCCAAGTGGGTCTTTTGAATCAAATAGCGTCCTAAAAGATATTCCAAAAGTGTATGTCCCAATATAAAATACTAATAGGACTTTTGAGACATACTACAATTGGAGGCCTCCGATGAAGTTCCTCTATGCTCGCTGCTCGACCAAGGAGCAGAACGAGGCAAGGCAGCTTGAATATGCGCACGAGCTTGGCTTAAAGGATAACCAGATATTTATCGACAAGGCTTCGGGCAAGAACGCTAATCGTCCCGCTTTGAAAGATATGCTCTCCCGTCTGCGCGAGGGCGATGAAGTCTATATCACTGAGCTGTCTCGACTTGGCAGGAGTACTAAAGACCTAATTGATCTCATGGAGACCTTCGAACAGATGCATGTCGAGGTTCATAGCAAGAAAGAGGCTATCGATACGACCACTCCAGCAGGCAAGTTGATATTTCATATGCTGTCAGCCATCGCTGAGTTTCAGAGGCAGATTATCCTTGAGAACGCCGCCGAGGGTAGGGAGGCCGCTATGAAGCAAGGTGTGAAGTTCGGTAGGCCAAATGTTGATGAAGACGCTCTCAACATGGCTCTCTATCTATTTGAAAACGACGGCACGAAGTCAGTCAAAGAGATATGCGAAAAGACTGGCATTAGCAGAAGCACCTATATAGGGAGGCTGAAAAAAGGGGAATAAAAAGGCAGTGATAACACTTTAGAAAGAAGGTGCTGTTTGATGGACATTGCAAAGACATGTTTAGAAATTCTTAGTCAGCTAGGGCCAATAGACGAAAAAGTTAAACGCGTGAACCTAGAGCTTGAATATGTGCTCGGTAAAAACGCCTCTCGGCAGTATATGACCGCTGTTTTAAATCGAAAAATACGAGAAAATGGCTCTCAATTTGAAGTGGAGTCCAATCCAGTCCTTGCTGAAATATGGAAGGAGACGGAGAGACAGCTAATAGAGTCAGACCAAAGGAGAGCAGCAAATCGAGCGAGTGGTCAGGTAAAACTAGAAGAGAAGCCTAAGGCAAATGACGAGAATCAAGATGCCAAATCGGATGTGCTTGACTTGTTTTACCAGCCCCCAACACCGATAAGCCTTGAAGAGCGTGAAACGCATCCAGAGAAGAAGTATTACATTTCCGATGTAATCGATATGACTGAACTGAAAAGCGGCAAACTGAACATTCTTTATTCGCCGCCAGGTACGGGCAAAACGACTTTCATCGAAAGGGAGCTTAAACGCTATGCAGATGATTTCGACGATGATCTGCTCTATTTAGCTCCACAAACATCATTGGTTGACCAGCTTAAGTTCAGGGGGCATCCAAAGAAGGTCTTACTTGCTAATGGCGGTTACTATATTGAATGGAAACAAGATGGTATTACTGCGATGACCTATTCTGCCTTCGGATATCGGATAGAAGAGGCCAGACGGGGAGGCCATTATTATTCAGATGATTGGTGGGGGCGAGATTCAGTTATCTGTCTAGACGAGCTGTCTCAAGCAGTTCACCAATCCTTTTATGATTCAAAGAACGTGAACTATACAGCGCTGGCATTAAAGGAACTTGTGAAGAGGACGAAAGACGATACAAATATTGTCATTACGCTAAGCGCAACTCCGAAGGCCTCGATTGACTATTTTCGTTTCTGGAACAAGACTCATATAAACCTGCTTAAATCGGTGCGAGGGCTTGAGGGCTACCACAATAAAAAAGAAATCAGATTTATCGACCTTGATAGCGTGTTGTGCAGTGTTGATAAAAATGCTAGGGGGTTAGTTTATACAAAACATGTTAAACAAGTAAAAAGGGCAGTAGACTTGCTTTGTTCGAGGGGTATTAGAGCGATGGGTATATGGTCGTTGAACAGGCAAGATGACCCAATGAACGAAGAGCAGATTAAAGTGAGAAATTATCTGGTTAAGAAAGAATGCTATCCAGATGATCTGCAGGTGCTCGTGGTAAATGGTGCGTATGAGACGGGTATTAATATAAGACCAGAAAAAACAAAACTGGACTATGTGATAGTTAATGATTCGAATGATGAAACCATAGTTCAGGCTAGGGGAAGATACAGAAGCGATATAGAGACGCTTTATAAAAGGGTTTCAAAGAATGATGACAAAAAACCAGAACGGATAATTAACCATGAAGTTGTCGAACCATACCTTGGGATACGATCGATAAGAAAATGAAAGACGAGCTTCGTGGAAAACTGGGTTTTAAGGACGAGCAAGGACGTCTAATAGGGTGGAAAGCAACAGCGGAAGAGCTGAAAAAAGAGTACATCGTCCAAGAGAAAAAGAGCGACAGTCATCGATTCAGTTTGATAAGCAGAAAATAACGATAGATAATTTGGGACAAATTTGTGAGTCTTATATATAAGAAGTGCAAATTTGTCCCATTTGCAGTTTCATGAATAGACGGTCAATTTGTTTTGCTCGACGGCCCGCGCGGCTTCGCCTTGCTCTACCGCACTTCATAATGAACCTTCGGTTTCATTACTGTGTTTAGGGAGCAAATTATTTTCTGTGGGCAGAGGGTTTCCTCTGCAGAGCAGATTGGGAACAGGATGAGAATAAATACTCAAATCAAAAAGGGCCGATAAGTCTTTTGGATGGTTGTGACATTTTAAGAGTAACAATGATACCTTGTTCAGTTCCCAGACGTATAAAGAACGTAATGGTCTCCGCCATCGTAATTATCTGGCATATGCCCGCATCGGCTCTACCTGCAAGCATTTTCAGCGGGCACGCCGCGCCATTTAAGGCTGTTTAAGGCTGAAATAGCGTCCTCTGGTTCATCGTTGAACGTTATCAGTGCTTTGCTTTGTTTATCCATGCTGCTATGTCCTTTCTAGATATAGAAACATACTTACCTGTTTGTTGGTGGGTCGTACCTCATTAGGCTTTCTACGATGCCCGCCGCCCGCCGCTTTGCGTCTGGGTCTGCACTTGCATATACGTTAAGCGTCATAGCCGCATTGGCGTGTCCTAGGTTGCTTGAGACGGTCTTAACGTCCATGCCGTGGGCAAGCGCTAATGTTGCCCACGTGTGCCGTAGGTCGTGAAAAGATAAACGCCGTCCCTCGGTGCCACGTGTATTGAGCATCTTTGTTAATGATGCCCAGTCTTTAGACAGCCTGTCTGGGTGGTAGTACCCGAGCGCATCGCCAAGAATGAAAGAATTGGGGTCAAGCGATGCCATGTTATCGGCAAATGTCTGCCGCTGTTTTTCCTGCCATTGCTCAAGCACTTCTAGCAAAGTGTCGGGCAGAACAACGTCTCTTGCCCTGTCGGTCTTTGGCTGCTTGATGTATGCACCTCCTTTACCAAGCCCAATAGAACGCCTAATCCATATAACGCGATTGTCCGCGTCAATGTCTCTCCATTGCAGTCCGCATACCTCACCACGCCGTATTCCTGTGTTGAGTGCAATGTATGCCGCGACAGTGACGGGCGACAGCTCAAGCAGGTTTAGCTTTCCGAGAAGTTCGGCAAGCGCCCTTTCGTCTAGCGCGTTGATGCCCTGCTTTTTGTTGACGCGCTTGGGCGGCTTAACAAGGGATAGCGGGTTCTGGTCAATAACGCCCGTAGCAATAGCGCTATTGAGAACCATCTTTAGCAGTCTGAAAGCCTTTCCTATTGTGGAAGACGAACGGTCTTCTTTTACAAGCTCCGCTATCCATCTTTCAGCATCAATAGGTTGCAAATCTTTTATTCGTGTTTCGCTAAAAGCTGCGGCTATATATCTCAACGAATCGCGATAGCTGCTTATGGTTGACGGCTCAATAGCTTGGTCTGCTCCTTTGCATCTATGTATTGAGACACATAATCTGGTATGGGCATATCTGCTATAGGCAACGATATGCGCCGTTGTGGGCTAGGCTTTCGCTGTGTTCCTTTTCTTTTTCCTGCCGCCACGCCGCAAGCTCTGCGTTTGCCGCCCGCTTACCAGTAGCCTTTAGCGTGCGCGTTATGTATCGGCGTTTGTTGTTGGTGTCACGGTATGACAGCGCCCGCGAAACTTGCCACGCTTTTTATCCTCTAGCAACTCTTGCCCTGTGTAGTAAAGCGTGCCCATAGCCAAACCCTTCAAGAACATTTCATATTCGTATTTGTAGCAGCGTTGTAGCAATCATGTAGCAAATAGCTGATTCTAAAGAACTAACCGAATGATTAAACACTACGCAACCATATGAACTGTATGAATAAAACAGCAGCTCAAATACCATATTATCATATGAAAGAAGAGCGATTAGATTTGCAGGACAGAATAGTATAAAGCACTCTCATAACCCGGAGGTCGTAGGTTCAAATCCTGCCCCCGCGACCAAGAACTTGCAGCTCGTCGGCCTAGCCGGCGAGCTTTTTTGTTATTGCGGATCAATGTTTTCGACCCAGTTCTCAACTTCCCAAACAAAATCTCGATCTGTAACATCTGGACCCGATTTGGGCGGCTAGGTGTTACAGATCGAGATGTTTCGGCAGGACGATCTTTGTTTGTCTAAATCTGTAACACGAGGGACGGATTTTGCCGAGTTGTTGTTACAGATTGAGATTTTCTAGCAGGCGGGTTTGGTTTGTCTTGATCTGTAACACCTGGGGTCGTTTTTGGCCGATGGATGTTACAGATCGAGACATTTTGTTGGGACGGTTCCCGTTGTCCCGATCTGTAACAGGTAGGGGCCAAAAGTGGGCCTAGATGTTACAGATTGAGATGTTTGGTCGGACCGAATTTGTTCGTCTCGATTTGTAACATCTAGGGTCGTTTTTGGTCTGTAAGTGTTACAGATCGAGATTTTCCGACGGACCGCTCCCGTTTGTCTTGATCTGTAACAGTAAGACCCGGTTTTTGCCGAGTAACTGTTACAGATTGAGACAAACCGACGGGCCGCCCCGTCCCATCCACCTGCCGTCACCTGATATTCGCCGATTTTCGTTGTGCCGCCGTGCTCTCATGCCATATCCTCTAGACAACTACGCGGCACCATCGCCGCCGCGCCTACAAGAGAGGAATGTCCATGACCGCACCTGCATCCAAACTGCTCCAGCCCATTACGGTTGGCCCCCTTGAGCTCAAGAACCGCATTATGTTCCCGCCGCTGACGACCGGCTACGAGGAGCGTGACGGTTCCATTGGCGAGCGCAGCCTGGCTTTTTACGAGCGCCTGGCCCGTGGCGGCGTGAGCTACATCGTCATCGGCGACGTCGCCCCCGTTATGACCGCGAGCCCCACGCCCAAGCTGGCGACTGACGCCCAGATCCCCACGTTTAAGGCCCTGGCCGACGCCGTCCACAAGCACGGTGCCAAGGTCGCGCTGCAGCTGTTCCACCCCGAGTACGACGTGCCCGCGTCGGCCGCATGGTCATGGGATCCATGGCCGCCGCCAAGGCCGCGCAGGAAGCCAAGGCCGCCGGTGACGAGGGGACCTTTGCCGCCAAGATGGCCGAGTCCAACGAGATCCGCAAGCAGGCCTATGCCAAGCTGCACCACGATATGCAGCACTTCGTGAACGAGGCGAGCGTAGAGCAGCTCACCCAGATCAAGGAGGCCATCGCTGCCTCGGCCGCTCGCGCGCAGCAGGCCGGCATCGACGCCATCGAGGTCCACGGCGACCGCCTGGTGGGTTCGCTGTGCTCGGCCATCCTCAACAAGCGCACCGACGAGTACGGTGGCTCGTTCGAGAACCGCGTTCGCTACGCGCTGGAGGTCGTCGCTGCCATTAAGGAAGCCGCGCCGCAGCTGATGGTGGAGTACAAGCTCCCCGTGATCATGGAGAACCCCGACGGCACGCCGCGCGGTAAGGGCGGCCTGCAGCCCGACGAGGCCTGCGAGTTTGCCAAGCTGCTCGAGAGCGCGGGCATCGACATGATCCAGGTTGCACAGGCAAATCACACCGGCAACATGGGTGACACCATTCCGCCCATGGGCGCCATGCCCTACAACTGGACGCTGCCCGTGGCCGAGCGCGTCAAGGCCCTGGTCTCCGTGCCGGTGGCAACCGTCGGCCGCGTGGTCTCGGTCGAGGCCGGCGAGAAGATCCTGGAGGATGGCTCTGCCGACATCGTCGCCTATGGCCGCTCGCTCATGTGCGACCCCGACATTGCGCTGAAGGCCGCCACGGGCGAGCCCATTCGCGAGTGCCTCAACTGCAATAAGGCTGTGTCGACGCGATTCAAAACCGCAAGTACATCTCGTGCGTGCTTAATGCCGAGAACGGCGACGAGGCGACCATCGCCATTAAGCCGGGCGAGGGCGACAAGAAGATCGCCGTGGTGGGCGGCGGTATTGCCGGCCTGGAGGCCGCGCGCGTGGCGGCCAAGCGCGGTTACGACGTGACCGTCTACGAGGCGAGCGATCATCTGGGCGGTCAGATTGTGCTGGCGGCCGCGCCTCCGCGCAAGGACGAGATCATGCGCTCGGTCGAGTACTACGAGAAGATTCTGCCTGGCCTGGGCGTGAAGGTTGAGCTCAACCATGCCGTTACCGCTGAGGACCTCAACGCCGCCGACGCCGCGATTGTGGCCGTGGGCGCGCACGACGTGGTCATCCCCGTTCCGGGTGCGACTCGGAGAAGGTCGTCTCGAGCTGGGACGTGCTGGCCGGCAAGGCGGAGCTTACGGGCCGCGTCACCGTCATTGGCGGCGGCCTGGTGGGCACCGAGACTGCCGAGTACCTGCTGCAGCGCGGCTGCGAGGTGGCGATCGTGGAGATGCTCGACAAGATTGCCGCGGGCGAGTCCGAGACCATTCTGCCGCTGATTATGAGCGACTTTGCCGAGCATAACGTGGAGCAGCATGTTAAGACCCGCCTGACCGCCATTACCGACGAGGGCGTGGAGGCTGTTCGCACCGCCGAGGACGGCGCCGAGGAGCCGGTGAAGATCGCCTGCGATTACGTGGTGATGGCCGTGGGCTCCGAGCCAACGCGTTTGATCTGGACGCGTGACGGTGCCCGTGACCTGCGTGGCGACTGCTCGGGCGAGCGCACCGCCGACATCGCGAGCGCCATTCGCACGGCGTATCACGCGGCCAACGAGCTGTAGCCGAGAAAGCCATCGCGTATTGAGTGGACGGGGGAGTGCCGTATCGGTGCTCCCCGTCTTTTTGCCAATAAGAGATGCCCCTGACCAGCCGGTTCAGAAAATCCGAATCTCATGCACCAGAAAATCCGAATTATATGAACACGAAAATCCGAATCGCAACCACCCGAAAATCCGAATTTGCTACAGTGGAATAGAAGAATCAGAAAGCAGGAACTGGAAATCTGCGGAGGTGGCTCATGGCAGGTGAGAGGCTACATCGGGACGGATACATCCCACGTATCGTGGATGCGCAAATCGAGCGCTACCTTCGTGTCTTTGGCGCGGTCGAGATTGCGGGCACCAAGTGGTGCGGCAAGACGTGGGCCGCGCTCGAGCACGGGGCGTCCGCCTCGTATGTCGACGAGAATCTCGACCTCGCGCGTGCCGACCCGGCGATGATGTTGCTGGGAGACCGTCCGCATATTATCGATGAGTGGCAGCGCGTTCCCCGGATTTGGGACTACGTTAGACACGAGGTCGACCGCACCCGGGGTACGCGCGGCGCCTATATCCTCACGGGTTCCGCCACGCCCGCGTTTGGCTCAAAGGCGGAGGCGCCCGCGCATAGTGGAGCCGGCCGCATCGGCCGCGTCCGCATGCACCCCATGACGCTTGCCGAGACAGGTGAGTCCAACGGCAAGGTGAGCCTGGCGGGCTTGTTTGAGCATCGTTTTGAGCCCTGCCGGTGCAATGGCGATACGCCGGGGCTTGTCGAAGCCGCTTGCCGCGGCGGCTGGCCCGAGGCGATCGATATGGTTTCGGCTGACGCCCAGCTCATCGCCCGCGAATATCTCAACACCACGTTTTCGAGCAGCTTCCCGGCGGTCGGTCTCGACCCCGATATTGCCCGTCGAGCGTCAGCATCGATCGCGCGCAATCTGGGACAGGCAACCACGTATAAAACGATTCTTATGGATATGTTCGGTGCCGAGGAGGAGCCCGCAGCGTTTGCCGATGAGACCAAGGTGCGCAGGTACCTGGATGCCCTCAAAGGCATGTTCATTCTCGAGGAGGTCCCCGGTTGGGTTCCCGCCGCGCGCGACAAGCGGCGCTTTACCGTCAAGCCCAAGCGCTATCTGGCAGATCCGAGCCTTGCTTGCGCCTTGCTAGGTATGTCCTCGCAGGCGCTGCTTGCTGACTGGCAGACATTTGGTCTGGTGTTTGAGAATTTGGTCATACGAGACCTTTCGGTCTACGCACGTTCGCTCGACCTGCTGGATAGCACGCCCGTGCGCTATTATCGCGACGATTCGGGCCTTGAGTGCGATGCTATCGTGCAGCTAGCCGACGGACGGTGGGCCGCCTTTGAGATTAAGGTGAGTGAAGATAAAGCGAGCGCCGGTGTCGAGAGCCTCAGGCGCGTTCGCAAGAAGGTCTGTGGAAATCATCGTTCACGCACACGCGAACCGGAGTTTATGGCCGTGATTGTGGGGGTGGGTGAGTACGCCCGCGAGGTCGAGGACGGTATCTACGTGATACCGTTCGCGCGTTGGGGTGTTAAGGGGCGGCACGCCGTGTGTCCGCTGCCCGGTGCCACAGATTGGTGCAAGTGGTCATGTTTGTTTGCGCCATGTTGGTGCGAAGTGACCTGACCCCTTGCACCAAGGATTTGACTTTTAAGACATCATTAAGGCTTGCGTTGTGGAGCGACCGCAGGTCAATGCTATTCTTTTACCTTATCGTACGGTGTTGTATTCTGTCTGAATTCTCTACCTGCGAACAACGGATAAACGCGACCGAGCGGAAAAGGATGGCAAGCCCGCAAGCAGGGCAAACGTAAGCGATGAGTGGCATGGACCGACATAGCGAGCTCCAGCAGCACAAGACGCGGCCGAGTACCGTCAAGCTGCCGACGAGCACGTGCGGACCCTCAAGGATTTCTGGAAGGATTTCCTGGTGAGCGGTCTGTTTGTGCTGGCCGCCATCGTTGCCATCTTTGCGTGCCTGGCCTGGTTTGCCGCGAATAACCGAGTGAGCGCCACCGGGAGCACGATCGCGGCGAAGGCGGATCGGTACACGCTGACCGCCGCGGGCGAGGGTGAGTCCGGCGCACACGTGGGCTATTACGAGCGCACGGACGCCGAAAAGCAAAACATTGCGAAGCTCGATACGACCGACGCCATGACGGTAACGCTCGGCTCCAACCTGAACAACGAGACCGCGGGCTCTCTGTACCCGGGTGCTCGCGGCAAGATTACATTTACGGTGAAGCCGCTGGTGGATGACCTGGACGGGGTCACGATCAACTTGTCGCGCGTGCTTAAGGTCACGAACATTGTTGGCGTTGTTGGGGACGGAGGAACGCTGGCGCCCGAGGCGGAGGCGCTCCTTGGCTTGATCAAAGGCCACTTGCTGTTCTTTACGAGCTGCGACCAGAACGGGTATTACTCGGGCTGCGTGGTTGATAGCAAGATCGAGATTCGCAAGAGCGAATTTTGCGAAAACGGCGATATGACCAAGCCAACGAACCAGCCGTCACCATCAATCTGTACTGGGTGTGGCCGGAGTACTTCCAGAACTTCATCCTTACCGGCAATACGAATTACTACAAGAATCTGTTTGCGGCGGCGGGCGACGCAAAGTCTGACTACGGCGCTCTGCAGGCAGATATGAACGCGCATAAAGCGAACTACTTTTACGGCACGGCAAGTAGTGTGGAAGCCGCCAACGCTCCTGCGGTTTCGGCTGACATGTCCTTCAGCGACACCGCCATCTGCTCGGCGCTGTACAACAATGCCGACGAGCAGATCGGCAATAAGGTCAAATACATCCAACTTAGAATTAGCGCTCAGGAGGGCGTGAGCTCATGAGCACCATGCAAACGCGCCTCGGCGATGCCCGCAATTGGATAGAAAGCCACCGCGCACAGGCCCTTGCGGTCCTGATATTGCTGGCGGCAATCGCTCTTATCATCGGCTTATCGCTCTCGTGGTTTGTGGGCAGCAAAAGTCTGTCTACGGTGGGCAAGATTCAAACGCCCGCGCAGCTCAAGATCATGGGTCCCAACCAGACAAGCATTGAGCCCATCGAGATTTCGTATGACGAGTCGCGCGGTGATGTGAAAAACTCCAACGGTACCGTGACCGTTCGTCGCGCGTTTTGTGTGCAGAGCGACAATGGCGATCCCGCTGCCGGCGGTCAAGCGTTTGAGCTGCAGGTTACCAACACAACGAATATCACGGGGCTGACGATCAACGTCTACCGAGTAACGGTCAACGATCCGAGTAATACGAGCGGCACTGTGGTCGGCCTCGACGGGCTCAATCAGCCGTATTCGTGGAGCAAGAAGGGCGCCCCGATTGAGTTCCATTTTATCAACTCCGCGGACAGGACAAGTGCGTTGGCTAAAGAGCTTGAGGCAAACGACCCGACGTACGGCTCGTACGCGAAAGTCCAGAAAAACGCCCGTCCGCTGTATCGGTATCAAAAGTTCGCAGGGAGTGGGCTCGATGGCTGGAATGGCAACACGGCCAACGCCGCCACGAACTTCATCATCGAGTGCACGTGGAATCCGGGTGTTGTGACCGTAAACGGAAAGACGGTCTCCAACGTCAAAGAGACCGACATGGTCTACCTAATTGCTCGCGGCATGAGCGGCACTAATAACTAATAAGTAGGAAGGGAGGGGTGCCAGATGCGAAAAGACAAGAAAGAGCAAAATGAAATCGCAAGGCCTGCTGGCAAGCACTTTGCACAGGTTGATGATTCTAAGGCAGAGTCTTGCTGCGCGGAGTCGGCGACCCCTACTTCTAAAGTGCGCAAGCGTCTATGGGCGGTTGCGGTGCTGCTATGCGCCGTCGCGATTGTGGCGGGTACCTACCTTACCTACACGGCCTTTTTGGCGGGTGACTTTCTTAAGTCGGTCGCTGTCTCGGGCACGTCGCAGGCGCTGTTTGCCTCGGACATGCTTACGGGCTACACGAATGAGACGCTGAATGACGAGGGTATTGCCGTCCGAAGCGTCATCGCCGACACGAGTGGGGAAAACTGCTCTTTTACCTTTCGCATTTACAACCATCTGCTGGGCGACAAGAACAAGGTCAACGACAAGGACGTTAACGCGACGCTGAGCGTGGAGGCGACGGGAACGACGGGCACTTGGAGTGTTAACGGTAAGCCCACGCTGGCGGCGGGCGGCACGGTCGACCTTTCCTTCCCTGCCAACAAGGCAACCATGTATACCTATAAGGTTACGTTTTCCAAGGCGGACCTCAACAAAGCATCCTTCACCGTTAAAGCCCGGGTCGGCTCCAATAGCCTGGCACCAACCTTAAATGGCTCGCCGCCAAGATTGCGCCTTCCGAACGTGCAGAGGTGACGGCTTCGGGCGTTTCGGGCGAGTGGGTCGACAAGAACTCGGATACCGATAAGAACTTGGGCATCAACGCTTTTGATGCCTACAACTATCGCGTGACGGTTACGGGCGTTACGACTAAGGTAAAGCTCACGTGGGGGGACGGGGTCGAGCTCGATCCGTTCTTTGAGGCGAATCACAAGAACGGTAATGGGCAAGCAGCCGTCAGCGGCAACTCGATCACATACGATGCATCTCCTGGCTCGGAAATCATCACCTTTTACCGGAAGGGCGATTCGAAGCCGACCAGCTGGGAAGCCATTGGCGTTACGTGTTCGGCCGCACAGAACTAGCCGAAGCGATCCGCAAGCATAGATTTTGAGACCCCACGCGGGGCATGAGATAGAACGAGGTAGGACCAGATGAGAACGGCAAAGCGCATAACAACCGCATGCCTGACTGCGATCATGATTTTCCAGGCGCTCGCGCCTTCCACAGAGGTGTTCGCGCAAGAGCTCGACGCCGTTATGGAGCGTCCGTCTCCGCCGCGCGCGCCGCGGGCAACACGGCGCGCTCCGTACAGGATGCTGTGGCTACCGCGCTGCAAGATACTGACCAGGCTGCATCTGATGATGCCGCGACGACTCCGGGCGCGACGCGGGCGCACCGAGGGCGGCGACGGTTCTACCAAGCTGGCGAATCGCAGGACTCCACGACCGATGGAACCACTAACGGCGATACCCCAACGGACGGCGACGGCATCCCAAGACCGATGCGGCTGCCGATGACGGCGCCGCCGAGCGAACGATCCAG
>ENA-OQEN01000808-OQEN01000808.1-human-gut-metagenome-genome-assembly--contig:-NODE-808-length-12894-cov-4.112399_pt1 | contig 12894 bp, 18 predicted proteins | sample MGYA00242791_ERZ504627 | MGnify/ENA primary metagenome ERZ504627 (study PRJEB26092, sample SAMD00036316) | human gut metagenome | host: Homo sapiens | study: EMG produced TPA metagenomics assembly of... | reverse complement strand
CTTCCTTGGTCGTGGAACTTGTTCTTGGGCGCTGCGAGGTCCCAGCTGATGCCACCTGCCGAGCGTCGGGCGCCGAAGCAATCTTCATGCCGCGCTCGGACCCGTGCGTGTAGACAGAGCCGGTCACCGTGCCGGACTGCCGGTGCGGCAGGAGGCTGCGGCAAGGATGCAGCTGCGCTCAGCGCGAGGGCGAGGCCGATGACAAGGCACTGATAGAATTGTCTCATGATGAATCCCCTTCTGTTCAAATTAATATGATGTAATGAATCCTATCCTATTCTACAGCAGGGAACCGTTCCTTGGCAATCCTATCCATCATATCTTTAGCAACCCATCGCGAAGGATTTTGTGCATAGACAGGTGCAGGAATGAAAGAAATCCGTTATAATATGAAATAGGATTTTTACTGAGATTCCTGCGGGAATGGGGAGGGGCTCTCATGCAAAACATAACGAAGTGGTTCAATGTCTTGATTCAATCGTGGAATACGATTTTCTTTGCCTTTCTGGCCTTTGGTGGCTTCTATCTCATGACACAGGGGAGCCTGTTGATCGGCGTACTGCTCATGCTCATCGGCCTTGGCGGCGCGTGGTTCTGCTTGCAGCAGGCGCAGAAGTGGAACAATGTCAAGAAAGAAGATATCCCCGATATCAAGCAGAATATGCAAAATCTCTGGAAGCGAAAAAAGAAATAATTTTTTCTTGAGCAAAAGTGTGTTTTGGGCGTATAATAAAAAAAGAAATTTTCATTCTTTGAGAAAGGGAGATTCGATTATGGCAAGAAAAGCAAATTATGAAGAAAAGATTGCAACGCTGCAGGCAAAGATCGCAAAGAAACAGGAAGAGCTCAAAACCCTGAAGGCTCAGCTTGAAGAAGTTAAGACGAAGAAGGCCCAGCAGGATTACAAAGTGCTCGTCGAGTACATGGAGCAGAACAACCTGACGGCTGAGGACGTTCTCGGCGCTATCAAGGAGTGAGTCTAGGGCTCCGCTTGGCCCACAGGGAACTGTGGGCTTTTTTGGTAGAATCTTTTCGATAATCTTTCCCATGTGGACGCGGCGCATAGCATGTTCACTGCGGTCTATGCTATAATGTAAGCGAATTGTACACAATTGTACTGAATTAAGAAAAATTATAGTCTATCATAGTGAGGAACTCTTATGACACAACATTCTCTGCGCCCGCGCGATGTCAGCGGCATCAAGGAAAAGCGCGACCCCGTCTACCAGATCTCGACGCTCCAGTCGCTGATCCTCGGCAACTACTACGGCTGCCTCTACATCGAGGACTTGCTGAAGCACGGCGACACGGGCATCGGCACGTTCCACGCTGTCGCGGGCGAGCTCATCGTCATCGACGGCCACTGCTACCGCATCCTCGCGGATGGCTCGGTCATCGAGGCGCAGCCGCTCGACACGACGCCTTTTGCGAGCATTGCGTACCTCGAGGAGGGCCATACAATCAAATTCGGCGCGATGGCGACGGCAGAGGCACTGCGCAATGCGCTCGACGACAGCATCGACCTGCTTGGACCGAACAGCATGTACGTCGTGCGCATCGACGGTTATTTCAACCGCGTGGCCGCGCGCACGGAACTCTACCAGCACGAGCCCTACAAGCCGTTCGCTGAGGTGCTCGAGACGGATGAGCGCCGCTTCGCCTTCGAGAATGTCGAGGGCTCGCTCGTCTGCTTCTACTTCCCATCGTTCATGGATGGCGTCAACACGCCGGGCTGGCATTTCCACTTCATCAACGCTGCGCGCACGTTCGGCGGCCACGTCTTTGACGTCGATATGGTGCGCGGCACGGCGACGCTGAACAAGACGGACCGCTTCATCCTCGACCTGCCGAGCAATCAGGCTTTCCAGTACGCGGATCTCGCGAACGCCTCAAAGGATGACATCCACAAGGTCGAGCAGGGCGGCGGTGACTGACAGCGGCATCGAGATGGAACGACTGGAACGGCTTGCATCAGAGGCCACTCGTATGCTACAATAATATTGTTGCGGTTGTAGCTCAGTTGGATAGAGCGTCCGCCTCCTAAGCGGCAGGTCGTGAGTTCGACTCTCACCAATCGCACCAGAATGAAAAGACATCCCCGTCCCGTTCATCCGAATGGGGCGGGATTTTTTATTGTAACAATCGTTACAGAAATCCATCCTGCCTTTCTGCTATGATAAGGGCAATGAAACAAGAGAGTCCAATGTGTGTTTGATATAAGGAGAGTTAGTCATGGAAAACAAGATGTTTTGCTTTCAGTGTCAGGAAACGGCCGGCTGCAAGGGCTGCACGCAGGTTGGTGTCTGCGGCAAAAAGCCGGAAGTCGCTGCGATGCAGGACCTGCTCATCTATGTGACGAAGGGCCTGTCCGCCGTCACAACGCGCCTGCGCGCTGAAGGCAAGCCGGTCTCGCGCGAGGTCAACCACCTCGTGACGGAGAACCTCTTCATCACGATCACGAATGCGAACTTTGACCGCGAGGCCATCATCAAGGCCATCGAGACGACGCTCACGGTCAAGGCCGAGTGCCTGGCAAAGCTCGCGAGCCGCGAGAACCTGCCGGAAGCAGCGCTCTACAATGACGGCCGCGATGGCTTCGATGAGAAGGCCAAGAAGGTCGGCGTCCTTGCCACGGAGAACGAGGATGTCCGCAGCCTGCGCGAGCTCACGACGTACGGCCTCAAGGGCCTCGCCGCTTATGTCAAGCATGCCAACGCGCTCAAGCAGGAGAACGAAGCAGTCGATGCATTCATCCAGTCGGCTCTCGCGCGCCTGCTCGACGACAGCCAGACGGCTGAGCAGCTGACGGCGCTCGCGCTCGAGACGGGCAAGTACGGCGTTGACGGCATGGCCCTGCTCGACACGGCCAACACGCAGGCTTACGGCAATCCGGAAATCACGACGGTCGACCTCGGCGTTCGCCAGAACCCGGGCATCCTGATCTCGGGCCATGACCTGCGCGACCTCGAGATGCTGCTCGAGCAGACGGAAGGCACGGGCGTCGATGTCTACACGCACGGCGAGATGCTGCCGGCTCACTACTATCCGAAGTTCAAGCACTACAAGCATTTCGCTGGCAACTACGGCAACGCTTGGTGGAAGCAGAAGGAAGAGTTCGAGGCATTCAACGGCCCGGTCCTCCTGACGACGAACTGCCTCGTCCCGCCGAAGGATTCCTATAAAGACCGCGTCTTCACGACGGGTGCTGTCGGCTTCCCGGGCTGCCCGCACATCGAGGCGAAGGCAGACGGCACGAAGGACTTCAGCGCTGTCATCGAGATGGCCAAGAAGTGCCAGGCTCCGAAGGAGCTCGAGAAGGGCCAGATCGTCGGCGGTTTCGCACACGAGCAGGTCTTCGCTGTGGCTGACAAGGTCGTCGAGGCAGTCAAGAGCGGTGCCATCAAGAAGTTCGTCGTCATGGCTGGCTGCGATGGCCGCATGAAGAGCCGCGAGTACTACGCAGAGTTCGCCAAGCTCTGCCGAAGGACACGGTCATCCTGACGGCTGGCTGCGCGAAGTACAAGTACATCAAGATGAACCTCGCGATATCGGTGGCATCCCGCGCGTCCTCGATGCCGGCCAGTGCAACGACTCCTACAGCCTCGCCCTCATCGCGCTCAAGCTCAAGGAAGTCTTCGGCCTCGATGATATCAACAAGCTGCCGCTCGTCTTCAACATCGCTTGGTACGAGCAGAAGGCTGTCATCGTTCTCCTCGCCCTGCTGCACCTCGGCGTCAAGAACATCCACCTCGGACCGACGCTGCCGGCATTCCTCTCTCCGAATGTCGCCAAGGTCCTCGTCGAGAACTTCGGCATCGGCGGCATCACGACCGTCGAAGACGACATCAAGACGATGATCGGCTGATCCCGTCCACGTATTCTCTCAAATCCATATACACCTGCAAAGAGCTGCCGCATGGCAGCTCTTTTTATATGTTGCGCTTTCTTAGAAAGCTTGGCTATTTTTAATCTCTTGATGTTGCTTCTGCAACATCAAGACGATTTCTTTGTTGCTATAATACAGATAAATGAAATGATTTATACAATTCGAGAGAATGGGGGAGGGGACATGATGGGAATCTACGATCTGGACCTGCAGGAGCTGCCTCTCTTTGAAGCCTCAAGGCCGATGAGGTGGAGCAGTTCATCCAGCCACGGAGGCCAAGGTCAAGCGCTACGGCAAAGAGGTACGCATCCTCAAGGCGTATGAGGCGAACAGCCGGATCGGTATCATTGTCGAGGGGGAGGCGCTTGTCATCGCAGAGGACCGCTTCGGCAATGAGACTGTCGGCCATCGGCTGGAGCGCGGGGCGCTGTTTGGCTCGACGACAGCATCCTGCCGGAGTACGCGAGCCCGACGGCCATCGAGGCCGTCTCCGATGTCCTCGTGCTCTGGGTGCCGTACACGTCGCTCATCGTGGCCGGCCCAAAGCTCGGCCGGGTGCACGGCATCGTCATGCGCAATCTGCTCCGAGCCTTCTGCCGCAAGAATGTCCTGATGATGCAGAAGCTCGAGGTGCTCTCGCAGAAGACGCTGCGCGAGCGCTTGATCCTCTACCTGTTGCAGCAGGCGGGCCGCCAGAAGACGGACTGCGTCAAGGTGCCGGGCCGCGTGCAGCTCGCCAAGGAACTCGAATGCAACAGGAGCGCCCTGACGCGCGAGATCGGCCTGATGAAGGAGAAGGGGCTCGTCGAGTGCGGCCCGGACTGGATGCGGCTCGATGAGGCGTGCCTTCGCGAGGAGAGGTGAGTGCATGGTCAGCCTGACTTTCGTGGATGTGACAAAGCGCTTCGCTGGGCGCACGGTCATCGGACATCTCTCGGCTGAGCTCACGGGCGGCACAGTCACTGCGGTGACGGGCGCGAATGGCAGCGGTAAGTCGACGATCCTGAAGATGGCCGCGAAACTGCTGCTGCCGGATGAGGGAAAGATCGTGGCCAGAGACGGCGGGCAGGAGCTCAGCAAGGCTGCCTACCGCGCTCGCATCGGGATCGTCACACCGGAGTTCCACGCTTACCCGAAGCTCACGGCGCGGGAGAACCTCGATTTCTTCCTGGCTTCCGCCGCGCGGCGCCGCTTACCGCCATGCAGTACGAGCAATTGCTCGCGCGTGTGGGGCTTTCTGCCGATGTGATTGACGGCAAGTATGTCGAGCACTTCTCGACGGGCATGAAGAAGCGGCTCCATCTCGCCATCCTGCTGGCCTCGGAGGCCGACATCTGGCTGCTCGACGAGCCCGGGGCCAACCTCGATGCTGCGGGGCGCAGCATGGTGCGCCGGGAGGCTCGCAGGCCGCCGATGCGGGGAAACTCGTGCTGCTCGCAACGAATGACAGAGAAGAGGAGGCGGTGGCAGATGCATGCATCTCTCTATCGGGCCATTGAGTCGGTCTTCCGCAAGGAAGTCCGCATCTCTCTGCGCTCGCGGTCTTCGTGGCTCGTCGTGCTGATGTTCGCGCTGACGACGCTCTCGTGCGTGAGCCTGCTGATGCAGGGCGACATCCTCGCACCGCGGCTCGCGGCCTCGATGCTCTGGGTCATCCTGTTCTTCTCGCTGCTCGCGGGCGCTGGCCGCGGCTTTGCCGATGAGGAGCAGGCGGGGACCTTGATGGCCTTGCAGGTCTACGGCAGTTCGCAGGCCGTGCTCTTCGGCAAGGGGCTCTTCATGGCGGTCCTGCTGTTTGTACTTTCGCTGCTCATTGTGCCGATGTACCTCGTGCTCATGGACATCTCGGTCGCTTCGTGGCCGGCATTCATCCTGACGCTGCTCGGTGGGACGTACGGCATGGCGATGGCGGGCACCTTGCTCTCGGCCTGATGTCTGGCGCGAGAACACAGAACGGACTGCTCTCCATCCTGATGCTGCCCGTGCTGCTGCCCGTCCTGCTGCCGGCCATCGTGCTGACAGCCTCGTGCTTTGCGGGCGAGGCGGTGCATGGCTCGTATCTCGTCGGCATTGCGCTCTACGATGCATCATGACACTGGCCGCTTCCCTGCTCTTTGATTTCCTCTGGTATGAGGTTGATGCGATGATGATAAGGTTCGATAAGGAGATGATTTGATGAGGTCCTATGAGAAGGGACTGTGGCTGCTCATCCTGCTGCTCACAGCCGCTGTCTTTTATGCCGTGTTCTTCCTCGTGCCGCCGGCCATGGGGCTTGGCAGCCTCGTGCGCATCGCGTTCTTCCACATCCCGGTCGCTTGGGTTGCGGTGCTCGCGTTCCTCGTCAGCGCCTGGTATGCCGTGCGCTACCTGCGGCGGCCGAGTGCCCGCCTCGATGCCGTCAGTGCAGAATCCGCCCGCCTCGGACTCATCTTTGTCGTGCTCGCGACCCTGAGCGGCGCCGTCTTCTCGAAGCTGACCTGGGGCTCTTACTGGAATTGGGACCCGAGACAGACGACGATCTTCGTGCTGCTGCTCATCTACGCGGCCTACCTGACACTGCGCTCGGTCATCCCCGATGCGCATAGGCGGGCACGCGTCGCGGCCATCTACGCGCTGTTCTCGTTCCTGACCGTGCCGTTCCTCGTCTTCATCATCCCGCGGTTCTACTTCTCGCTGCATCCGGCGCCCGTCATCAACGGCAGCGGCTCCATCGACATGGACCCCGTCATGCTCAAGACGCTCCTGGCATCGTTGCTGGACATGACGCTGATCTACATCGCCGTGCTCCATCATCGCGTGAACTCTGAAAGAGGTGTGCATCATGAAACGTAAGGTATTGCTCATCGTACTCCTGCTGGCGTTCGTCGGCTATGCCGGCTGGAGTTTTGCCGATTCGGTCACGCCGTACGTCGGCATCAAGGAAGCGAAGGCAGCGACTTCGTCGAATGTCCAGGTCAAGGGGCTGCTGGCGCAGGATGCACCGGCCCCGCACATGGAGGGCGATGACTTTGTCTTCACCCTGCAGGACGAGGAGACAGGGGAGCAGCTGCCCGTTCACTATCACGGCACAAAGCCGGATCAGTTCGATGAAGCGCATCACATCGTGGCCATCGGCAGGATGCAGGGGAATTCCTTCTCCTCGGACAAGCTGTTGATCAAGTGCCCGTCGAAGTACGAGCAGCAGAAGTGAGCGCAATGGGGGACTCATTATGATTGGAACAATTTCTCTGGCAACATCGCTGTTTTTCTCACTGCTCGCTGCGATGGCATACGCCTATGCGATGAAGGTGAAGGAGGAGCAGGAGAGGGCTGAGCGCTGGGGGCGCGTCTCGCTCTTCGGCTCGTGCCTCGCCGCCATCATCGCCTCGATCTACCTCTGGGCGATGATCCTCGGCGACCACTTTGAGATTGCCTATGTGGCGAGCTATTCCTCGAAGGAACTGCCGCTCATGTACAAGATCTCGGCCTTCTGGGCCGGCCAGCAGGGCTCGCTGCTCTTATGGCTGCTCATCCACGCGCTGGCCTCGCTCTACCTCTGCTGCCGTCAGCATATGAAGGCGGCTGGCCTCTTCGTCTATGCGCTCATCGAGTCGCTGCTCGTCATCCTCGTCCTGGCCAAGAGCCCATTCGTCGCATCGGTGACGGCTGTGCAGGACGGCGTCGGACTCAATCCGCTGCTGCAGGATCCCTGGATGGCGGTGCATCCGCCCGTCATCTTCATCGGCTACGCCCTGCTCGCCGTGCCGTTCGCCTACGTGATGGGATCGCTGCTCAAGGATGGGGCGCAGGCGAGCTGGCTGGAGCCGGCCCGCAAGTGGGCGCTTTTGGCCTGGGGGTTCCTCGGTGCGGGCGTCTTCATCGGCGGCTACTGGGCCTATAAGGTACTCGGCTGGGGCGGCTACTGGGGCTGGGACCCGTCGAGAACTCCTCGCTCGTGCCGTGGCTGCTCACAGGCGCCTTCGTGCACATCCTGCACGTCGCCAAGCGGCGGCCGGCGGCGCTCTCCGTGCTGCATCTCTCCGTCATCTTCACATTCGCGCTCGTCATCTACGGCACGTTCCTGACGCGCAGCGGCATCCTCGGCGACTTCTCGGTGCATTCCTTCAGCGGCACGAGCATCGGCATGACCTTGGCTGTCGTCAATGCAATCGTGCTCATCGGGGGGCTGGCGCTGCTTGCCGTCAAGGCGGGCAATCTGCCGCAGGGGAAACTCTATGAGGCGCATGCGAGCCGCGAGTTCTGCCTGCTCTTGGGCGCGCTCGTGCTCGTGTTTATCTCTGCCATCATCTTCATCGGCATGTCGATGCCGCTCTTTACGCAGCTCATCGGCAAGCGGCCGCCGTCGACACGGACTTCTATGTGCGCACGACGCTGCCATTGGCCATCGCTATGTGCCTCATCATGGCGGCGGCGGGCTGCCTGCGCTACGGCCGTCAGGCAGAGAAGCTCGGCAAGATCCTGCCCGCTGCCCTGCTCGCAATCGGCATCGCGCTCGCATTCGTGGCGGGTGTGCACGCCCCGGGGCTGCTCGTGCTTGCGGCCGTCGCCATCCTGCTGCTCGGCGCGACCTCGTCGCTGGCATTGCGGGATGCTGCGCCTCGGTGCCGTGGTCGCGCATGGTGGCGTCGCCCTGGCGCTCTTCGCGATGGTGCTCTCGGGCGGCGCCAGCCAGTCGCTCTCGCAGGAGTTCAAGCCCGGCGACAGCGCGACGATCGGCGGCTATGCGGTCACGTATGAGGGCCAGCTCTTCGCCGAAGACGGTACGATGAAGTTCTACCGCTATCTCGTCGACGGCAGTGAGGTGCGGGCAATGACGAAGCTCCACAAGAACGGTGAGGATGCTGCGCGCGAGCCGGCCATCGCCCACACGCTCTTCGGAGACATCTACATCGCGCCGACGCCGCCGAAGGGCGCAGACCGCATGGAAATCATCCTCAAGCGCGGCCGCATGGAGATGGGCGACCTGTTCGCCTACCGCTACGACGATGTCACGATGGAGGGACAACCAGACGGCACGACACTCGTGACGGCTTCGATTGCCGTGACGGACGGTGAGAAGGTCGAGCACGTGCAGCCGACCATCATCGCGACGCGCGACGGCGGCACCTCTTCGCCAATTCCCGTCTTCGGCGGGCAGAAGCGCATCCGCCTGACGGGCATCTCCGGCAACGACTCGCAGGCGCGCATCGAGCTCCTGCCGTCCGCCCAGGAAGAAGCACAGGTTGCCGTGACTGCCTCCGTCAGCACAAAGCCTTTCATCTACCTGCTCTGGATCGGAGCAGTCGCCGCATCGGTCGGCTGTTTCGTGGCTATGCGCCGCTGATCCTATCAGAGTGTGTTATGGGAAGCCTCTGGTAAATCGTAAGACTGTTGTTTCATAAATATTAAATATGAAAAGATTCTGAAAGGTGTTGCGTCAGCAACACCTTTTTTTCTTGCTGGATGATATAATGAGAACAAACAAGGCGGAATAAGAGAGGAGGGAGTCCAGAGTGGAGTTCAAGGAATTATTTCAGAAGCATACGCTGGCCTGCCTGGCGGGCGGCTTCGTCATCGGCGTGGCGGTCTGCGGCATCGGCTCAGCGGCAATGGCCTTCTCGGGATCGCCGGCGTTCTGCGGATCGTGCCATGCGATGAAGAGTGAGGCGGCGACCTTTGCGATGTCTTCGCATCGCGCGCTGGAATGTACGGACTGCCACCTGCCGCACGACAATGCCGTGCACTACATGTTCGAGAAGGGCCGCACGGGCATGATCGATACGTATCATGAAGTGCTCCGCGACTATCCGGCGAACATCAAGATATCGGCAGATGGGCGGCAGACGGTCAACGATAACTGCCTGCGCTGCCATCAGACGACGATGGGCGAAGTCCACGCCGATGTCGGTGTCAGCATGGATACGGGCGGCGACTGCCTCAAGTGCCACAGCAGTATCGCACATGGTTCGAATCATCTCGAAGGGGGATAAAAGTTGAGTAAGCTGCAGAAGATATTGGCGGGAATCATAGCAGTCTGCGTTGTATTCTTTGGCTTTGTCGTCGTCCGCATCGTCGCGGCGCCGAACGACACGAGTGTCAAGCTCGCTAAGATTCCCCAGGACAAACAGCTCGGCAAGGAAGCGTATAAAGATGCTTACCCGCTGGAGTACAATTCATTCATGAAGAACAACGACACGTCACCGTCGCGACGGGGTATGGCGGTGCGCAGGAGGGCAACTCCCACCTGACGGAACAGCCGGAGATGGTCGAGAACTTCAAGGGCTACAAGTTCGCCATCCAGTACGATGACGACCGTGGCCACACCTATGCGGGTGAGGACTTCAAGAACACGAAGCGCCTGCCGGGCCAGAAGGGCAACTGCATCACCTGCAAGAGCTCGTACATGTACGATGTCTACTACAAGCAGAGCGGCTGGGATTATGCGTCCAAGCCAATCGAGGAAGCCATGGGCCCGATTGAGGACGACCAGTGGTTTGGCTGCTCGACCTGCATGATCCGGATACCATGGAGCTCCGCGTCTACCAGCAGGGCTTCATCGACTCGATGGCCCGCCGCGGCATCGATGTCAACAACGCCTCGCATAACGATAAGCGCGCTTACGTCTGTGCACAGTGCCACAACGAGTACTACTTCATGAAGGAAGATGGCCGCGTCAACCATCCGTTCGATAACGGGCTCGATGCGGAATCCGAGTACCAGTCTATCAGTCCGGCCAGGCCGGCGGCTTCACGCAGGACTGGATCCATGCAGACTCCAAGCACCGATGCTCAAGGCACAGCATCCGGACTTCGAGACCTGGGCGACGAGCGTCCACGCTGACGCCGGCGTCACCTGCGTCGACTGCCATATGCCGTACATGAGAGAGAATGGCCAGAAGTACACGTCGCACTGGATGACGAACCCGTTGAAGACGACGGAAGAGTCCTGCCTCAAGTGCCACGATGAGAGCGCAGAGACGCTCAAGCGCGCGTCCAGACGATCGGTGACAACACCTTCAAGCTTCAGCGCATTGCAGGCCAGACTGTCGCACAGGCCCATAAGACCATCAAGGCCGCCATGGATGCCGGTGCAACGGATGAGCAGCTCGCAGAGCCGCGCCAGCTCGTCCGCGAAGCGCAGTGGTACTGGGATTGGGTCGCCGCTGAGAATGGCATGGGTTTCCACAACCCGGACAAGATCATGCGTACGCTCGGTCTCTCCATCGATAAAGCACATCAGTGCATCGAGAAGACGAACGCTGTCGTGAAGGGCAGCCTCTGATCTTCGATAGCACTCCTATCACATCATGAGAAAGCCAGTTTGATGAAAAACATCAAGCTGGCTTTCTTATTGCGCCATCTTATGATACAATAAAGTGCAAATATAGAATGTAAGTACGAATATGAGTGCGTTAGAGATGATAGTAAGATGATAGTGAATGGATAAGATTAAATTTGCGGCGATGCCGACCGAACATGAGAATCGGCTTTATCTGACGACAATCGGAGAAGCGGAAATGATGCCGGGCCAGGTCTGCGGACCCGGGTGCGCTCGTATTGCCTACTGCACTACATCACAAAAGGCAAATGTAAGTTCCATGTCAATGGCATGACGTACCACCTGCAGGCGGGGCAGGGCTTCTTCATCGCGCCCGATTACGAGACGCGGTATGAGACCGACGGCGACGAGCCCTGGAATTATATCTGGGTCGGTGCGGCCGGTGAGGAGATGAAGCACCTCATGCACGTGCTGGGCCTGAGTCAGGCGAATCCAATCTTCTCCTGCCATCAGGGAGACCGCCTCGTTCACTGCGTCCGCGACATGCTGCAGCATCGCCAGCTGACGATGACGGACCACTACTTCCGCATGAGCACGCTCTACCGCTTCATCGCCATCCTCAGCGAGGAGCGGCAGGTCAACCAGCCACTGGCGAGTGTCAACTCCTACATCGCGAATGTCATGACCTACGTGCGCCACCACCTGCACGAGCACATGAGCACGGCAGAGATCGCCGCAACGATGAACCTCAACCGCAGCTACCTCAGCAGCTTGTTCCGCAGCCAGACGGGCATGACGCTGCGCAGCTACATCCAGCTCTGCCGTATGACGCGCGCCAAGTATCTGCTCGAGAGCACGCACCTTTCGATTGCGAGCATTGCTGAGTCCTGCGGCTACGAGAAGAGCGATTCACTCAACCGGACTTTCCGCAAGACGTATGGCATCGGCCCGGCAGACTATCGCAAATCATTCCTCGCGGACCAGACGCAGTCGATCCGTAAGCCACACGAGTCGTGAGACAGGGGCGCAAAACGCGCAAAAAAAGAGAGCCTGCACATCGCATGCGGACTCGAATGAGGGAAAAATATAAGGGGAGATGGATGAGGGGGGAGCTGCTCTCGCAACTCATTCAATCCATCTATTCCCTATGATATAGTGTTTCGAATGAAAGGGCAATCCAATCTTGTTGGGAGAATCACTCCGTTTGTTGGGTTGCTCTTTCTTTTTCGGCCGATTCGGGGCGCAGGTAAATGCCGCTCTTGCCGCCGGTCTTCTTATCGAGGTGGATGAACTCGATTTCCATGCCCTTGTCGAGTGCCTTGCACATGTCGTAGATGGTCAAGAGAGCGACGCTGACGGAATGGAGCGCTTCCATCTCGACGCCCGTCTGCCCCGTGACCTTGACGGTCGCGCGCGCCTCGACGGCACATTCTTCGTGCAGCATCGTGAAGTCGACGCTGCACTTGGCAATCGGCAGGGGGTGGCAGAGCGGAATGACTGCGCTCGTGTTCTTGGCCGCCATGATACCGGCGATGCGGGCCGTGCCGAGTACGTCGCCCTTCTTGGCCGTGCCCTGCTCGATAGCCTCGTAGACCGCGCGGTTCACGCGGATGCGCCCCGAGGCGATGGCCGTGCGGCTCGTCTCTTTTTTCTCACTGACATCGACCATGATGGCCTGGCCGCTCTTGTCGAAATGTGTGAGTCCGTTCTCGTATGCCATAGGATCAAATCACCTTTCTTCTCTTTTTTCT
>ENA-OQEN01000807-OQEN01000807.1-human-gut-metagenome-genome-assembly--contig:-NODE-807-length-12900-cov-6.789321_pt1 | contig 12900 bp, 19 predicted proteins | sample MGYA00242791_ERZ504627 | MGnify/ENA primary metagenome ERZ504627 (study PRJEB26092, sample SAMD00036316) | human gut metagenome | host: Homo sapiens | study: EMG produced TPA metagenomics assembly of... | reverse complement strand
GCAGTGCAGGGCGATTATCGAGTTTGCCGCCGTCAGGGCGAGATATATACCGCGCCGAGGCTGATTTCGGGCATAAAAGTATCAATTGCGTATATGATTCCGGCAATTATCGCCGTGCCGATGAGCAGATATATCGCGACTCTTATCCATCTCGGGACTTTTTTGAGCGCGAGGCAGGCGAAGACCTGCGTGATAATGAGCACCGGGAAGAACGCCGCCGCGAGCAGGACTGCCGTCTTGAGCGTCGTCGCGACTGCGACTATCGCGCAGAGACCTGCCGCCTGGATGAGCACCGGGTTGTGAATGAACGTGCTGCTGAACAGCGCGTCGGAGAATGAGTATTTTCTGCCTGAACTCATGCCGGCTCACCTCCCTTTAATGCTGCTTTCTGTTTTCTCTTTTCCGCGCTCTTTGCCATCGACTTTTCAATGAACTTATGGTAGCCGATTTTTCTCAGCGCGCTGTCGGCTATCGGCCAGAAAGCGTTGGTGAGCAGGATGCCGAAGCAGGCGCCGTCTTCAAATGTGCCGAAGTAGCGCAGTATCATGCAGATTATTCCGGCGAACGCGCCGTAGATAAATCTTGTCAGCGGGTGCTTCGGGCTCGTGCCGGGGTCGGTTACAAAGAATATGCCCGAGAAGAGCAGGCTGCCTGCGCACAGCTCGGTGAGCAGGGATACCGATCTTGAAAACGATCCGCGCGGGAAAATTACCGCAAGCAGGGAGCAGACGGTCAAAAATCCGAGGACATTGAAGAGTCTCGTCGGCTTTCCTGCGGTGAGCAGAGCGCATGAGCCGAGCAGCGCGACCGCGCAGCAGGTGCCGAGCGGGCCGGCGACATTGCCGGATATCATCGACATTATGCGACGGAGTTCACATGCTGTATTCCGCCTGCGCTCAGCTGAGCGGCGAGGGACGAGCCCGCGTCAAAGACATCGAACGACGCCGAGTCGATGGCGGGATATTTGAAAACCTCGTCGGGGAAGCAGACGGTCAGAAACGCCATGCCTGCCGCAGCGGGCACGAACGGAGCCTTGTGCGCCGGACCGAACGGAATTTTTGCAACGAGAATCGCGAACGCCGCGCCCGCGCCTATCAGCCAAACCGGTGCGGTGGCAGGCAGGAGCATAGCGATGGCGAAGCCCGTAAACACCGCGTGCATGTCCGACAGGCAGTGGAGCTTCCTTTTCATTATCAGCAGCGCGACTGCCTCAACGGCGACCGCGCTTATAATTCCCGTAAGTATCGCCCTGAATGCGAGCGCGCCGTAGTAATACCAGCTGACTATAGCGGGTGCGGCGAGCATGAGCAGATAGTTCATATAGGGACTTTTAGGCGCTTTTATGCGTTTGAATCTTGCCATAAAACCAACCTTTCCGTTTGCCGGCTTATTGCGCTGGCAAAAATTTTGCATTGCACGCCGCGGGGGCGCGTAATATTATATAAGGCAGAGAACTTTCTGTTTATTAAGGAGGGGATGCGCTTTGAAGATACAGGCGCCGGCTGAAAACAGGATAACTATAGAGCTTTCGGCGCGCGACATGGATGCGCTCAATATTACATACGAGCAAATGGACTACTCGAATATTGAGACGCGCCGCGTGGTCTGGACTCTGCTCGACAGAGCGGGTCACGAACTCAAGCGCGACATCGACCCGAGCGGGCGGATGATAATCGAAGCGGTGCCCGCGGGCAGGGGCGGATGCGTTTTGAAATTCACCCTCTGTTCGGACGGCAGCCGAGGAGTCCGCCAGCCCCCGTCGATAAAGAAAGGGAGAACACGGCGGTCTATGAGTTCGGCTCTCTGGACGATGTTATGGACGCGGCGCACGCGCTCGGCAGAAGCTTGAAAACAGCGGGCTGTATGAGTCCGGCGGCGTCTACCGCCTGCTTCTCGGCGAGAGCATTTCCGACGCGCCGGAGCATATTCTCAGCGAGTTCGGCGCGCCGATAAATTCCTTTGCCGCCGCTTCGCACACCCGGGAGCACTGGCGGTGCATAGCCGAGGGCGACGCGCTGAAAAAACTTTCCGGCAATTGATTATTGGCAGTTTGCGGCGATATCTTTCATCTCGGCTATCGCCTTTGCGGGGTCGTCCGCGCCGAAAACCGCGCTTCCCGCGACAAAGACGGTCGCGCCGCGGCGGGCGGGCTCTTCAATGGTCTTTGCGGATATGCCGCCGTCGACCTGAATCTCAATATCAATCGAGCGCTTCTCGCACTCCTCGCGCAGCGCGCTTATCTTCGGCATCATGTCCGCCATGAACTTCTGACCGCCGAAGCCGGGCTCAACAGTCATGATGAGCACCATGTCGAGCTTGTCGAGATAGGGAAAAACGCTCTCAACGGGAGTGCCGGGCTTGACGGAGAGTGCCGCCTTGCAGCCCGACGAGCGGATGAGGTCGATAGTCTCGTCGACCGGGGAATCCGACTCGATGTGGAATGTGATAACATCCGCGCCCGCTTTCACAAAATCGGGGATATACCTGAGCGGCTCGCTTATCATCAGGTGAACGTCAAAGACGAGCGAGCTTTTGCTGCGGATACTTTTTATGATAGGCGCGCCGAAGGTTATGTTGGGCACAAAATGCCCGTCCATCACATCGAGATGGAGCCAGTCCGCGCCGGCTTTTTCTATCATTGCGGCCTGCTCTCCCATTTGGGAGAAGTCGCCTGCGAGCATTGAAGGAGCGATCTTTATCATCGTTTTTTCGTCCTTTCGTATTTTCATACATACCTTATACCATTATACCAACTAAATCCCGTTTAGTCAATCGCGCGGGGCGTCTTTGAAAGTCTTTACAAACAGTTAAAATTATGGTATTCTTTGACGGAGAAAATAAATCCGGGATGTGTGCAGAGCTTCCCGAACAAGGAGAAAATGAAAATGAATGTTTATGATTTTGACAACACCATCTACGACGGCGAGAGCTTTATTGATCTGTTCATCTTTCTTTTCAAGAAAGACCCCTCGCTCGTCAAGTACGTTCCCGACGTTATCAACGGGCTCTACAAATACACAAAGGGCACGATAAACGCCGAGGAAGCGCTGGAACAGTATTCCGATGTCGTTACCGATTACTACAACAGCATCGAGGATTTCGACGCGCTCGTCACCGAGTTCTGGGATACGAATATCCACAAGATAAAGCCGTTCTATTTCCGCCAGAGGCAGGATGACGATATAATAATCTCCGCGAGCCCCGAGGTTCTGCTCGACGATGTCATGCACAGGCTCAACATCAAGAATTATATCTGCTCGCGCACTGACGGCAACGCGCACATAACCGACCTCTGCTTCCGCGGCAGAAAGGTCGAGCTGTTCAAGGAGATGTATCCCGATACGATAATCGACAATTTCTATACCGATTCCGTCAACGATACCCCGATGATGGAGATCTCCGAGCACGCGTTCCTCGTCTCCGGCAACAAGATAAAGCAGGTAAAGTAAAAATAAAAATTCAAAGCCTCCGTGTGATATCATGCGGAGGCTTTTGGCTTGCTCAAAGTAATAAGCAAAACGTGTGTGGCATGGTCGGATGTTATCTGCTACATTACCGCAAACGCAACCCCCACTCATCAAAAAAGGAGCGCATATGCGCTCCTTAACTTTGTTGTGCTGTTGTTTATCAGTCGAGGGTCTTGACGAGCTCCTTGAGATAAGCCTTGAAGCTCTCGCCGATTTCGGGATGCTTGAGGGCAACTTCGCAGTTTGCCTTCATGATGCCGAGCTTGTTGCCCATGTCGTAACGGATTCCGTCGAAATCATAAGCAACGAGATCGCCTCTTGCGCCGAGCTCGCTCATGACGTCGGTCAAATAAAGCTCCTCGCCGGGCTTAACAGTAGTCAGTCCCTTTTCGAGCATACCGAACACCTCGGGCGGGAGAACGACTCTGCCGAGGATAGCATAGTTTGACATGACCTGCTCGGGGGTGGGCTTCTCGATGATCTTGTGGCAGCTCATTGCGCGTCCTCAAGAGGAGTGACGTCGAGCGAGCAGTACATCGAAATGAGCTCGTCGGGAACTTCCTTGACGCCGACAACGCCCTTGCCGTACTTCTCATATGCTCTGCACAGCTGAGCAGTTACCGGATCGTCGCTGACGGTGACATCGTCGCCGTAGAGAACGGCGAACGGCTCGTTGCCGACGAAGCTCTTGCCGCAGAGGATAGCATGGCCGAGGCCCTTTGTCTCCTTCTGGCGGATGAAATATATGTTTGCAAGGTTTGCGACTGCCTTGACCTCTTCGTAGATCTTCTCTTTGTTCTTCTTGCCGGCAAGATTTGCCTCAAGCTCGAAAGAATGGTCGAAGTGATCCTCGATAACGCCCTTGCCGCGGTTGGTTATGATGAGTATATCCTCGATGCCCGCCGCAACAGCCTCTTCAACAAGATACTGGATAGCCGGCTTGTCGACTATGTTGAGCATCTCCTTCGGAACTGCCTTGGACGCGGGAGAACTCTTGTGCCGAGACCTGCCGCAGGAATAATAGCCTTTTTGACTTTCATTTTGCACCAAACCTTTCTTTTATTTTATAAGCATCTCTACTAAATACAACAGCAGATTGTATACTATATAATAACCTATATAGCCCGTAAAAGCAAGTAAAATCGATGTTCCGCCTTTCCTCATTGTCGCCGCCTCAAATGCGCGATCATCGGGGAACTCGGCGCGGAGCTTCTTGACCTTTGCCACTACGCTGCGCTTATAGAGGGGATTCGCGATAAATCCGGCGACAATGTGCAGAACAATCTGTATGCCGAGCATCGGAAGAACCGGTATCATTGCCGACGCCGCATTCTGGAGCGCCGCAGTTATATCCGCCTGAGATGAGGTGTATATCGCCTCGGAATACGCCTGATATGCGGTTGTGAACGCCTCAACCTTCGAAGTGAACGGCAGAGCCACAGCGAGCATCAGACCCATAAAAATGAGTCCCGCTTTCCAGAGCTTGCGGTAAAACAGCCAATAGGGGCTGAAGAAAAACGCCGCCCAGTTGAAGGTTATTTTCTTTTTGTCGTCCGCCATCGCCTTGAACTTCGGGATATATCTCGCGCTTGCCGACTGAACCGTGCAGGCGATATCCTTGACCTTCGCGCCGTCTATCTCGCTCTCCGGGTCTATTGTTACGCCGTAGAGGAACGGGTTGCCCGCCTCGCCCGCGTTGAAGAACGGGTTGAACGGCTGAGCGCCGCCCGCAGTCAGGGGCGCACCGCAGTTTATGCAGCTGAGCGAATTCGGGTCGTTTTCCGCGCCGCAAATGGGGCAGACCTGCGTACCTGCTTATTTTCCGTCTGCTCCCCCGGCTGGGGCTCGGCTCTGTAATCGGCAGCCTCAGGCTGCCAGACATAGCCTTCGGCGTGGCGAGATGCATTGATGCACTCGCCCCTCTCGTCCCAGCACGCGCGGTGCTGAGGTGTGCCGCAGACCGGGCAGACGACTATATCGTCATCGTGATCGAAGTTCCTGCCGCAGGCAGGGCATTTCTGACCGTTTAAATCCATATTTTTTCCTTTCACCTTTCCGATGGATACTATTCTCCATCTTCCGTTTCGATTATATCACAAATACCAACGGTTATTGTAGACGAAATTGAGACAAATTTCAATTATTATGTGAACAAACAACGATTTTTAGCCGTTTTTTATTTTAACAGCAAAAAGCCTCCCGCACAGGGAGGCTTTTGTGTGTCAATAAACCTGATTTTGGGGCTTCGCAGGAATCAAAGCCTCCCTTGTGTAAAGGGAGGTGGCACGAAGTGCCGGAGGGATTGTTTTGAATAAGCTGCAATTTTTCAAAAATGCCGGGTATTTTGAACTTTCATTACAGCACTCTCAGTCATGCTTCGCCGTGACAGCTCCCCTTACACAGTGGAGCCTTGAGGCTGTGCTATAAGTCCGCCGTCTCACTTCACATTTCTCCACAGCGTTCTGTCGAGCGAGCGGTACTGCACGGCCTGGGAGATGTGGTCGGAGTTCACGGTCTCGCTGCCGTCGAGGTCGGCGACTGTGCGCGCGATGCGCAGTATTTTGTCATACGCCCTCGCGGACAGCTCGAGCTTTTCGAACACTCTTTCGAGCAGGATCATGCCCTCGGGAGTCGGGCGGCAGAATTTTTTCGTCTGCGCCGCGTCCATCTTTGCGTTGCATGAAATGCCGCTGCCCTTGAGACGCTCGGTTTGAATGGCTCGCGCCGCGTTGACGCGCTTTCTGATATCTGCGGAGCACTCCTCCTGCGAGGTCCCGGACAGGCTCGCGAACTCAACGGGCGGCACCTCGATATGAATATCCAGCCTGTCGAGCAGGGGACCCGAAAGGCGCGAAAGATATCGCTGAACCGACTGCTGGGTGCAGGTGCATCGGCGGGTCGGGTGGCCGTAATATCCGCAGGGGCACGGATTCATCGCGCAGACTATCATCGCCGAACACGGGTACGACAGCGACGCGGAGACGCGCGAAATTGTTATTTTTGAGTCCTCCATCGGCTGGCGCAAAACTTCCATCGCCTGGCGCGAAAACTCCGGCAGCTCGTCCAAAAACAGCACGCCGTTATGCGCCAATGATATCTCGCCCGGGCGCGGAATAGTGCCGCCGCCCGAAAGTCCTGCGGGCGAAACGGTATGGTGCGGCGAGCGAAACGGACGTTGGGTCATCAGCGATACGCCCTCGGGCAACGCGCCCGCGACGGAATAGAGCTTCGTCGTTTCAAGGCTCTCTTCAAATGTCATGTCCGGCAAAATAGACGGCAGGCGCTTTGCGAGCATACTTTTGCCCGAGCCGGGCGGGCCGACCATGATTATATTGTGACCGCCTGCGGCGGCTATTTCGAGCGCGCGTTTTACCTCCGCTTGACCTCTGACATCGCGGAAGTCCGGCGCAAATTCGTCCGGGGCGTAGCTGTCTCTGAAATCGTCGAACTTAGCGGGAGCTATTGTCTCCTCGGAGCGCAGGTGCTTTATCAGCTGCTCGAGCTTCGCACGGGTATAACCTCAATGCCCTGAACGACCGAGCTCTCTGCCGCGTTCTCCGTCGGGACAAATACAGTCTTTATTCCGTTCTTTGCGGCGGTTATTACCATGGGCAGCGCGCCGTCGACGCGGCGGACGAGTCCGTCGAGTGCGACTTCGCCGATGAACGCCATGTTGTCGGAGTCAAAGTTTATCTGCCTGCCGGCTTTGAGCAGAGCCATGAGAATCGGCAGATCGTATACCGAGCCCTCCTTGCGCGTGTCCGCAGGAGCCAGGTTCACCGTGATGCGGCTGACGGGGAAGGCAAATCCCGTGTTCTTTATCGCCGAACGGACTCTGTTTTTCGCCTCGCTTATCGCGGCGTCGGGCAGTCCGACTATATCAAATCTCGGCAGCCCCTGTGAGAGATCCGCCTCGACCTGAACCATGTAGCTGTCCATGCCGAAAAGCCCCATGCTGTTTATCCGTGAAAACAAATTCATACCCCCAGTTGCCAAATGAAAAGTCCCCCGAGCTGCCTCGGAGGACTCACTTCAGTTTTTGTTAGTCTGCCTCGGCAGTGGTCGTGGTCGAAGGATCGGTCCAGTCCATCTCGTACTTGTCGCCGTAGGTGTACTCGAACGAGCAGGGAAGAGTGCCTATCTCGGCAAGGGTGCCCTCGCCGGTTATCGTGGTCGTGATCTTCTCGGTTCTTATGTACTCGACGGAAGCAACGGTGTTGTCTTTCGTGTTGATGACGCAGATTATCTTGCACTCGGTGTAGGTCAGGGACTCGATATCGGTGAAGCTGAGGTAGCCCTTGAGCTTATCTCTGAACTCCTTGACTGCCGCCGCTCTGTCTTCTTCGGAGCCGAGGTTGAACGCTTCTTGACGAGGTCGACGCTGGGCTCTTTTATGACGAGAGTAGGGTGCGCCGGCTGTTGTCGTCGTTTGCCTCTATCTCCGCGGACTCAACATCAGCTGCGGTGAGGCGGCTCGACCAGCTCTCGCCGGATACGGGGAAGAGGGCTGTCAGATCGTCGCCGTACTTTGTCTCGGCGTTTCTGCTCTCTTCAAAGGCTTTCTTCGTGCCGTCGAAGATGAACTTCTTGAGAGTGGGAACGGACTTTTCGAGCAGGGTGTTGCGCTCGCCGTCCTCTGTGCCGCAGATAACATTCGAGACGTTCTCCGTGCTCTGGAATTTCTTAACAGCGGGCTTCTTGACCTTGACGGCGTTTATGACGCTGTTGTAGTAGTTGACCATTGCCTCTTTGCCAACGGGCATCTCGGACATCGCGGTGACTGTGGTCTCCTCAGTGTCGGTAGTGCCGGCATCGCAAGCCGCGAACGAGAAGAACATTGCGGCCACGAGCACGAGCGCGCATACGGCATAGATCTTTTTCTTCATGAAGGTTAAATCCCCTTTCGTTTTTAAAGCGGAAGCGCACAAAATCGAATTATGCTGCGCCGCAGTTCCGCTGCTCTTTAGACTGAATTATTATAACATATTAATTTGAATTATTACAGTAAAAATTAACAGTGCCGCCTATTTTTGTTATAATTATTGAAAAACAGGCGGCATATTTGGTTATAATATACAAACAATCAGTTTGAAAGACCCTTTTCGTCGAAGAGGAATGCAGTCTCGAGCGCAACGCCGAGCACGGCTTCAATAGTCTTTATGTCGAGATTATCCGCGGTGTCGAGTCTCGTGTGATAATATCTTGCGGGGGCGGGATCCATTGCGGCTATCGAAACAGCCTTCATGCCCGACTGGGTGACTGCGGCGGCGTCGGTCGCGCCGAAGAAAACGCTCTTATAGGGCATATCGAGTCCGTTCTGCTTTGCAGCTTCTTTGACAAGCGCACACGCACTCTCGTCGTTCTTGACGGTACCGGTGAGGTCGCGCGAATATATCGCCATGAAATCGTAGTCGCGGATGGTATCGAGACCGACAAACACGGTCTCAACATCGCCGAGCTCGTCCTTGTGCGCCTTGCAGAACGCCTTTGCGCCGCGAAGTCCCGCTTCCTCCGAGCCTGTGAGCACTACCCAGACCTCGGTGTTTTCAAAGCGGATGTCGTGGTGCTGCATATATTTGACGACCGCCATTGAGATAAAGCAGCCGGTCAGGTTGTCGTTCGCGCCATGACGGGTCTTTTCTTGTTTTCAAAGAAGAGCGCGACGAAGAGGATCGGTATCCATGCGAGGAAAACATATCTCAGGATGTTGAGCGCGCCGCTGTCTGCTATAGAAAATCCGTGGCCTGCGGCGATAGCCCAGATGTTGAGCACGAGTCCGAGCAGAATGCCGACGAAGCTCAGACCGATTATCGGAACGAGCAGCTTCGAGCCGCCGTAATAGGTGAATCTCCACTCGTTCGCACTGTCCGAATGGCCGGAGAAAATTATGCGCGCTTGACTTCGCCCTTGGGCTTTCTGACGGCGACGACATTATGCGATGTCTTTTTGGGGAAGAAGGGGTCGAGCATTTTTTTGTAAAGCAGGAACTCCACGATTGCGAATATCAGCGAGAGTGCGCTGAGAACCAGAGATATGACGCTCATGCCAAAGAAGAAGAGGACTATCGCGGCGATCATCATTATGCCGTCCGTGAGTATCCAGCCGAGGAATGCGCCGGGATGCACGTCAAAGGGCTCGATTTCAACCTTGTCGCATGCGCCGTCGAGCTCGGCCGCCATGAGCTTCTGAGCCTCATGCTCCTGCTCGCTGCCGGCGGGTCTGGGACCGACATCCTTGCAGATCTTTTTGATTCCGCGAACCGAGAAATTCGTCATCTCTCTGAGCGCGGACGGATAGTTTTTGACACTGTCCTGAGCTTTCATGATAAGACTCCTTTCGTCTTTTGAATTCCGCCGCGAGTTTGACACGGCAGGTTTATTGTGATATATTTGTGTCGCAGCCGTAGGGCTGTTGAAACCTTTATGGGAGATATGGAAAATGAAGAAAAATATACGCTCGATACTTGCGGTTATCCTCGCGGTAATACTCGTTGCGCTCGTCGGCACATACGCTATTCTCAAAGTCCGCTCGAAGGACAGCAAAACGCCGGCTAAAACTTCAAGCGAGTCGCAGTCCGAATCGGCGCAGAGCGCCGCGCCCGAATCGACCTCGCAGGAGACCGCGACGCAGACAGAAAAGACAACAACTCAGCAGACCACAAAAGCCTCCACAAGCGGGGTCACGGAATATGCATACGCATACGCGGGATTCTCGCCGAAGGTGACGAAGATAGACGAATCGAAATGGTATCTGACCCTCGTCAACCGCGACTATATTCTGCCCGCGGACTACACGGTCAAGACCGCAAAGACCGTTGTTGACATCTACGGCGGATATGACTACGGGCTGCTTGACTACCGCGTCGCTCCGCACTATATAGAGATGTATAACGCGGCGCTCGAAGACGGAATTAAGCTCTCGCCCCTGTCGGGCTACCGCTCGATAGCGCATCAGAAGAGAAACTTCGAGCGCGCATCAGCCTTTATATGAAGCAGGGCTACAGCAAGAAGCAGGCGACGATAATGCGTCGGAGATAATCCTGCCGCCGCAGACGAGCGAGCACAATGCGGGGCTCTGCATGGACATTCTCTCGATATACGAGAGCTTCGAGAACACGAAAGAATACAGATGGCTCCAGGCGCACGCCGCGGATTACGGCTTCGTGCTCAGATATCCCAAGGACAAACAGAGCATCACGAACATCACCTTTGAGCCGTGGCACTGGCGCTATGTCGGCGTCGAAGCGCCAAGGAGATGAAAGCGAAGAACCTGTGCCTCGAAGAGTACCTCGGAGTGGCATAAAACAAAATATTATATCAATGAGCTGCCCGGAGAACCCCTCCGAGGCGGCTTTTTGATTTGGATTATCAAACGGCAAATTTAAAAGAGCTTTGTAAAAAATAAAATATCGCTCACCCGCCGGCTTTGATTATCAAGCTGAAAACAGCCGTGCCGCAGTGTTTGAAGTCTGACTGGGAAATGCGAGGGAACGGCTTGCGAAGCAAGACGCACGAGCCGTATTGTTTGAGCGAAGCGAGTTTACGGGCGAATGTGCCGAGCTACCGACTGAGAGCCGCAGGCTATGTACTGCGGCGCGGCGTTGCCGGGGTCTCGGGGTGCAGCCCATAAAAAGGCAGGCATACATCGGTTTTGCGCAGCAAAACTGCTTGCACTTAAAAGTATTGGATTTTTGATGACAGGCAAGAAAAAGGCGCACAGGAATGCGCCCGCATTTCAAGCGCTTTTTTCGCAGCATAGCGCAAAAAGACTTACTTTTAAGCGATGCTTGCTTGCCTTTTTGTGGGCACAGTCTGCCTTTTCTTTGCAGGCGTTTCTTTTCTCAGACAGAAAAGAAATGCTGAAACGCGGGAAGTGTGAAAAGTTTGATTATAGTGGGACGCGAAGGTAGTGAGCCAATTATAAACAAATCAATTTTGTTGTATCGGCTGCGCCGATAGCGGACAGCCGCGAGGGCTGTCCCTACTAACGGTCGGCAATAAACATTTCGAGAATTTCATGCCGCTCGCGCGGCAATAAGATTAGCAGATTTTACGGGCGGATAATATCCGCCCCTACAAACGCCGAGCTTCGCCTACAAATAAAGCCGCAATATGCGGCTTATTTTTCTTCCTTATGGTTCATTCCGCCCTCGACAACGTCCTTGCCCGTGAGCACGACCCAGATGGTGCGGAAAAATATTTTTGTGTCAAACAAGAGCGATCTGCGCTCGATGTATTCGCGGTCATATTCCGCCTTTTCCTCGTCGGAGAGGCAGTCTCTGCCGTTGACCTGCGCCCAGCCGGTCAGCCCCGGGCGGACGGAATATACTCCGTATTCGCGGCGAAGCTCGCGGATGTGGCTCTCTTCGGGGATCAGCGGACGCGGACCGATGAAGCTCATGTCGCCCGCGAGAACATTGAACAGCTGCGGAAGTTCGTCGAGGCTTGTCCTGCGCAGGAACTTGCCCGAACGGGTGATGAAATCATCCGACTGTTCAAAATCGGCGGTCGAAAGATTCGGCGCACCGTTTTTCATCGTGCGGAATTTTTTGATTTTGAACAGCTCGTCGCCCTTGCCGACCCTATTTTGTCTGAACACGACAGGCAGACCGTCATCACAGATTATTATCAGGCAGATAATAAGCATCAGCGGAGACAGAAAGATAATAGCCAGCAGGCTGAGCAAAACGTCCAGAAAACGCTTCATTAAACAGAACACGCCTTTCATTTATTGCAGATACGGCACAGCGTCAACGGCTGCCCCAGAAAATATAGTCGCTGATAAGCACCGCGCGCACGGGTGCGCCCTCGAGTCCGCCGAGCTTCACAGGCGCGGCGAAGAGATAGTAGTCGCCGGGGGCAACCTCGCTCAGGTCAAGCCCCTCGAGCACGCAGATCCCCGCGCCCAAGAACGCCTTGTGCGGCGCTACCTGGTCGCCCTTTATGCCGACGGAGAGGGAATCCGTGCCTATAAGCCTGAGCCCGATGTCGGCGAGTTCGTCCGCGGCGCTACTGTGAAAATAAGCCTTGCCGCCGCCCTTTATGAGCAGGCGCTCGCATTTCTGCGGAAACTTTTCGTTGATATCCTCGCCCGTTATCGCGCCCTCGGGCACTTCAATGACCGTGCACGGTCCGATAAACGGCTCGAGCGGCACTTCGTCTATGCTCGCGCCGCCGTCGATGAAATGCAGGGGTGCGTCGCATGAGTGCCGGTGTGTACGCACGAGAAGAGCGTGGACAGATTGCAGCTCGAATTTTCTCCTATCCGGCTGACGAACTCCGCATGCGGCAGAGGGTCGCCCGGATATATTTCGGTTTGAGCGCGTCGCGCGAAATGTCGATAATGTTCATGTTATCAGTCCTGGTTCTTGAGCGACTCCATCTTGAGATAAGCGTTGATGAAGCCGTCTATGTCGCCGTCCATAACGGCGTTG
>ENA-OQEN01000806-OQEN01000806.1-human-gut-metagenome-genome-assembly--contig:-NODE-806-length-12910-cov-2.831417_pt1 | contig 12910 bp, 16 predicted proteins | sample MGYA00242791_ERZ504627 | MGnify/ENA primary metagenome ERZ504627 (study PRJEB26092, sample SAMD00036316) | human gut metagenome | host: Homo sapiens | study: EMG produced TPA metagenomics assembly of... | reverse complement strand
AGGACGAGTTTGCGCAGTGGATGGCCAACGACTGCACCGTCTGCACCACGCTCGTCGACACTATCGTCCCCGGCCGCATCCGCGACCCCAAGGAGGCCGCTGCCGTGGCCGAGCGCCTGGCTACGAAGATCCCTTCCTGGCCGTGCGCGAGCCCTTCCAGATGTGGGGTATCCAGGCGACGAGTCACTTGCCGAGAAGCTGCCCTTCGTGAAGGCCGGCCTGCCGGGCGTCTTTGTGACCCCCGATGTCACCCCGTACAAGAAGCGCAAGGTCCGCATCCTCAACGGCGCCCACACTGCCTTTGTTCCGGCTCCTGGGTTGCCGGCTTTGACATCGTGCGCGATTGCATGCACGACGAGACCGTCCGTGGCTTCATGAACACCATGCTCTACGACGAGGTCATCCCGACGCTTGCCGCCGATCTGGATGTCGAGGACTGCAAGGCCTTTGCCGCCGCCGTCGAGAACCGCTTCGACAACCCGTTTATCGACCACGCGCTGCTCTCCATTTGCCTCAACTCAACCGCCAAATGGCGTGCTCGCGACCTGCCCACGCTCAAGGACTATGTTGCCGAGACCGGCAGCCTGCCAAGTGCCTGGCGACGAGCCTCGCTACGCTCATTGCCTTCTATACGCAGGAGCTTGTGTCCCGCGAGGGCGATGGCCTGCACCTGCGCCGTGCCGACGGCACCGAGTACACCGCTCAGGACGACGCTTCGTGCTCGATTTCTACGCTGCCCACGCCGGTGCAGACGATGCCGAGCTGGTGCACGACGTGCTCAGTAACGAGCAGATGTGGGGCGAGGACCTTACGCAGATTGCCGGCCTTGAGGAGTTCGTCGTCAACGCGCTTGCCGTCGTGCGCGTCGAGGGCGCCAAACAGGCCTTCGCCAACGCCCAGGCCTAAATCCTTCTGTGCGCCCGCCGGGCAACTGGCGGGCGCCCGCTGACTTCTGCTCAACCTGTAGGGTTAGGACCATTTGTAATGAACACTATCCAGATCAATCCGGCCGATAACGTGATCGTCGCGCTGTCGCCGCTTGCCAAGGGCACCGCTGTCGCGGTTCCCGGGGTGGGCGAGGTCGTTGCCGCGGAGGATATTCCGCAGGGCCACAAGATGGCCGTGCGTGCCATTGCGGCGGGGGAGGACGTCGTCAAGTACGGTCTTCCTATCGGCCACGTGACGGGCGACATCCAGCCCGGTCAGTGGCTTCATACGCATAACGTCAAGACCAACCTTTCGGGCGAGGTCGAGTACGCTTACAACCCGACGCATCCGGTCGTTGAGCCGGTTGAGCCCGAGACCTTTATGGGTTTCCGCCGCGCTGACGGCCGCGCCGCCACGCGCAACGAGCTGTGGATCATCCCCACGGTCGGCTGCGTCAACGAGGTCGCACGTGCCATGTGCGAGCAGGCTCAGGATCTGGTCGAGGGCTCGCTGGAGGGCGTTTACTACTTCCCGCATCCCTTTGGCTGCTCGCAGACCGGTGCCGACCATGCCCAGACGCGCCGTCTGCTGGTGGCGCTCTCGCGTCACGCAAACGCTGCGGGTGTGCTGTTCCTGTCCCTCGGTTGCGAAAACTGCACGCACCAGCAGGTACTCGACGAGCTCGGTGACTTCGATCGCGAGCGCGTTCGATTCCTCGCCTGCCAGGATGTAGCCGACGAGCAGGTCGAGGGTCACAAGATCCTGTCCGAGCTTGCCGACCTGGCCAAGCAGGCCAAGCGTGAGCCCATTCCTGCCTCCGAGCTGGTCATTGGCCTTAAGTGCGGCGGCTCTGACGGTCTTTCGGGCATTACCGCCAACCCCACGATCGGTCGCGTGAGCGATATGGTTGTCGCCCGCGGCGGCACGTCAGTGCTCACCGAGGTGCCCGAGATGTTTGGCGCGGAGAGCATTCTGCTCGATCGCTGTGAGAGCCAGGACGTCTTTAACGCAGCTGCCGACATGCTCAACGGCTTTAAGGACTACTTATCAGCCACGGCGAGGTCGTCTATGAGAACCCGAGCCCCGGCAACAAGGACGGCGGCATTACCACGCTCGAGGACAAGAGCTGCGGCTGCGTGCAAAAGGCGGATCTGCCCCCATCGTCGACGTACTGCCGTATGCCGGTCAGGCTACCAAGCATGGCCTGAACATGCTGTGCGGTCCGGGCAACGACATGGTATCCACCACGGCCCTGACGGCTGCCGGCTGCCACGTAATCCTGTTCTCGACCGGCCGCGGCACGCCGTTTGGCGCGCCGGCGCCTACACTCAAGGTATTCACCAACCAGCGTCTGTGCGACCACAAGGCCAACTGGATGGACTTTAACGCCGGCGTGGTCGCCACGGGCGAGCGTACGCTCGACGAGGCTGCCCACGACCTGTACCAGCTGGTGCTAGAAACGGCGAGCGGCAAGCTTACGAGTGCCGAGCGTCGCGGCTGCCACGAGATCAGCATTTGGAAGGATGGCGTCTGCCTGTAGCGGTAAATGGGTTCGCATAGGGCGCTATTGACCATGGCCCCGTCGGGAGTGTTCCCGGCGGGGCCATGTTTGTTCTGTCTGTTCGGGCGTGTCTTCCTGAGGGTACGGGAGCGGCGAAAACAATAAACGTTCACCTAATCGACCTCAAATTTAAACCCACTCAATACCCATGTAATCGTGATTTTTTTCAAGTCAGATGTCCGTTTAACGGCAAAAAACGACCGTTCAAGGATAATATACAAGTGAACGTTCACCTATCATACGCAATCGCGCATAATCTAGCTAAACGTTCACCCTACGAGTGGGCGATATGCAGACAGACATCGGTATGGACTCCAATGTCTTGTTACAAGACAATCGAGAAAAGAGAGGGAGCTCGATGACTAACAAGATCGGTAAAAAGCGCAAGATCACATTCTGGACGCGCTTGGGCTTTGGTATGGGCGGCATGCTCAACTCCGGTGCCCTGAGCTTTACGCACAGCTACATGGTGCTGTTCCTGTCCACGGAGTGCGGTCTGTCCGCAGGCGAGGCTGCGCTGATCAGCTCGTTCGCCATCTATCTCAACGCCATTCTGTGCCCGCTCATGGGCTTTGTGGCCGATAACTTCTACGCTACTAAGATCGGCCGCATCTTTGGCCGCCGCCGTTTCTGGATCTTGCTGGCTATCCCGATGATGGTCGCCGAGCCGCTCATCTTTGTGGCTACGCCGTTTGGTTTCCCGTACTACTTTGTGTTGTACCTGATCTACAACGTCGCGTACACGTTCTGCACCGCCAACCTGTCGCCGCTTACCATCGAGATGACCGATGACTTCAAGGAGCGTACGTACCTCACCGGCTACAAGCACCTCTTTGGTAACGCCGCCGGCTTCCTGATGGCAGCACTCGTCGGCTTTGGCTTTGGCACCTTCGGCGAGACCAACCCGTTCAGCTACTTCATTATTGCTACGATTAACGCTTCGGTCATGGCAATCTCGCTACTGTGCGTGTACCTGTCCACGTGGGAGCACACCCCCGAGGAGGTCGCTCAGGAGAAGATCGAGAGCGTCGGCGAGGGTATCAAGAAGTTTTTCATCGACGTTATCTCTACCTTCCGCAACAAGTCCTTCCGCAAGGTCCTGTATGCGCAGGTCTCCACGAAGCTCGCCGCTGCCTGCTGGTCTGCGTGCCTGTCCTTCTTCATCGTCTACTGTCTGCAGATTCCTAAGTCCTACGAGTCCGTGATGGAGATGCCCGGCAAGGTCGTCGCTATCGTCTGCACCGCCATTTGGGTCGCCCTCATGGCCAAGAAGGGCTTCCACAAGTCTTGGTACCTGGCAAACGTCGGTTGCGCCGCGTGCATCATCGCCTACAACTACTTCGCCTTTGGTCAGATCAACGGCACCTCAACGGTCGCCATCGCCATGATCGCCTACCCCATCATCTTCGCCATCTGGAAGTTCTTCTACGTTGCTTCCAGTATCTGCCCGATGTTCTGCTCAACTACATCCCCGATGTCGATGAGCTCATCACCCTGCGTCGTCGCGAGGCATCTACAGCTCCGCACAGCAGCTCTGCCAGCAGATCGCCCAGGCTGTTGCCGTCAACGTATGGGCTATCGTCCTTGCTGCCTCCGGCTTCATTCAGACCGCCGGCAACAGCGACGCCGTGACCCAGCCCGCCACCGTGCCTCTGTACATCTGCGGCTACATGCTCATCGGCTGCGCCGGCTTCTTCCTGCTCGCGGCCGTCCTTGCCCGCGGCATCAAGATCGACAAGGAGCAGTGCGACATCCTTTGCGACGAGATCCACCGTGTCAAGGAGGGTGGCAAGATGGCCGACGTCAAGCCCGAGGTCAAGGCGCTTTGCGAGGAGCTCTCCGGCTTTAAGTACGAGGACTGCTTCGCCCACAACAATGTTGGCTTCCAGGACGGCAGCGTAATTCCCGCCGAGTAGGGCAGGCGCATCGTCCAAACCACAGGGCCGTGCCACCGGAGATCCACCGGCGGGTACGGCCCTTTTTTAAAACGAGTAGTATGAACTTCTGATTACATTTGAGGGAGAGACCCATGGAGACGAACGTTATCTGGCGCAATGCCCGCGCGGCCGTTATCGAGCTCGACGATGGCGGCTACTTTACCTGTGCCGATACGTGGGAGATCTTTGTCAACGATGAGCCCGCCGGTACCACGAATACGGTCGAGACCTATGTCGATGGCCTGACCCCCGACAAGCGCAACCTGATCCGCTTTGTCTGCGGCGAGCGCGAGTTGAGCGTAGGCGTCACTACGCCGGCGGAGCCTTTACCATCAACGTTCGCGACTGTGGAGCCAAGGGCGATGCCGAGCACGATGACACCACCAACATTCAGGCTGCCATCATGGCCTGCCCCAAGGGCGGGCGCGTGCTGATCCCCGCCGGCAACTACCGCATCAAGTCCCTCTTCCTTAAGAGCAATATCAACATCGAGCTTGCCGAGGGCGCGGTGCTGCTGGCCCGCCACGACCGCGCCGCGCTTGCCTACATTCCGGGTACGGTCGCGGGCGACGAGGCGCCGGGAATGCCATGCTGCCCCTGGGCCGCTGGGAGGGCGAGAGCTTCTCGACCTACTGTTCGACCTTTACGGGCCTGAGCGTGCACGACGTGTGCATCTATGGCCGCGGCGCCATCGACGGCCAGACCGATTTTGCCGAGGACAACTGGTGGAACAAGGACTTTAAGAACATCTTCCGTCCCGAGGAGGGCCGCGAGATCGCCCGCCCGCGCATGATCTTCCTGTCCGAGTGCGAAAACGTGAGTCTTGTCGGCTTTACCGTGCGCAACAGCCCGGCGTGGAATATCCATCCATTCTGTGCGAGCACGTCGATGCCTGTGCCTGTCCATCGAGGGTCCCAAGAACTCCCACAACACCGACGGTTTCGATCCCGAGAGCTGCGGTTTTGTCCGCATCCTTGGCTGTCAGTTCTCGGTGGGGGACGACTGCATCGCCATCAAGAGCGGCAAACTGGGCATTGAGCCCGAGCTTCGTCCCGCCACGCACGACGTGCTGATCTCGCACTGCTACATGCACGACGGCCACGGCGCCGTGGTGCTGGGATCCGAGGCCGCCGGCGGCATCAAGGACCTCACCGTGAGCAAGTGTCTCTTTGAGCGCACCGACCGCGGCCTGCGCGTCAAGACCCGTCGTGGTCGCGGCAAGGACGCCGTCAACGAGGGCATCACCTTCGAGCACATTCGCATGGATAAGGTGCTCACGCCCTTCGTGGTCAACTCGTTCTACTTCTGCGACAAGGACGGCAAGACCGACTACGTGCAGTCTCGCGAGGCGCTGCCCGTCGACGACCGTACGCCCGGCTTTGGCGCCACGACGTTTTGCGATATCGAGGCCACCAACTGCCATGCGGCCGCGGCTATATCACGGGCCTTCCCGAGAGCAAGGTGACGCGCCTGACGTTCCAGGATGTCCATGTGACCTTTGCCGCCGATGCCGAGCCCTTTGTGCCGGCCATGGCTGCGGCGTGGAGCCCATGGTGCGCCAGGGCATCATCGCGCAGAACGTGAAAGTCCTCGACCTGCAGAACGTGCGCATCGAGGTCAGGATGGCGACGAGTTGCAGCTGCAAACGTCGACAAGGTTATCCGCGCGTAGGGTAGTGCTCCTGCACAAGTGAATACGGCATGTTGAGGCGTGCGACGGTCGGGTCTGCCTGGCTGTCGCACGCAATCTATAGGTGCCGGCATTGCATGGTGGGTGTTCTGTGACAGAAAGCGTAATGACAGATGAGTGGTAAAGAGCAGCTCTTTGAGGTATCGCTCGAACGCGAAGGCGCGTATCGCAGCATTTCGGCAGCGCTCGAGGCGGCGGAGCGGTGCGTGTCCGATACGACCGTGCCGGTGCGTGTGCTGGTGGCGCCGGGCGAGTATCGCGAGCAGGTCGATATTCGTCGTCCGCATGTGACGCTCGAGGGCGAGACGGCCGACAGCGTGCGTATCGTGGGAGGCCTGGGTGCCAAGATGCCTTCGGAAGATGGTAGCGGCCAGGATGGAAGACTCGGCACCTTCCGTACGTACACGGTGCTGGTCGATGCCGACGACGTGACGCTTGCGGGTCTAACAATCGAAAACAACGCCGGTGATGGGCGCGAGGTCGGCCAGGCGATTGCCCTGTATGCCGATGGTGACCGCCTGGTTGTCGATGCCTGCTGCATTAAGGGACACCAGGACACGCTCTTTTTGGGGCCGCTGCCGCCGCGCGAGGCCAAGCCGGGCGGCTTTATAGGCCCCAAGCAGTTCGCCCCGCGCCGCGTGGGGCGGCAGTATTTTCGACGTTGCCGGATCGAGGGCGATGTCGACTTTATCTTTGGCGGCGCGCGTGCTACTTTGAGGGGTGTGAGATTCGCTCGCTCAACCGCGATATGGATGTCAACGGGTATGTAACGGCAGCCTCCACGCCTCAGGGCGAGCCGTACGGATTTGTGTTTCATGGCTGTTCGTTTACAGCCGATGAGGCATTGCCCCCGGATCGGTCTATCTGGGTCGTCCATGGCGCGAGTGGGCCCAGACCGTTTTGCTCGAATGCTGGCTGGGCCCCCATATTTCACTCGAGGTTGGTGGGATTGGAATAAGCCAGCGGCACATGACGGCACCCTGTATGCCGGCGGTGCCCTGTTTGGCCCGGCGGGTGATACTGCCGCTTGGGTGCCGTGGGCGCATTGCCTGACCGGTCAGGATTCCGAACGCTATGCGCGTGACCGAGTGCTTGCCGGCACGGATGGTTGGGATCCCGAGGGCGGCGACGGTGATGCGGTAGAGACGGCCGGGCTATCTGCCAATGGCCGCACCGTGCACATCGAGACGTACTACGAGGACGAACCTGCGCTGCGCGCCCGACTGAAGCGCGAGGGGCGCTCGGCCGCATTTACGGGCAAGACTCCCATAGACTTTGAGGCATGGAAGGCTGCGACCAGGACTCGTCTGTACGATATTTTGGGTCTTTCGCTTATGGACCGCGCCCCGATTGAGATTCGTGAGCTCAATCGCGTGCGGGTTGCCGGCAGCATCGTGCGTACTCATGCGGTGTTGCAGGTTGAGCACGATGTGTGGATGCCGTTTTACCTGTTGGAGCCGTCCCGCCCCAAGCTTGACGAGCGGGGACTCAAGCGCTGCTATATCTGCCCGCATGGTCACCAGGGGGCGGGTGCTGCAAGCATAGCCGGCGTTGCGGGCGTGCCGGCGGTCGACGATGCCGTGCGTAAGTTCAATTACGACTACGGTCTGCGTTTGGCGCGCATGGGTTACGTGACCGTCTGCCCCGATGCGCGTGGTTGGGGATACCGTCGTGACTGGAAGGGTCAGGGCGACGACGAGAACAGCTACCTGCGCGGTACGTGTCTGAATCAAGCACGTATGGCCGAGCCGCTGGGTCTTACGGTCGCGGGCCTCAACGCCTGGGACAACATGCGCTTGATTGATTACTTGGAGACACGCGGTGACATTGCCATGGACGACCTGGGCTGCTTTGGTTTTCGGGCGGCGGTTACATGACGTTGTACCTGTCCGCGCTCGACCCGCGCGTGCGCAAGGCGTTTGTCTCGGGCTATCTGTACGGCGTTGATGATTCGCTACTGCACCTCAACGGCAATTGCAGCTGCAATTACACGCCTGGACTCTGGCGTCTGCTCGACATGGGCGACATTGCATCGCTTGTCGCGCCACGGCCGCTCTTGGTTCAGAGCTGCGAGAAAGACCATCTCAACGGCGCCCGCGGCTTGCGAACGTAGACGAGCAGCTCGATATCGTTCGCGACGCCTACGCGCTGCTGGGCAAGGACGAAAACCTTCTGCACGAGGTCTGCCCGGGTGGACACCACCTGGGCGTGGCGCATCTTGCCGAGGATATCGAATGGCTCGATTCGCAAGTTGCGGAATACGCCCACGCATAGTCCCTCGGTATGTTGTGAATGAACGGTATGTACCTGTATGACCGCCGGTGTGCGGGTGAGGAGAAGAATATGGAAACGAAAAACTTGAGCGAATCGACCGTCTGCTGCTTTGGCGATTCGACCACCTGGGGCGATAACGGATGCGGCGGGGGAGGCAACGACATCTCTTGGTCCTCGCACCTGGGTGCGCTGCTGGGCGGCGCTACGATCGAGAACTTTGGTATTAAGGGTTCGCGTATTGCCGTCAAGGCCGACCGTAGCGATTCGTTTGTCGAGCGCTTGGACGGCATCGATCACACGGCAGATATCTGCATCGTCTTTGGCGGCGTTAACGACTTTAGCCGTAACGTGCCGCTGGGAGAGCTGGGCAGCACGGACGTGCACGAGTTCTACGGTGCGCTCGACTACCTGATCCGCACCATCACGGCGCGCTCGCCTCAGGCAAAGCTGGTGTTTATGACGCCGTGCAAGACGAGCGGCAAACACGAGAAGGATATTCCGGCAAGCAACGAGGCCAACCATCTGGGCCTGACGCAAGACGCCTATGTGCGCGCGATGCTGGAGGTCTGCGATCGCTACTCGGTGCCGGTGATCGACCTGTATGCGCAAAGCGGCATCAGCCCGTTTTTGCCGGAGCACCGCGAGCTCTACATGCCGGACGGTCTGCATTACAGCCCTGCCGGCTATGAGCGCCTGGCGCATCGCATCGCTGCGGGCCTCACCGCCGTTTGCCGTTAAAAGTTTGCCCGTTCACGGGGATATAGGTTAACGTTCACCCTATAATCCCCGTTCGCGTTACACTAGGGGAAACGTTCACCCATCAATAACGTCAGAGGGGACAGCAATGGGTTGCAATCAGATTCTGGACCGTTATATCGAGCAGTTGATCGAGACCTCTACGCCTCAGGCGCCGGCCTGGAATATCGAAAAGCTTCGCGCCGGCAAGGAGAACACCTGGAATTACATTGACGGCTGCATGATCAAGGCACTCATCGAGCTGTACGAGATCACCGGCGAGCAGCGTTACCTGACCTTCGCCGACGACTATATCGACTTCTTTGTCCAGGATGACGGCACCATCAAGCATTACGATCCCCAGGAGTACAACCTCGACAACGTCAACGCGGGCAAAACCCTCTACAAACTCTATGACCTGGTGGGCAAGCCCAAGTACCGTGCCGCCATGGATACCATCTATCGTCAGCTCGAAACCCAGCCGCGTACCAAAGAGGGTGTGTTTTGGCACAAGGCCGTCTACCCCAACCAGATCTGGCTCGACGGCATGTACATGGCGCAGCGTTCTACATGCAGTACGAGCTGAGCTTCCACAACCGCCGTGCCTGCTCGGATAGCTTCCATATGTTCCAAGTGGTGCACGATTTGATGCGCAACCCCCTCAACGGCCTGTACTATCACGCCTACGACGCGAGCCGCAAGCAGTTCTGGTGCGATCCCGTCACCGGCCTTTCGGCCAACTTCTGGCTGCGCGCCGAGGGCTGGTTCGCCATGGCGCTCATCGATACCTGGGAGTCATGCCGCCCTCGATGTCGGCCGAGAAGGACGAGATCCGCAAGATGTTCCACGACCTGATCGACGCCATGCTGCCGTATCAGGACGAGAAGACCGGTATGTGGCACCAGGTCATCAACCTGCCCAATATCGCCCCCAACTATCTGGAGGAGTCGGGCAGCGCCATCTTTGCCAACGCCATCATGAAGGGCGTGCGCCTGGGCGTGCTGGGCGAGCGCTACTACCAGTACGGCCGCCGTGCGTTTGACGGCATCTGCGACACGTGCCTGTCCGAGCGCGACGGACAGCTGGCGCTCGACAACATCTGCCTGGTGGCGGGTCTTGGCAACACCGCGCACCGCGAGGGCACGTTTGGCTACTACATGAGCGAGCCCGTCGTCAAAAACGACGCGAAGGGCGTGGCGCCGCTGGTGCTCGCCTATATCGAGACTATGCATCATGACAAGTTGGCCGGTAAGCGCGATCCGCTCGCCCTTCGGGCGTGTGCTCCATCGATGACCCGTTTGGCGCTACACGCCGGGCATCAATGCGTGCAAGGAGGTCTAGGCATGGCGCAGTCGAAAGGCGCGCTGAGCGTCGGTGTGCGCCTGCACGACCTGCCCGAGGGTACGGTCGAGGAGCGCATTCGCATGGCAGGCAAACTGGGTTTCTCGTGCGTTCAGCTGCCGAGCAAAGTACTCTACAAGTCCTTTGGCATTAACCGTTCCGGCCTTACGCACGAACTCGCCGACCATCTGCGCGAGGTGCTCGACACCAACGGCGTGCAGGTGGCGGTGCTCGGCTGCTATAAAACCTGGCAACGCCCGATCAGAATCAACTGGTGGATACCTATGCCGAGTACGAGGCGTGCCTGAGGTTCGCGCGCTGGCTTGGGGGCTGTCCGGTGGGGACCGAGACGGGGCGCCCTAACGCGCGGAACAAGATGGCCGATGACCGTTTTCGGCCGCTGCGCTCGATACGTTTGCAAAGGACTCGCACGCGTGTGCTCGATGGCCGAAAAGGAGGGCGGCGAGCTTCTGATCGAGCCCGGTTGGAACGAGATCGTCAATACGCCCGAGCGCTGCCGCGAGTTCTGGAGCGCGTTTCAAGCACCGCACTCGGCGTGATCTACGATCCGGTGTCGCTGCTGCACCCCGCGATCGTCGGTGAGGCTTCCGAGCAGGTGTCGCGCATGTTGCACCTGTGCGGCAGCAAGATTCGCGTGCTGCATGCCAAGGACTACGAGATCGTAGACAACGAGGACCAGGATGCTGGTGCGATGGCTCGGGCTCTCGTTTGGTATGCCACGGCGCCTGCACGTGCGGAAACTTTGATTTTGAGGCCATTGCCGCCTGGGCAGCCGCCGCGCGACCGGGCATTATGACCGTTATCGAGAACAGCACACCGTCCACGGTCGAGCGTTCGCGCGACGAGTTGCTGCGCATGGGCCGCAGCGTGATGTGCGAGCACGTGATTCTGTAACGAAGCAGGTTGGCGAAAGAGATTGTCGTAGAGGTCCAGGAGAGGAACCGATGGCTATTCATATTGTTGAGGAAGCGAACCGTTGCCTTGGGTGCAAGAAGGCGTTCTGCCAGCTTAAAGGCTGCCCGGTGCAGACGCCTATTCCGCAGGTCATTGACTTGTTCAAGCAGCGTCGTCTGGAAGAGGCAGGTGAGCTGCTGTTCCAGAACAACCCCATGAGCGCGGTCTGCTCCATGATCTGCAACCATTCGGTCAGTGCGAGGGCGCGTGCATCCAGGGCCGCAAGGGTGCGCCGGTGCACTTCTCGAGCATCGAGAACTATATCTCGACTGCGTATTTGGATCGTAGGGAGTGGAAGCCTGCGCCGTCGTGCGGCAAGCAGGTTGCCGTGGTCGGTTCCGGTCCTGCCGGCATTACCGTGGCCATTAAGATGGCCCAGCTGGGCTGTGCCGTCACGGTGTTTGAACAGCGCCCCGAGATCGGCGGCGTGCTGGAGTACGGCATCCCCGAGTTTCGCCTGCCCCGTGCTCTCGTGCAAAAGTACCGTCACGTGATGTGCTCGCTTGGCGTGCGCGTCCGTCCCTCGACCACCATCGGTGGCGCGCTGCATATCGACGACCTGCTGCGCGACGGCTACGATGCGGTCTTTGTCGGTACCGGTACCTGGCGCGCCCGCAAGCTGGGTATTCCCGGCGAGTCGCGTGGCAACGTACTGTTTGGTATCGATTACCTGGTCGATCCCACGAGCGTGGCGATCGGTCAGAACGTGGCGGTTATCGGCGCTGGCAACGTGGCCATGGATGTTGCCCGTACGGCCCTGCGCTCGGGCGCTCGCAAGGTTACCGTGTATGCCCGATCGCGCCATATCTCGGCCATCGATGACGAGGTGGAGCTGACCGAGCTTGACGGTGCCGAGATCGTGCGCGGCAAGGCGATCTGCGCCATCGACGATAACGGTCCGGTGTTCGAGACGGCTATCTTTGACGAGGGCGACAACGTGGTGGGCTACGAGGAAGAACTTGACCATGTGCCCGCCGACACGGTTGTGATTGCGGCCTCGCAAGTGCCTAAGGACAAGCTGGTGCTTACGACGGGCGGTCTGGAGACCGACCATCGCGGTCTTCTTTCGGTCGATGAGTGCGGCATGACCACCGTGCCTGGCGTCTTTGCCGCCGGCGACGTGGTCAACGGCCCGCTCACCGTGGTCCATGCCGTAGCCGGCGCCAAGCTCGCCGTCGAAGGCATGACCAGCTACCTGGGCCTCTAACCCACCCCGCCCATCAGTTGCGGTGGAATACGGACTGTTTTGGCTGTCAAAGGCCTTATCTACTCCGTATTCCACCGCAACTTTTTGTGGGCTGAGTAAAAGCCGGGGGAGCGTGTACGGTCGGGTACAGCGCAGTTGCTGATACGATAAGTACGTTAGCAACTGCCGCCGAGCGGCTCAAACGAAAGGAAGCTGCATGGAGTCCTCCGCTACCGATGCTCTTTAGCCCGATCAAGTCGTACGACCGAGGTCAAGAACCGACGA
>ENA-OQEN01000805-OQEN01000805.1-human-gut-metagenome-genome-assembly--contig:-NODE-805-length-12918-cov-3.354937_pt1 | contig 12918 bp, 20 predicted proteins | sample MGYA00242791_ERZ504627 | MGnify/ENA primary metagenome ERZ504627 (study PRJEB26092, sample SAMD00036316) | human gut metagenome | host: Homo sapiens | study: EMG produced TPA metagenomics assembly of... | reverse complement strand
CGGATGGCCCGTGCGGCCGCCGGCAGCATGTAGTCGGGATGGCCCGGCCCAATGCCGGCCACGATGATCTCATTCATGTTCCTTCTCCTGCTCTGGCAGATGCCAGTGATACTTCTCCCCGATCTCGCGCGCCACTTCGTTCATGCCGAGCAGCCTGCCCTGCAGTGTCACCATGACGACGCCGACCTTCATCTTGCCGAACAGGTAGCGTTCGCGCGAAGACCTGCGCGCTCGGCGATGCTCGTGCAGGCCGTCTGCTCGAGCCCTGCTTCGCGCAGGACGGTCAGCGCTTCCTCTGTCGCATTGCTTGCGAGAACACGGCGCGTGCCCGCGGTGCTGAGCCCCGCGGCCGCCGCATAGGCAGCAATCGCCTCGAGACGTGCGTCGCGATGCGGTTGTGTGTGTAGAAGACGCCGGCCGCAACCTTGCAGAGTTTGCCGATGTGGCCGAAGAGCAGGACGCGTTTGACGCCGCGCTCTGCCGCCTTCTCGAGCATGAAGCCGATGAAGTTGCTCGTCTGCACGAGCAGCGCCTGCGGCAGGCCCCACACCTTCGCCAGGTTCTCGCCGATCTTGCCCGGCACGAAGACGAGCTCCTCGGCACCTGCCGCGCGCGCGACGTCGATCTGCGGCACGAGCGAGTTCTTGAAGCCCTCCTCCGACATGGGGCGCAGCACGCCAGTCGTGCCGATGACGGAGATGCCGCCCTTGACGCCGAGGACGGGGTTCAGCGTCTTCTCGGCCAGCTGCTTCCCCGCAGGGATGGCAATCGTGACGTGCAGGCCGTCGCTCGTGCCGATGACCTCGCGTGCCGCGCGGCGCATGAGCTCGCGCGGGCCTGGATTGATGGAGGGCTCGCCGACGGGAACCGAGAGGCCCGGCTTTGTCACCGTGCCGATTCCCTCGCCAGCCGCGAAGGTCATCGCGCCGCACGCTTCATGGCGCACCGTCGTGAATACAGAGACGCCGTCCGTGATGTCAGGGTCATCGCCCGAGAACTTGACGACCTCCGCACAGATACCCGCGTCTGACTGCACGACCGCCTTGATGGGGATCGTGAGCTCTGTGCCGTCGAGGGCCGTGAGCTTGACCGACTGCCAGGGCATCCCCGCTTCAAAGAGCAGGGCCGCCTTGACCCCCGCGGCCGCACAGGCCCCTGTCGTATAGCCGCTCTTCATGAAGTCCCCTCCTCAGCGCAGCTGACGGTTGAGGAAATCGCGTCCAAAGACCGTCAGCGTGTAGTAGAGACCGATGAGGAACGGGATGTACTCGGCGATGAGGCGCCAGCAGACTGCGACGATGCCAACGGTACCGGCAGGCACCGTATCGCTGAACAGCAGCACGAAGCCGCCCTCCGCGATGCCCGAGCCCCCCGGCGTCGGCGTGAAGTAGAGCAGCATGTTGAGGAAGATCATGCGCCCCATGACGCTGTACCAGTCCGCATCCGTGACACCGAGGCCCAAGAGCAGGCACGGCACGATGGCGTAGATGCAGAGCAAGTTGAGCCCCGACTCCGCAAAGACGAGCAGCATCGCCTTCGGCGAGGCCGCGAGGAGCGCGATGGCGCTCTTCGTGTCGCGATAGAAGGCGATGATCTTGCAGCGCCGCTCCTTCTTCGCATGGCGCGCGATGCGGATGACCAGGTAGTCAAGGTAGCCGCGCCTTGCGCCCACGACGATGGCGATGATGACAACGAAGGCCGTCAGCGTGATGGCCATCAGCGTGTCGTTCGAGATGCCCGGCACGATGCCCGCATCGTGCATGAAGATGAACGGCATGCAGAGCACGAGGAACAGGATGGACAGCAGTGTGCGCACGATGACGAGCACAGCCGCCTTACCGGTCGGCACGCCCGCATGGCGCAGGAACATCAGCTGTGCGACTGCGCCCCCCGTCGCACCCGGCGTCAAGAGTGCGAGAAAGTAATTGCCGAAGACGACCTGTACGGCCTGGTACAGCGTGATCTTCTCATCCGATATCTTGACGAGATGCATGAGGCGGCTGCCATCAAAGAACAGCCCGAGAGACACGGCAAGGATAGCCAGCGCGATCGACCACGTCTTGAACTGAGTCAGGTTTTTAAGCGTATTGATGTCCACCGTCGTGTAGATGACGGTCCCGGATATCACAAGCACCAGGACGATCAATATAAGGAATCGCTTGTAAAACTTATTCATGAAAACTCCAATCCAGCTGTCGTGCCGCCTTATCTTCAGACGACGGTTTCTTCATGAGCCGCAAACGCACTGTGATTGTGGATGGACTCGTAATTCTCACATTCGATTGAGAACCAGGCGATGCCCGGCAGGCTGCGCAGCGCGAGGACCGTGTCGCGCAGGATGTCCTCGACGAATTTCGGATTCTCATAAGCAGCTTCTGTCACGTATTTCTCATCCTCGCGCTTCAGGAGCGGATAGATGGGCGAAGACCCCTGATTCTCGATGAGCGCGGCGAGGTCCTCGATGAAGATACACTCCTGCTCCTCGCGGAAGCGCACGGCCGTGCGGCAGACTGAACGCTGGTTGTGCGCTCCGTACTCTGAGATCTCCTTGCTGCACGGGCAGAGCGAAGTGAAGGGGACGTCGACGCCGAGCGTGAACGCCATCTTCTCGCCGCGCACCTTCGTGCCGCGGAAGAAGCAGTCGAGGTCCAGCACAGACTTGCGGCGACTGACCGGCGCCTCCTTATCGATGAAGTACTTGAAGGAAAGCTCGACTTCGGCCGACTGCGCGTCGAGGCGCTCGAGGGCCTCCTCGAGCATGGCCTCCATCTCCGGCTCAGCCAGCGGCTTCTTGCTCCACGGCATGAGGATCTCGAGGAAGCGGCTCATGTGCGTGCCTTGTACTCCATCGGCAGCGCAACCGTGAAGAGGATGCGCGCGAGGACCTGCTGGAAGCCGCCGTCCTTCGTCTTGATCAGGAACGGCAGGTGCGCGTCCTTGATGCCGACGCGCTGGATGGCAATGCCGCGCGCATCGGCTGATTCTGTACGTCGCGCATCAGACTTCCCTCGTCTCGTAGGCGATGGGATCCTCGACGCCTGCCTCGGCAAAGCCGCGCAGGCGCAGCTTGCAGCTATCGCAGACGCCGCAGGCCTTCTCGCCGCCCTTGTAGCAGCTGTGCGTGAACTGGAACGCGCGCCGAGCTTCGTGCCGAGCAGGACGATGTCCTTCTTGGAGAGGTCCTGCAGCGGTGTCTCGATCGTGATCTTCTGGCCCTTGACAGCCGTCGCCGTCGTCGCATAATCGGCGAGGGCCTGGAATTTCTCGATGAATTCTGGGCGCAGTCCGGATAGCCCGAGTAGTCGACGGAATTGACGCCGATGTAGACGTGCGTAGCACCGAGCACTTCAGCGTAGCCCATCGCGTACGAGAGGAAGATCAGGTTGCGCGCCGGCACATACGTCGGCGGCACCGAATGGCGGTTGACATCGCCCTCCGGCACCTCGATCTTCTCATCCGTCAGTGCGGAGCCACCGATGGCTCCATATTCGTCTCGATGATCAGGTGCTTCTTGACGCCGTAGTATGCGGCAATCTTCTTCGCGCCCTCGAGCTCGATGCTATGACGCTGGTGGTAGTTGAAGCTGATCGGGTAGACGTCGTAGCCCTTGCTCTTGGCCACGGCCATGCACGTGCAGCTGTCAAGGCCGCCTGAAAGTAAAACGACTGCTTTTTCCATGATGATTACTCCCTGCTATTTTTGAGCGGCGCTCAGCCGCGAATCTTCTTGATGGCTTCTTCGATATTCTCTGCGCCGTAGATGGCCGAGCCCGCTACGAGCACATTGGCGCCGGCCTGGCGGACGAGTCGGCTCGTCTCCTCGTTGATGCCGCCGTCGACCTCGATGTCGCAGTCGAAGCCCATGTCCTGGATCGTGTGGCGCAGCATGTGAATCTTTTCGAGCTGCGACTCGATGAACTTCTGGCCGCCGAAGCCCGGATTGACCGTCATGATGAGGACCATGTCGAGGTCCTGCAAGAGCTCTTCGATCATCGCAAGACTCGTGCCGGGATTCAGTGCGATGCCAGCCTTGCAGCCGGCAGCCTTGATCTGCTGCACGATGCGGTGGCTGTGCTTGGCCGCCTCGATGTGGAACGTGATGATGTCCGCGCCGGCCTCAGCGAAGGCTCGATCTGCGTCTCGGGATGCTCGACCATCAGGTGGACATCGAAGACGCCCTTCGATGCCTTGCGCAGGCTCTTGACGACAGGTGAGCCCAGCGTGATGTTCGGCACGTACGTGCGTCCATGACATCGATGTGGATGTAATCAGCGCCGGCGTCCGTGACACGCTTGACCTCATCGGCCAGGTGAGCAAAGTCGGCGGACAGGATGGACGGTGCAATCTTGATCATTTGTATTCCTTCTTTCTGGCAAGCATCTGTGCTTCCTTGACTTCTTGCAGGATCTGTTCATAAGCATCGTACCGCTCGCGCGTGATGCTTCCCTCTTCTACGGCCGCTTTGACCGCGCAGCCCGGCTCGTGCGTGTGGCTACAGGGTGAGAAGCGGCAGGCGCCTCATACGGGCGGAATTCCGGAAAATAACGCGGCAGGTCGGTCACTTGAAGTTCCGCCATCTCCATGGCGCTGAAGCCCGGCGTGTCGACGATGTAGCCGCCTCATAGGGCAGGAGCTCCGCGACCGCGCGTCGTGTGGCGGCCGCGCTTGATCTTCTCGCTGACATGGCCCGTCGCCAGCGTCAGAGCCGGATTGACCTGATTGAGCAGCGAGGACTTGCCGACGCCGGACGGTCCCGCGAAGACGGAGACCTCCCCCGTCAGGTGGCTGCGCAGTACATCGATGCCCTGCCCCGTCTGCGCAGAGACGCGCACGACGGGATAGCCGATTGCCTCGTAGTCGCGCAGGAAATCCTGCCATGGCCCCTCGTAGAGGTCCATCTTGTTGACGCAGATGACGATCTTCGGGATGCCCGACCACTCCGCGAGCACGAGAAAACGGTTCAAGAGAAGCGGATGGAGGTCAGGAGCTGCCGCCGCGAACGTCAGGATGACCTGCGTGAGATTGGCCACTGCTGGCCGGCGCAGCAGGTTCACGCGCGGCAGCTGCTGTTCGATGACGCCCGTGCCATCAGGCAGCAGCTCGATGGCGACGCAATCGCCCGGCACGACGCCCGTGCTCTGGCGCCGCTTCTTGAACTTGCCGCGCAACTTGCAGCTCACGAGCCCCGCTTCCGTCATGACATAGAAAAAACTGTTGTACGCCTTGATGACGCGACCTTCTACCATGTACCTCCTGCTATCCTTTTCTATTATAATACTTGCGCGGGCAATGCGTCACCGCTCTTTGCCCGTCTCATTCTGCTTGGATGGGACTTTTGCCTCGCTGTTGCTGTTCTTCTCCGGGTCTTTCTTGTCGGTCTTCTGGACCTGCTGTTTGACCGGCTCAGCGATGACGAGGCTGATGCTCGAGCCTCTTCTACCTCACCGCTCGCCGGCGACTGGCTGACGACAGTCCCTGCCGCCTGACGGCTCTCCTGCTTCGAGACGCTACCGACCTTTAGGCCGCGGCTCTGCAGAGCGGCCTTTGCCGCATCGAGCGAGACGCCCGTCACATCCGGCACGCTGACCTTGTGGCTCTGCTTGCCCTTGCTGACCGTGATGTCGACCGTCTGGCCACGGCTGATTTTCGTGCCGGCCTTCGTCCTGCTTGATGACTGTGCCCGCCTCTTCATTCGAGTACTTCTCGTAGACCGAGCCGAGCTTCAGGCCCATCTTCTTGAGCTGTGCTTCCGCATCCGACTTCGAGAGTCCCGTGAGGTCTGGCATCTCGATCTCTTCGCCGCCCTTGCTGACGTAGATCGTGACGAGGCGCTGCTCCTTGACCTTGGAGCCTGCCGTCGGGTTCTGCGAGACGACCTGTCCCGCCGGCACGTCGGCATTGTAGGTCTCCGCCACATTGACGCGCAGCTTCTTGTCCTCAAGGATCTGGCGCGCGAGCGTCATCTGCTTGCCCGTGACATCGGGAACCGTGACCTCCGCCGTGCTCCAGAACTTGCCGTAGCTCATGAACGCGCCTACAAAGAAGCCAGTCAGCAAGACGACGAGCAAACCTGCTATGAATTTTTTCGACTTGAAGATGGACTTCTCCTTCTCGGGTTCGTCCTCGTCATATCCTTCATCTTGCGGCGCGCGGCGCGGAGGTATGGGCTGCTGCGTGCTGGACGCGCGGCAGGACCTGCGTCGCATCGGGGTCCTGCGCCATCGGCGCCATCTGCGGCATCGGCTGCGAGCCCGCCATGAGCATGCGCTCGGCCTGGCTGATGTCCTGCACGAGCTCCGCACTCGTCGGACGCATGGCCGGGTCCTTGCTCATCGCCTTCGAGACGATGGCCTCGACGACGGGCGGGATGGCAGGGTCGATCTGGCGCACGGGCACCGGCTCTTCCTGCAGATGCTTGACGGCGATGCTGACGGGGTTGTCGCCCGTGAACGGCAGCTTGCCGGTCAGCATCTCGTAGAGCACGACGCGAGCGAATAGACATCCGACTTCGGCGTGATCATCGTGCCCTTGGCCTGCTCCGGCGAGAAGTAATGGACCGAGCCGATGACATTGCCGCTGTACGTCATCGTAGACTCCGTGACAGCGCGCGCGATGCCGAAGTCGGCCACCTTCGCGTGGCCGTCAGCCATCATGAGGATGTTGTGCGGCTTGATGTCGCAATGCACGAGATTGTTCGCATGCGCGTGCGCGAGCGCTTCCGCGATCTCGCGGGCCACGCGTAGGGACTCGCTGACCGAGAGGTGCCCCTCTTGGCGGATACGGTCCTTGAGGGTGCGGCCCGGCACGTATTCCATGACGATGTAGTGGTCGCCATCTGCCACGCCGACATCGTAGATGTTGACGATATTCGGATGCGAGAGGCGTGCTGCCGCCTGGGCCTCACGCTGGAATTTATCGATGAATTCCTTGTCCTGCTTGAACTCTTCATGCAGGATCTTGACGGCCACAGGCCGATTGAGCAGGCAATCCTTTGCCTTGTAGACATCGGCCATGCCGCCTCCGCCGATCAGCTCTTCGAGTTCATAGCGCTGATCCAAGATACGCTGTACCATATCCGTTCCCCCTACGATTCCAGTATTCCAAGTAGATTATTCCAGTATCTAAACTATCTAAGAAAAGTCACATCAGGCTCTCAATGATGTCTCGTGCAATCGGCGCGGCTTCTGTGCCGCCGCCACCGCCATTCTCCACGATGATGGCAAAGACAATCTTGCGCGCCGGCAGTTCGGCCGAACCGATGAACCAGGCGTGATCCTTGCCTGCGGGATTCTCGGCCGTGCCGGTCTTGCCCGTCACTCGGACGCCCTGCACGCGTGCTGCTGTGCCCGTGCCCTTCGTCACGACATCTTCCATATAGCTGTCGATGACGGAGCCATCTCCGGTGTCGTGGCCGTGAGCCAGCGCGAGGGCTGTGCCTTGTAGACGACTGTGCCGCCCGGCGTGATGACATCCTGCACGAGGTACGGCTTCATGACCTTGCCGCCATTGGCAAAGGCATCGGCGAGCAGCGCCATGTGCATCGGCGTGACGAGCAGGGCGCTCTGACCGATGGCCGTCTGGGCCTGATCGCCCTTGGACAGCTTGCCGAAGTCCGGGAAATGCGACTTCGTCATGAGGATCTCATCGCCGATCTCGCGGTCGAAGCCGAAGCGCGAAAAAGCATTCTTGAGCTTCTCATCCCCCATGCGCATGCCAAGCGTGCCGAAGGTGATGTTGCACGACTCTGTGACAGCCTGTCTGAGGTCGACGCGACCGTGGACTTCTCCATGGCTCTCGCGTATCGTGTGACCACCGCCGACGTCGAGGATACCATCGCAGTCAAAGATCTCCGATGTATTCGTCACGCCGTCTGTCAGCGCTGCATCCGCGATCATCGGCTTGATGGTCGACCCCGGCGGATAGAGCCCCTGGACCACGCGGTTGAGGAGCGGGCTGTTCTCCTGAGAGGAGAGCGCTTCCAATTCGACTCGATGTCATTGGGGTCATACGAAGGCGAGCTCACCATCGCGAGCACGGCCCCCGTCCTCGCATCGAGTGCGACGACGGCACCGCGCCGGTTGCCGAGCCCCTCGACTGCCGCCTTCTGGGCAGCCGGCTCGATTGTCAGCTTGACGTCATTGCCGCGCTCTGACTGCAGGAGCTGCGAGAGCGGGCCGAGCCGGCTCATGTCAGCCGTCAGGCCGAGCAGCGCCTGATTGGCGTGGCCCTCGATGCCGGCGCTGCCGATGTTCTCGCCGTTGTAGCCCGTGACGGCGGCCATGCTCGCGCCGAACGGGTAGACGCGGCGGCCATCCTGGCGCGTCTCGGCCAGCACCTGGCCGTCCGCCGCGAGGATGGACCCGCGCTGGATATCCGACTGGGCCGCGGCGCTCCTCATGTTGAGCGGATTCTTCGCGAGGTCATCCGCCTCCCAGGTCGAAAGATAGATGATATAGACAGCCAGCAGGCCGAACAGGGCCATCGCAAACGATGCCGCCCTGAGGACCTGCCGCTTGATTTTCCAGTCAGACATTTTTCCGCTCCTTTGACAGGGATAAGAGCATGCCGAGCAAGATGAATCCCGACACCATCGAGCTGCCGCCATAGCTGATGAAGGGCAATGTGATGCCCGTCAGCGGCAGGAATTTCGTCACGCCGGCGATGATGATGAAGCCTGCATCAATAAGAGCGCACTGCAGCCAGCGGCGAGCAACAGCTCCTTCTCCTGCGGGCAGGAGAGCGCGATGCAGATGCCGCGCCAGAAGCCATGACATAGCAGGCCATGAGCATCAGGGAGGCGATGAGGCCCATCTCCTCTGCGATGGCGGCGAAGATGAAGTCCGTGTGGACCTCGGGGATGAAGCCCGGATGGCCGTAGCCAAAGCCGGTCCCCCAGACGCCGCCCGTGCCGAAGGCAAACAGGGACTGGACGACCTGATAGGCCATGCCGTTCGGGTCCTGCCAGGGATTGAGCCAGATATCAAAGCGCACGCGCACATGAGCAAAGCCCATGTAGCAGATGACTGCGGCGATGCCCATGAAGAGCAGGGCCAGGAAGACATAGGAACGGCTGCCCGTCGCCATGTACGTCATGAGCACGGCGATGCCGAAGAACAGCAGGGCCGAGCCGAGGTCTTTCTCCACGACAAACATCAGGACCGCGATGCTCCAGATGCAGATGAGCGGCGCATGAAGCGAAGCGGCGGCAGCTGCAGGAACAGAAGCCTGCGCTTCGGCAGCGTGAGCACCTTGCGGTGATCCGAGAGGTACGCCGTGAGGAACAGCACGATGAGGATCTTTCCGAATTCCGACGGCTGCACCGAGAATGGGCCGAGCACCAGCCAGTTGCGGCTGCCGCCGATCTCCGTGCCGAACAGGATGGGCAGGAAGAGCACGACGACGCAGCAGATGCCCGTGATGTACGGGTAATCGACCAGCCTGCCGATGCGATTCCAGAAGCGGATGACGAAAAACATCAGGACCATCGCGATGAGCAGCCAGCGCAGCTGCGGGATGAGAAGTGTGGGCTTGAGGCGCGCGATCTCGACGACGCCGACGCTGGCGAGCAGCATGACGAGCGGAAAGAGGCACGTGTCCATATGTCGCCGCACGAGCACGCCCTGCATGACGACGGCCGCCACGATGACGGCCGCGAGCCACGGCAGGTACGAGATGCCGAGCAGGCTCTCCGTGTGGATGATCCCCGACTGCGGATGTGCCTTGAGATAGAGGACGACGAGCCTGAGAGCAGGATGCCGAAGGGCGCCAAGAGCAGACTCCAGTTCTTCATACGGCATACACCACCACGACGGCTGTGACATTATCGCGCCCGCCCGAGCGCAGGGCGGCCTCTACGAGGGCCCGCGCCGGGTCGGCTTCCCCCTGCTGCAGGATGGCCACGATCTCTTCCTCTGAGACCATGTTCATGAGGCCGTCTGTCGCCAAGAGCAGTACATCGCCCTCCGAGACGTCGAAGCAGCCGCTGTCGACCTCGAGCGATTCCTCAACCCCCACGGCGCGCGTCAGCATGTTCTTCTGCGGATGGATGCGCGCCTCTGCCTCCGTGAGCTCACCGTGCTCGACGAGGTCCTCGACGTACGAGTGGTCGCGCGTGATCTGCTGGAGCTCTCGCCGTGCAGCAGGTAGAGCCGGCTGTCCCCGACATGCGCCCAGAACGCCCGGCCTTCCTCGATGTGCAGCATGGTCGCCGTCGTCCCCATGCCCTGGCAGTCCGGATGCTGCGCCACTGTGGCGAGGATTTCGTGATTGGCACGATGGATTGCCTCGCGGAGGTCCTGCTCCTCGATGTGCGGCAGTCCCGAGAGAGACTCCCGCACGGACTTGACGAGGATGTGGCTCGCGACTTCTCCGGCCGCATGGCCGCCCATGCCGTCGGCTACCACATAGACCTCCGGGGCAAAGACAGCTGCGCTGTCCTCATTGATCGGCCTGACACAGCCGACGTCGGTCGCTTCATAAACCTTACTCAAAATTCTCACCTCTCGAACCGAAGGGTGACGAGACCGATGCGGATCTTGTCACCAGGGCGCAGATACGCCCTGCCCTCCAGGATTTGACCGTTCACATACGTATGGTTGATGCTGCCGAGATCCTCGATGACATACTGGTTGCCATGACGATAAATCTGCGCATGATGGTGCGACACATAGCCCTCGGGGATCACGATGTGATTGTCGCGCCCGCGTCCTACCATGAGCTGCTCGCCGAAGGCAAAGCGTTTGCCCGCGAGCTCTGGCTCCGGCGCTTCCAGAACGGAGACGACAGCCTCCTGCGGCTTCGTCTCAGGCTCCCGTATCGCCTCTGCCTTCTTGCGCACATCTCCGAAGAGACGCCGCGCGAGTGTCACGGTAAACCAGAGGAGCCACAGGAGCATGCCATATTCGAGCACCACGCGGATGCCCTTGAGAAAAACGGCTGTCACCGCCAATTATATCACCTCATATCGAAGGACCGTCATGCCGATCCGTATCGTATCCCCATGCTGCAGGCGGCAGGAATCGATGCGCCGCCCCTCGACGAATGTGCCATTCGTGCTCTGCGCATCGTAGAGCACATGGCGATGATGCTCATAGGAAATCCAGGCATGCAGCCGCGAGGCATTCGTGTCCGTCAGGATGAATTCATTCTTGTCCCGCCGCCCGATGTAGACCTGCTTCTCCCCGATCTCGAGGTAGGCATCGAGGTCAGGTCCCTCGACAACCGTCAGCGCCGCCATCGCGTGGAAAGCCGGCAGGTTGAGCGGCACGTGGCCGTCGAGTGACGGCCGCTTCTGCAAGACGAGCGTATTGGCAGAGACGTCCTCCATCTCATCCGACCGCCCGCAGCGCAGCTTGTAGACGCCGCGGCTGAGCCTCTCATCCTGCTCCATGCGCACGGTGATCACACCGTCTGCCGCACAGTCCTGCAGAATGATCTGCTTGGCCGCCGTCGTCCGCAGGTCCTCGATGACGCGCCGCGCACAGAGGCGGTGGTAATCCTCGGGGTTCAGCGAGAAGATGAATCCTGTGTCGATGTCTTGCCGCTTCTTGCCCGAGCCTGATGGCGGACTTCCCGCTCCAGGCCGTTCATGAGCTCGACGGTCTCAAGGCTGCTGCTGAATTTCTTATTGAAGAATCCTTCTATGTGATTGGCCAGATACGATTCCCATGCCCCTAGGCCCATGGTTTTCGCCTCCGTTTCTTTTGCAATGACCACTATCCGTACATTATAACAGATATCTGCTGAAAAAGCTGTGAATTTATCGGAAAACGGTCATTCTTCCAGGTGCTTGTTGCGCAGCTGGCCACAGGCCGCCTGGATGTCCGTCCCCATCTCACGCCGCACGGTGACGTTGATATGATGTGCCGTGAGGTAGTGCTCGAACCAGTCGATGCGCGCAGCAGACGGGCGCAAAAGATGGCGCTCCGCCACGGGGTTGATGGGGATGAGATTGACACTGGCTAGCTGGCCGTACAGCAGGGATACGAGTTCCCTCGCCTGTTCCTCACCGTCATTGACGTGGTCGATGAGGATGTACTCGTACGTCACGCGGCGCTTTGTCACCTCAGCGTAGTGGCGCGCTGCGCGCACGACATCCTCGAGCGGATACTTGCGGTTGATCGGCATGAGCGTGCTCCGAAGTTCCTGCTCTGGTGCGTGCAAAGAGACCGACAGCGAAATGGGGATGCCCTCCTCGGCCAGCTTGTACATCTGCGGCACGATGCCCGATGTCGAGAGCGTGATGCTGCGGTAGCTCAGGCCGAGGACATAGTCCTCGTGCAGCAGGCGGATGAAGCCGAGCACGTTCGCGTAATTCATCAGCGGCTCGCCCGAGCCCATGATGACGACTGTGTCGACTTTCGCGCCCTGCCCCTCCGCGCGCAGCATGTCATTGATGGTGATGGCCTGCGAGAGAATCTCGCCCGCCGTCAGATTGCGCGCCATGCCGTGCAGGGTCGAGGCGCAGAAGGCGCAGCCCATGTTGCAGCCGGCCTGCGTCGAGACGCAGATGCTGTTGCCGTAGGGCTGGCGCATGAGCACCGTCTCCACCGCCGTGCCATCGGCGAACTCCAGCAGGAACTTCGTCGTATGGCCATCGGCTGAATCGAGCCGATCCTTGCACTTCGGGCGGCCGATGAAGAAGGCACCGGAGAGCTCCTCGCGGAGCTTCTTCGAGAGATTCGTCATGTCCGCAAAGTCAGTGGCGCCGCGCTGGTACATCCACTCCGCGATCTGGCGGGCGCGGTACTTCGGCAGCGAGAACGGCTGCAGAGCCTTTTGGAGTTCCTCAGAGGTCAGTCCAAATATCGTTCAAGGTCTTATCCTTTTCTTATTCGTCTTATCCATCTTTTTCATACGGCAGATGAAGAAGCCGTCCGTGCGTCGATGTGCGGCAGCAGCTGGACCATCTTCGACTCAG
>ENA-OQEN01000803-OQEN01000803.1-human-gut-metagenome-genome-assembly--contig:-NODE-803-length-12942-cov-1.427624_pt1 | contig 12942 bp, 21 predicted proteins | sample MGYA00242791_ERZ504627 | MGnify/ENA primary metagenome ERZ504627 (study PRJEB26092, sample SAMD00036316) | human gut metagenome | host: Homo sapiens | study: EMG produced TPA metagenomics assembly of... | reverse complement strand
GACCAGGGCCTGGGAAACGTGCCCCGCCGCCCGAAGATGAAGACCCGCCCCGGATAGGCCAGGGGGTTCACTATACCAGCGGCGCTGGCCGTCGCTGGCCATGCCCGGCTACGTTCTGCCGGCACCAGGCGGCATCGACAGCCTGCAAGGAGCCCATCTGGCCGCAGCCTTGTACAGCCCCTTCCCGTACCCAGGGCCATGCCCCATTGCCTTTCATCGCTGACATCGAGAGCCAGCCACGACGCCGTCTGCTGGCGCAGGTCCTGAAGGATGGCTGACAGCAGGTCCAGCAGCCCCGGTTCAGCCGGGTCGAGATATTGGCAGAACACAGTCAATTCACCGCCGCAGGCCGCGTTGATGTCTTCTTCGTCGTTGGGATGGAGGATGAGGCGGCGGAAAGCCGATTGCTGCTGGGCCAGGCATTGTTTCCCGGCCTGGATGGCCAAGTATTCCTGATAGCCGCCGCCGACGGTACCGGCCGTCGTCCCGTCAGCAAAGACGGCCTGATGGCTGCCGATGCCCCGCGGCGTCGACCCTTGGCTGGCGACGACGGTCAGCAGGACAGCCGGCTGGCCGGCCTGTAATTCATGATAAAGTCGGTCAAATAAAGTTTCCATAAATATCACCTGTATAAGAGTAAAATATCTTCGCCCCTGACAGATAGCTGAGCCGGCAGGACAGCCGGCCGTTCCGGTTTGGCAAAGCGCCACCAGAGAGCCTGTGACCCCGCCGTCTGACCGGCATAGCGGAACTTGACGATCCATTCAAAGGGCTGTTCGATTTCTTCAGTCACGACGATGGGCCGGGCATTTTCGCCGTCGCCGCCGTGAAAAGCATGGCCGCGGATGCCGATAGCGCAGAGGTCGTCGCCAACGGGCCGTCCCGTCTGTAAGGTCACCTGCCACGACGGGACAAAGACCGTATCCGCCCCGGCCTTGCGGGCTGCTGCGATGTTCTTGCATCCCGTCAGGACCGCCGCCGCCCGGGACTTGGGGTCGGCAAAGAGTTCTTTCGTCGGTGCACAGGCCGATACGCGGCCGTCGTCGAGGACGGCAATGGCCTGGCAGAGCTGATAGGCTCATCGCGGCTGTGCGTTACCAGGACGACGTCTTTCGGGAATTGCTGTAATAAGTCCTTGAGTTCGGTCATGACTTTTTCTTTTAAATAACTGTCCAGGGCGCTGAACGGTTCATCCAGGAGCAGGATGTCCGGTTCATTGACCAAGATGCGGGCCAGGGCGACGCGCTGCTGCTGACCGCCGGATAATTCAGCCGGTTTCTGCCTTTCCAGTCCCGTCAGCCGCAGTCGTTCCATCATATCCCGGACCTGCTGGCGGGCTTCTCCTTTCGGCGACGCCGTACGGACACCACAGCGGATATTTTCTTCGACGGTCATATTGGGAAATAAGGCATAGTGCTGAAACAGATAGCCCACGCGCCGATGCGGGACAGGGACGTTGACCTGCCGTTCGCTGTCGAAAAAAGTCCGCGTCCCGACGACGATTTTCCCGGCATCAGGCCTTTCGATGCCGGCAATACACTGCAAGGTCTTACTCTTGCCGCAGCCCGAAGCGCCGAGAAGGCCGAGGATGCCACCTTGATGGCGAAGCTGCACGTCGAGGGAAAAAGACCCCCAGCGTTTATGGATATCCAGTTCGATCATGCCAGGTGTCTCCTTTCGCGGCTGCGCTTTTCAAAGAGATTGACTGTCAGCAGGACGACGGCACTGATAGCGAGGTTCACCAGGACCCAGATGAAGGCGCTGTACTCGTCATTGGTCCGCCACAGCTGATAGACCGTCGTCGAAATGGTCGCCGTATTCTTGGGGATATAGCCGATGAGCATACTCGTCGCCCCGTACTCGCCCAGGGCCCGGGCAAAGGCCAGGACCGTCCCGGCGATAATGCCCTGCTTGCAGTAGGGCAGGCGGATGCGCCAGAAAATGAACGTATCCGACAGGCCCAGGGTCTTGCCACTCCAGGCCAGGGTTTCATCGAAACTCTCAAAGGCCCCGCGGGCCGTGCGGTACATGAGGGGAAAGGCGACGACAGCCGACGCCAGGACGCCACCATACCAGGTCATGACGAAGCGGATGCCCACGTCGTTGAGAAAGATGCCGACCGGGTGCTTCAAGCCAAAGACCAGGAGCAGCAGCCAGCCGCAGACCGTCGGCGGCAGGACCAGGGGCAACGTCAGGACGACATCGAGGAGCCCCTTGAGGACCCGCGGCAGGCGGACGACGTAATATGCCAGGGCAAGGCCGCTAAAGAAGACGAGGACGCAGGAAATAGCGGCAATTCGCAGGCTGTTCCAGAGAGGATACCAATCCATAAGCAGCCATCCTTAACCGACGGGGCTGAAGCCGACGCGCTGGAAAACCGTCATGGCTTCTTGGCCCTTGAGGTAATCGAGGAAAGCCTGCGCTTCCTGCGGATGCTTGCTGTTCTTCATGACAGCCGCCGGATAAATGACCTGGCCGCACATGGCTTTCGTCGCTTCGTCGACGGGTTTCAATTTGGCACTGAAAGCATCGGTCGCATAGATGACGCCGCAGTCGGCACTGCCCTCGCGGACCTGGGTCGTCACTTCTTTGACATTCGAGCCATACGTGATGTGGCCGGCCTGGGCGATAGACTGTTCATCGAGGTTGAAGAACTTCAAGATTTTCTGCGTATACTGGCCGACAGGGACATCGCTGTTACCCATGACCAGGCGGATAGAGCCGTCTTTCAATTTCCCAGCCATATCCTTGAAGTCCTTGACGTCCTTCGGATTGCCTTCTGGCGTCACCAGGACGACTTTATTTTCCAAGAGGTCGACGCGGCTGCCGTCCTTGACGAAGTCCAGCTTGTCCGGATTGGCATTGGCGTCTTTCGAGCGTCGAGCTGGTTCATCTGCTTCTGGCTGCCGAGATGAAGAGGTCGCAGTCGGCGCCGTTCTGGATCTGCGTCTTCAATGTCCCCGACGAATCGAAGTTAAAGGAAATTTCCACATCCGGATGTTCTTTCTGATACTGGTCAGCAATCTGGTTCATCGTTTCTGTCATGCTGGCCGCCGCAAAGACCGTCAGATGGACTTTATCGCCGTTCCCGCCAGCTTGTCACTCTTCTTATCCGGCCCGCAGCCGGCCAGGGCAAAGGCCAGGGTCCCGGCCAAGACCGCTGCGACTACTTTTTTTCCACGTCATCATCATGCATCTCCTTACGCAAAGTAAACTAGTTTATCTATATTTACTTGCGACCGCAATCCCGGACTTCACCGCGCAGCAAATCGAGGCCATGAGGAATCGTATCGAGGAAGACATCCATACATTCCTGGCAGGCCTTGGGACTGCGGGCAGGTTGATGATCAGGGTCTTCTTGCGGATGACGCTGACAGCCCGGGACAACATGGCCCGCGGCGTAATCTGCATGGAAGCCGACCGGATAGCTTCGGCAATGCCCGGTGCCTGGCGGTCGGCAACGGCCAGCGTCGCTTCGGGCGTGACGTCGCGATGGCCAAAACCCGTGCCGCCTGTCGTCAAGATGAGGTCGGCCTGGCGCTGGTCGGCCAGCCGGCAGAGCTGCTGTTCCAACGGCCCTTTGCCGTCAGGCAGGAGAAGCTGTTCGATGACTTCAAAGCCGGCCTGTTCCAAGCGCTTGACGATGACCGGGCCGCTGGCATCTTCCCGCAGGCCCTTACTCCCTTTATCCGACAGGGTAATGACGGCTGCCTGATAAGGCCGTTTCCCCTGGCGCGGCACTTCTTCCATGACGTCGCCAGGCCGGATGAGGCGCCTTCGAGGACGCGGGCAAAAACGCCTTCCCGAGGCATGATACAATCGCCGACGGCTTCGTAGACGGCACAGTGATTATGACATTCCTTGCCGATCTGAGTGATTTCCAAGAGGACGTCGCCACAGCGCAATAAGGTCCCGACAGGAAGGGATGAAAAATGGAAGCCGTCGACGACGAGATTTTCACCAAAGGCACCAAATTCCACCTGACCGCCGCGGCGGCGGAAAGCTTCGATACATTCCAGCCCTAGCAGGCTGACCTGGCGGTGCCAGTGTTCGGCATGAGCATCGCCTTCGATGCCCCAGTTTACTACGAATTTACCTTCCGGCACGGCCTGTTTGGCAATTCCCCGGATGGTGCTGATGCAAACAGCATGTACTTTCCCCATTTTCATTATCCTCCAATCTGATTCATCGTCTTGTGTTCACTGATATGGTCCTGTTCCCCAAAGCAATGCTTAGCCGGTTTTTCATGAACAGCCTGGGCTATAGCGTGCTGCAAGGCCTGACAAATAGCGTCTTCCCCCTGGCCGCTGCGAACAAGGGGCCGCAAGTCGACGCCGTCATCATAACAGAGGCAGGGTTTCAAAAAGCCCGTACTCGTCAGGCGCAGGCGGTTGCAGGACGCACAGAAGGCATGGGTATTGGCGGCAATGAAGCCAATACGGCCTTGCAGATACCGGCTCTGGTAATACGAAGCCGGCCCATTGCCCCGCCGTTCACCCGTCGCGGCCAAGTCAGGATAGACCCGGACCAGGAGGGACAAGGTTTCCGCTTCCGATAGGCCGGCCAGGGTCGTCCCGAAGCCGATGGGCATGAGTTCGATGAAACGCACATCGATAGGATAGGTCCGGGCCAGTTCCGCCAGCGGCAAGATCTGATTCCGCGTTTCTGCCAGCAAGACGGCGTTTACTTTGACGTTTACACATTGTGCTGCAGCCTGTTCCAAGGCCTGCCGGACGACGGATAGCTCTCCACCGCCAGTCAGGCTGGCATACTGCCGCTCGTCGAGGCTGTCCAGACTGATGTTGATGCCGTCGATGCCCATACGGACCAGGTCCGGAAGCGCTTCGGACAGCAGAAGGCCATTCGTCGTCAGAGTCACGGAACGGACGCCGTCCATTTCTTTCAGAGCCTTCATGAAGCCACGGCTCCCTTTCGCACCAGCGGTTCGCCGCCCGTATCTTGAAGCGGTCGATACCCAGGGCCAGGGCAGCCCGGCAGATGAGCAGCATTTCTTCATAGCGCAGGACCGCGTCGTGGCCGACGCTGGCCAGGGCTTCGGGCATGCAGTAACGGCAGCGGAGATTGCAGCGGTCCGTCAGGGACAGGCGCAGGTAGTCGATGATCCGCCCCCACTTATCCTTCATGGTGCTCCCCTCCGTCATATTGGAAATGACCGCTCTTGCCGCCGATTTTTTCGACGAGGTGGATATCCTTGATACACATGCGTTTATCGACGGCCTTGCACATATCGTAGACCGTCAGCAAGGCCACGGATACACCCGTCAGCTTCCATTTCGACGCCCGTCTTGCCATCGCATTTGACCGTACACCGGCCTTCGATTTCCGAGGTATCATCATAGAACATAAATTCGACGCCGCATTTAGTCAAATTCAGGATATGGCAGAGTGGAATAAGATCGCTCGTCCGCTTAGCTCCCATGATACCGGCAATGCGGGCCACGCCGAGGACGTCGCCCTTCTTCATGGCGCCGGCTTTGACGGCTTCATAACAGTCACGGCTCATGGCGATACGGCCGCAGGCCACAGCCGTCCGGGCCGTTATCGCCTTGCCGCTGACGTCGACCATGACGGCATCGCCTTACTGTCGATATGAGTAAACTTGTTCACCAGACCACCTACTTTCCAAAACCGCAATTCGGGAAGGTACAGACGGGGCAATTCAGGCACAGGCCGCCTTCACCGAGACCGGCCAGATCTTCTGCCGTTACCGGGACGTCGGCTATGAGTGACGGCAGGACGAGGTCGAAAATCGTCCGCTTGGCGTACATGACACAGCCCGGCAGGCCGACGATGGGGCGGCGTCGCGGCATAGGCCAGGAGGAACATGGCTCCCGGCAGGACCGGAGCGCCGTAGGAAACCATGCAGGCACCGGTATTCTTGATGGCCAGCGGCGTCTGGTCATCGGGGTCGACGCTCATGCCACCGGTACAAAAGACCATATCCATGCCCTGAGCCAGCATATCCTGGATAGCCGCCGTAATGGCCGCCGGGTCATCGGCCAAGGTCGTGTGCATGGCCATGACGGCCCCGTATTCAGCCAGCTTGCTTTCGATGACCGGCGTAAACGTATCTTCAATGCGGCCGTGAAAGACTTCATTACCCGTCGTGACGACGCCGGCCTTTTTTGACCGAAGGGATGGACGTCCAGGAGCGGTGCCGGACCGGCCGCTTCCTTAGCCGCTGCCATCTTATCCTTCTTGATGACCAGGGGAATGATGCGCGTACCGGCCAGTTTATCGCCCTTACGGACCGGGAAGCCGCCATGGCGGGTGGCAATCATCATTCTCCCAAAGAATTGACGGCTTCAACCGTCGCGCCGGATGGTCAGGACGCCGTCGCAATCGGCGATGAGTTCGATTTTCCCTTCTTTCGGCTCACTGCCATGCATATTCGTCCCCAGGCAGATATCGCGCAGGATGGCCGCGGCTTCATCTTCATGGAGCAAGGTATCGTCCTTTTCCCAGATGTAGACGTGGTCCTTGCCGACAGACAACAGGACCGGGATATCTTCCTTAGTAATCACATGGCCCTTGCGGAAGACCGGGCCTTTGGTGACGCCGCGGATGATCTGGGTAATATCGTGACAGAGGACATGACCGACAGCCTCTTCGGTTTTCATCATTTCATAACTATCTATCCTTCCATTGTTTGTAATTTCTGCAGTTCATCGTCATTGAACCACTGCTGGAACTGACGGTCTGCCATGGCGTGCAGGGCTTCATCCATCTGTTCATACCGGGCCAGGATGATCTCAGCCTGCCGAGTCAGGACCGACCGGCCGCCGTCTTTGCCGCCGACATAACGGCGGATGAGGGGAAATCCCCAGATGGCCTCGGCATTACGCATGATCGTCCAGGCCTTGGAGTACGACATCGCCATTTCCCGGGCTGCCCCCTGAAGGGAACCGTGACGGCGGACACCGTCCAGCAGTTCTGCACGCCGGGGCCAAAAGCCCGCTTATCCCCCAGGAGACACAGCGTCACCTTGCAGTGCAGCTTCTCTTTGGCCATAACCCCACCTCCTTCAAGCGTTATTCGTATCTGAAAATAACGCTTGTACTTAAACTTATTATACATGAAAATTTGTTAGCTGGCCATACTTTTTTTGTAATTGTATATCCGTCAGTACTCATCATGTTATAATGTACTTATTATGTGTAAAGGATGTGATAGGATGTCAAAAACACGTCGTTCCCCGTCACTGGGCCTGATTGTCCTGGCTGGCGGCCTCAGCACCCGGATGGGCCGCGATAAGGCAGGCCTTCCCTGGCATGACACGGATTTGCTGACAGACCTGCTCCTGCGCAGCCAGGCCTATCCTTTTTCAGAACGCATCATCGCCATCAATCGGCTTATACACCGCATGAGCTGCCTGCGAAATTAGTCCGCACGATCCATCTCGTCGCGGACAGTTATCCCGGCTGCGGCCCCTTAGGCGGCCTGGAAGCCGCTTTGCACAGTGTACCAGCGAGTTCTACCTGGCCCTCTCTGTCGATCTTCCCTTTTACAACTTTGCCCCCGTCCCGGACCTGGTCAAGTTACTGCGGCACCAGCCTGACCTGCTGGCTGTCATTCCCAGGACCGAAAACAAGCAGGACCAGCCCTTGGCCGCCTTATACAGCCGCCAGCTCCTGCCGGCCGTCGCGGACCATCTGCAAAAGGGCGAATACCGCTTACGCCGCCTCTACCAGGCCGTGCCGGCAGCCTACGTGGATGAATCCTTCCGGCCTGCCTTATACCTCAACATCAATACGCCCGAAGCTTATGAAGCCGCCAAAGGGCGCGATGCCAACAGTTGCCGCCAAGTCCCGGTCGTCACCCTGACAGCCCCGGACTCCGGCGACGGCAAGACGACAGCCGCCACGGCAGCCATTGCTGAATTGACGCGGCGCGGCTACCAGGTCGCCTATATCAAGAGCACCCACCATATCGTCACCCGCCAAAAGATTGGGTCCGACACGGACCGGGCCCAAAAAGCCGGCGCCGTCTCGGTCTGTCTCTGCGGCCCGGCCGATGTCCCCGAAGGCCTGTCGAAAGAAGACTATATCCTCGCCCTGTCCCAGCAGCAGCTGGCCGACCTGGTCCTCGTCGAAAGCCGCAGCCACGGACCATTCCCGCGGATCGACGTGACCCAGGCCGACACCGGGACACTGGTCGATGACATCTTATTCCTCACGGGTTACCGTTCGTCGGCGATATAATCGTTTTGTTCTTTTCTTCCTTGCACCTCCACAAAAGAAGTCCTACACTGAGACTAGTAAAGTATATCTTATCCGTGGTATACTAAAAATCTCCAGTTTATTTTTAAGTGAGGTGTTACTATGTGTGCCTATAAAAAAATAGACACCGTCTGTCCCTACTGTGGCACAGGCTGCGTCATCACCTGCACGGTCGACACGGAAGAGAACCGGGTCATCGAAGCCAAAGGCTCGCCGCGCGGTGTCAACAACGAAGGCCGTCTCTGCCTGAAAGGGCTGTACGGCTGGGACTACCTGAACGACCCTCAGATTCTGACTAAGCGGATCCGTAAACCGATGATCCGCAAAAACGGCAAGGGTACGCCCCTCGTCGAAGTATCCTGCAGGAAGCCATCGAATACGCTGCGACCCGCCTCAAGGCAATCATCAAGGAATACGGCCCGGATGCCGTCATGGGCGCCGGTTCGGCCCGCGGTCCCGGCAATGAGGCCGCCTATATTACCCAGAAATTCATGCGCGCCGTCGTCGGCACGAACAATGTCGACCACTGCGCCCGCATTTGACACGCTCCATCGGTTACCGGACTCGGTGAGTCCGTCGGTGAAGGTGCTATGTCTTTCAGCGTTCCCGAACTCGAAGATGCAGAAGTCATTTTCGATATCGGCTATAACGCGCCGGTCTCGCATCCCCTCGTCGCCCGCCATATCGTCCGGGCCAAGAAGAAGGGCTGCAAGATCATCTGTGTCGATCCGCGCCTGACAGAAACAGGGCGCATCGCCACCATTTATCTGCCTATCAAGGGCGGCACGAACATGCTCTTCCTCAACGCCATGGCCCATGTCATCGTCACGGAAGACCTGGTCGACCACGATTTCATCGAAAAGCATACGACAGGCTTTGCCGACTATGCCAAAGAAGTGGCCCAGGAAAAATACGCTCCGGAAGCCGTCGCTGCGGCAACCCATCTCGACCCCGGCGACATCCGCCGGGCTGCGCGCCTGTTCGCCTCGTCCAAGCACACCATGACCCTCTGGGGCATGGGCATCACCCAGTTCTCACAAGGCGTCGAATGTGTCATCGCCTGCTCCAACCTGAGCCTCATGACCGGCAACTACGGTCATTACGCCACCGGCGTCGGCCCCGTCCGCGGCCAGAACAACGTCCAGGGAACCTGCGATATGGCGTCCTGCCCAACCAGTATCCCGCTATCAGGATGTGACCGACGACGCGATCCGCCATAAATTCGAAAGGGCCTGGGGCGTCTCCCTGCCGGCCCATGTCGGCCTGCCCTTGACCTACGTACCAGATAAAGTCCTGCGCGAACCGGACCCGAAAAAACGGATCCATGCCTATTACATCATCGGCGAAGACCCGGCCCAGTCCGACCCGGACCTGCCGGAAATCCGCCGCACCTTGTCGGCCATCGACCTGGTCATCGTCCAGGATATCTTCTTCAACAAGACCTGCGAATATGCCGACGTCGTTTTCCCGGCCACGGCCTGGGGCGAACACAACGGCGTATACACGGCCTGCGACCGCCGCTTCCAGCGTGTCCGCAAGCTCATCGAACCTCAGCCGGGCTGCAAGACGGACTGGGAAATCCTCTGCCTCATGGCAACGGCCATGGGCTATCCCATGCACTATGACAACACCGAACAGATTTGGGATGAAATGCGCTCCCTGTGCCCGAAATTCGCCGGCGCCAGCTATGAAAAATGGTCGAGAACCACGGCGTCCAGTGGCCCTGTACGGAAGACAGCCCGGACGACACGGGGACGCAGTATCTCCATAAAGACGCCCAGTTCGCCACGGCTGACAGCAAAGGCCATTTCTACTACTATCCCTGGACCCCGGCCAAAGAGCTGGAAAGTCCCGAATACCCCCTGTCCCTGTCGACAGTCCGCGAAGTCGGCCACTACTCCGTCCGTACCATGACCGGCAACTGCCGCCTCCTGGCCGATTTGGCCGATGAACCGGGCTACATCCAGATGAACCCGGAAGACTGCAGGAACTGGCATCGCCAACGGCGACCTGGTCCGCGTCGTCTCCAAGCGGGGCCATACCATCACCCGCTGCCAGGAAACAGACCGCGTATCCAAGGGGGCTACGTATATGACCTACCAGTGGTGGATCGGCGCTTGCAATGAACTGACGTCAGCAGCCCTGGACCCGAAGAGCCATACGCCGGAATTTAAATACTGTGCCTGCCGCGTCGAAAAAATCGACGACCAGAAACAGGCCGAACGCGATGTAAAAGCGCAATACGCCGCCATCCGCGCCCGCATGGGCATTGAAGTAAAGGAGGTGTAAACGATGTTTAAACACGTCAAGACAGACCCGGAACTCTGCATCGGCTGCAAGACCTGCATGGCCGCCTGTGTGGCCAGCCATACGGGCAAGGCCCTGTTCGCCCTCAAGCCGAAGAGCTTCGACTTCACACCGCGGGTCCATGTCGTTTACACGTCGAAGGTCACCAAAGCCGTCCAGTGCCAGCAATGCCCGAAGCCGCGCTGCATGGAAGCCTGCCCCTTCCATTGCATCTCCCTGGGGCCGGACTCGGTCGTCATCGACGAAGATGCCTGCCGGGGCTGCGGGAAATGTTCCCGTGCCTGCCCCTTCCAGGCCATCAACATGACCAAGATCTACCACGTGACACCAAAGGCCGCCCCTTCCGCATCGTGCTTATAAATGCGACCTCTGCGCCAACACAGAAACGGGAGAACCGGCCTGCATCCCCGCCTGCCCGACGGAAGCCCTGAGTCTCTTCGACCGGCTGTCGTCGCCGCCCAGCGGGCTAAATTGAAGGCACAAAAAGAAGCCGCCAAAACGCAGGCAGCTTATGAAAAAGCATTGAAAAAAGGAAAGCCATAACCATGGAAATCGTTACGATTACCGAAGCAAGGCGCCGTCTCGACGGCGCCTTGCCTTCCTATAAAGCGAAAATCGAATACGTTACACCGGACCAGGCCCTGGGCCGCATCACAGCCCGGGACATTACGGCGGCCCATGCCTATCCGCCGTACCGCAAATCGCCTTTCGACGGCTACGCCATCCACAGCCATGGCCAAAAAGACTATGAAGTCATCGCGACTATCGGTGCCGGCGTCGTCTACGAAGGGCCCGTCGCAGCCGGACAGGCAGTGCGCCTCATGACGGGTTGTGCCGTCCCAGATGACTGCGATACCGTCATTCCCCAGGAATATGTCAACCGCCATGGTGCCCGTATGGAAGTGACAGAAAGCATCGCACAGGGCAGCAATATCATCCCGATAGGCGAAGAATGTAAGCCCGGCGCTGTCATCATCCCAGCTGGACGAAACTCACAGCCGGGGCGCTTTCCGTCGCCGTCGGACTGGGAAACTATCGGCTGCCCGTCTATGCCAAACCAGAGGTCCTCTTCCTGACCTCCGGCCGGGAGCTAGTCATGGCCGGTGAAAAGCGGCACGCTGGACAGATTTACAACTCCAACGCCTATCTCTTTCAGTCTTTATTGGAACAGTACGGCGCAGAGGTCACTTTTTACCATGTATCGGACGGGCCGGATCAGCTAACCGATGAAATAGCTGCCGTCCACCGCCTGGCTCAGGGCAAGGACCTCATCGTCAGCACAGGCGGCGTCTCTGTCGGCCTCTATGACACGATGCCTCAGATTTACGAAGCCCTCGGTGCTATCCAGCTTTACAACCGCATCACCATGCGGCCAGGCTCAGCCTCGTATGGCGGCGTCATCGACGATAATGGCCATAGGATACTCATCCTCGGCCTGTCCGGCAATCCGTCGGCCTCGTTCAACGCCTTCCACCTATTGGCCGTGCCCATCCTGCGCCGCCTCAATGGCGAAAAGGACTGGGAATTCCCCCGGATCACCTGCCACCTGGGCGACGGGATCCACAAGCAGAACCCTGTCGACCGCTTCGTCCAGGGCCGCCTGACCTACGAACAGGGCCAACCCATCTTTACACCAATACGACCTTGACGTCCAGCGCCCTCCTGGGCCTCGCCCATACCAACGCCTTGGCATACATAAAAAAGGAACGCCGACTCTCACGACCGGCGCCACGGTAGAAGCGCTGTTACTGGAATAATCGTAGGTCCTTCGTCATAACTTCCGACTATACACAGGATTTGGTCCTATGTCAAGTTTGAGTACAAATTAAATTGAGGTTTCTATCAATCAGTTATCCAGCAATCAAAGCTGCCTTTTTCTTGTAGTTTGCATATAATTTTTCATAGTCATTGGGTGACATATAGTTACAGTGACTGTGAATTCGAACGGTATTATAAAACGTGTTAATGTATTCAAACACCAGCATATAGGCTTGTTGATAATTTTCAATCTTAAATCGATTCAGCCATTCTCGCTTAATCAAGGCATGGAATGATTCTATGCAGGCATTATCCCATGGATAGCCTTTCTTCGAATAGCTGCGGCGCATCTGTGCGGTTTCCTTGATATAGGATTGCGAAAGATATTGACAACCGCGGTCCGTGTGAATTACTACCAGACGGCCTGGATTCCTGGTTTGCTTTGCCATTTGAATCATCCTAACAATGCTAGATGCATCCAACTTCCGGGATAAATTCCAGGCAATGATTTTCCGAGAAAACAAATCCATGATACTGGCAGATACACAAATCCTTCAGTGGTCCAAATATAAGTAATATCGCTGCACCAGATTGTGTCTGGTCTTGGCGGATTAAATTGTTCTTGCAGAATGTTAAC
>ENA-OQEN01000802-OQEN01000802.1-human-gut-metagenome-genome-assembly--contig:-NODE-802-length-12948-cov-1.518602_pt1 | contig 12948 bp, 18 predicted proteins | sample MGYA00242791_ERZ504627 | MGnify/ENA primary metagenome ERZ504627 (study PRJEB26092, sample SAMD00036316) | human gut metagenome | host: Homo sapiens | study: EMG produced TPA metagenomics assembly of... | reverse complement strand
CCGCTGGTTTACCCTGTTTTGCATGTTCTGCTTCCCGTTCAATCAGCTGCAGAAAACGGTTTTTCATCCAGATTGGTGCAACAATCAGACGATTCCATTTCTTCGGCTCCGATATCCGGAAAGCATATTAAATACAGCCGTTGCATCTTCTCCAAAACGTTCATCACAGGTAAAAATACCACAGTCTGTATATAGAACAAATGTTTGAAGATGGAAATATGAAAGAAAGGAAAAGAGCCATGGCAAAAAAGGAAACTTATGATGCGGGGAGCATATCTGTTCTGGAAGGACTGGAAGCAGTCCGCAAACGTCCTGGTATGTATATCGGAAGTGTCTCTCGAAAGGACTGAATCATCTGATTTATGAGATTGTTGATAACGCAGTGGAATGAGCATCTGGCAGGATACTGCAGTCAGATCCATGTGGTGCTGGAAAAAGATGGTTCCTGTACCGTAACAGATAATGGCCGGGGAATTCCGGTGGATATGCATGAGAAAGGGATGTCTGCGGAACGTCTGGTATTTACGACACTTCATGCAGGTGGTAAATTTGACAATTCTGCTTATAAAACAAGCGGTGGGCTCCATGGAGTCGGATCTTCCGTTGTGAATGCACTTCTACTTATCTGGATATCAAGGTAAGCCGTGATGGATATGTACATCATGACCACTATGAACGTGGAATTCCTACGATCGAACTGGAGAACGGACTTCTTCCGAAACTTGGCAGGACAAAAGAGACCGGAACCTGCATCAATTTCCTGCCGGATCCGGAAATCTTTGAGAAAACACGTTTTTCTGCTACAGATGTTAAGAGCCGTCTTCATGAGACTGCTTATCTGAATCCGGAGCTGACGATCATTTTTGAAGATCTGCGTGGAACAGAGCCGGTCAAAGAAGAGTACCATGAGCCGGAGGGTATTGTGGGCTATATCCGTGACATGAATCACAGTACAGAGGCGCTTCATGAACCTGTTTATCTCAAAGGAGAAGCAGATGGGATTCAGGTGGAAGTTGCTTTTCAGTATACAAATGAATTCCGTGAGAATGTTCTTGGATTCTGTAATAATATCTACAATGCAGAAGGTGGTACACACCTGACCGGATTTAAGACAACATTTACAACAGTTATGAACACGTATGCCAGAGAGATCGGTATTCTCAAAGATAAAGATCCGAATTTTACCGGTGCGGATATCCGTAATGGAATGACTGCAGTCGTATCAATCAAGCATCCGGCACCTCGCTTTGAGGGTCAGACAAAGACAAAGCTGGATAACCAGGATGCAGCCAAGGCAACAGGAAAAGTACTGGGAGAGCAGCTGGTCCTGTATTTTGACCGTAATCTTGAAACATTGAAAATGATTCTTCCTGTGCGGAAAAGGCAGCGAAGATCCGTAAGACAGAGGAACGTGCCAAAACGAATCTTCTTACAAAACAGAAATATTCATTTGATTCCAATGGAAAACTTGCCAACTGCGAGAAAAAGGATCCGTCACAGTGTGAGATCTTTATCGTAGAGGGAGATTCCGCAGGCGGTTCTGCAAAAACAGCCCGTAACCGTAATTATCAGGCAATCCTTCCAATCAGGGGCAAGATTCTGAATGTTGAAAAAGCAACCATTGACAAAGTGCTTGCCAATGCGGAGATCAAGACTATGATCAATGCATTTGGATGCGGATTTTCTGAAGGATATGGAAATGATTTCGATATAAGCAAACTTCGCTATGACAAGATCGTGATCATGGCGGATGCCGATGTTGACGGTGCGCATATTTCCACACTGCTTCTGACATTGTTCTATCGTTTTATGCCGGAACTGATCTATGAAGGCCATGTATATATTGCGATGCCGCCACTCTATAAGGCAATGCCGAAAAAGGGACCGGAAGAATATCTGTATGATGATAAAGCACTTGAAAAATATCGTAAGACACATAAACCGGGAAGCTTTACTTTGCAGAGATACAAAGGTCTTGGAGAGATGGATGCAGAACAGCTGTGGGAGACCACGCTGAATCCTGAGACTCGAAGAATGAAACGCGTGGAGATAGAAGATGCACGTCTTGCATCCAGTGTGACAGAAGTTCTGATGGGCAGTGAAGTTCCGCCGCGTAAGGCATTTATTTACGAGCATGCAGCCGATGCAGAACTTGATGTATAAGGTGGGATAAGATATGGAAACAAAACAGGAAAATGTAATTCGTACCGATTATTCGGAAATTATGCAGAAATCATACATCGATTATGCAATGAGTGTTATCATTTCCCGTGCTCTTCCGGATGTGCGTGACGGTCTGAAACCAGTACAGAGAAGAACGTTGTATGATATGTATGAACTGGGAATCCGCTATGACCGTCCGTATCGTAAATGTGCACGTATTGTCGGTGATACCATGGGTAAATATCATCCACATGGTGACAGTTCCATTTATGACGCACTTGTTGTTATGGCACAGGATTTCAAAAAAGGCAGAACACTTGTAGACGGACATGGTAACTTCGGTTCAATCGAGGGTGACGGCGCAGCTGCCATGCGTTATACAGAGGCACGACTGGAAAAACTGACACAGGATGTATTTTTGAGTGATCTTGATAAGAATGTAGTGGACTTTGTTCCGAACTTCGATGAGACGGAAAAAGAACCATCGGTACTTCCGGTGCGCATCCCGAACATTCTGGTAAATGGTGCAGATGGTATTGCGGTCGGCATGGCAACCAGTATTCCACCACACAATCTAGGGGAAGTCATCGATGCTGTCAAAGCATATATGAAAGATAACACGATCAGTGTCAAAGGACTGATGCGATATATCAAAGGGCCGGATTTTCCGACCGGAGGTATTGTGGTCAATAAAGATGATCTCCATAAGATCTATGAGACAGGGAGCGGCAAAATCCGCCTGCGTGGAAAAGTAGAAGTAGAGAAACTCAAAGGCGGAAGAAAACAGCTTGTCATTACGGAGATTCCATATACCATGCTGGGAGCAAACATTGGCAAGTTCCTGAATGACGTGGCATCTCTTATAGAAACAAAGAAGACAACAGATATCGTAGATATCTCCAATCAGTCTTCCAAGGAAGGCATCCGTATCGTACTGGAACTTAAGAAAGATACCGATGTGGAAAATCTGACCAATATGCTGTATAAGAAAACGCGTCTGGAAGATACGTTTGGCGTAAATATGCTGGCAGTTGCTGACGGCAGACCGGAAACATTAAGCCTGAAGCAGATTATTGAATATCACGTTGATTTTGTGTTTGAGATCACAACACGTAAATATCACACACTGCTGGACAAAGAACTGGAAAACAGGAAGTTCAGGAAGGTCTGATCAAAGCGTGTGATGTGATCGACCTGATCATTGAGATCCTCCGTGGCAGTAAGAATCGTGAACAGGTCAAGAAATGTCTGGTAGAAGGAATTACAGAGGGAATTAAATTCAAGTCAAAAGCCAGTGAGAAGGCTGCTGCAAAACTTCTTTTTACAGAACGTCAGGCAAATGCCATTCTGGATATGCGTCTGTATAAACTGATCGGTCTGGAAATTGAAGCACTGCAGGCTGAGCATGAAGAGACAATGAAAAACATTGCTCTTTATAAAGATATCCTGGACAATTATGATTCCATGGCGGCCGTGATCATCAAAGACATGGACGCCATCAAGAAAGAATACGGAAGAAAAACGCCGTACAGCGATTGAAAATGCAGAAGAAGCTGTCTATGAAGAGAAGAAGATGGAAGAGATGGAAGTCTGCTTCCTGATGGATCGCTTTGGTTATATGAAGCTTATAGATAAAAATGCTTATGAGCGAAACAAAGAAGCTGTTCATAATGAAAATAAATATGTATTCAACTGTATGAATACAGACAAGATCTGTATATTTACAGATACAGGCAAGATGCATACGATCAAAGCCGTTGATATACCGCTTGGCCGTTTCCGCGACAAGGGAACACCGGTGGACAATCTCAGTAATTATGACAGTTCCCAGGAACGCATGCTTTATGTGGCACCGGTAGGACAACTGCGTTCAGACAGGTTGCTGTTTGTGACAAAGACTTCTATGTGCAACTGGTAGAAGGTGCGGAATTTGATGTGGCTAAAACGAACGATCGCGTCAACAAAGCTGGCGGATGAAGATGAACTGATCTTTATTGGCAGTGCTTCCGAGATGGAGCAGATTGTGCTCCAGAGCCATGGAGGCTGCTTCCTGCGATTCCTGACACAAGAAGTTTCGACAATGAAGAAAACTGCACTTGGTGTGCGGGGCATGAAACTGGCAGACGATGATTATCTGGAGCATGCATACCTTCTGGCAGGTCATCAGGAATATACGATTTCCTATCATGATAAAGAATATGCACTGAATAAAGTGCGGCTTGCAAAGCGGGATACGAAGGGCATAAAGCCGAGGATATAAAAAAAACCTTGCTTTTCCGGAAGTAAGGTGCTAGAATGAACTTAACATGATAACGGACAACAAGAGAGTGGACTTCGGTCCACTCTTTTTGCGAGATGCTCCGGATGTGCGAAAGGCAGGTGGAAATATGAGCAGACGGGATGAATATGAACAGAAAGCAGAAGCATTGCTGGCACCGATCGTTGAGGGCCAGGGATTCGAACTGGTAGATGTAGAATATGTGAAGGAAGCAGGAAACTGGTATCTTCGTGGATATATCGACAAGCCGGGTGGAATTACTGTTAACGATTGTGAGGCAGTCAGCAGAGCGTTCAGTGATAAACTGGATGAGAACGATTTTATTGAAGACAGCTATATCATGGAAATCAGTTCGCCGGGTCTTGACAGACCACTGAAAAAGGAGAAGGATTTTGCCAGAAGCATGGGTAAACTGGTAGAGATCCGGACCTATCGTCCAATCGAAAAGCAGAAAGAATTCTGTGGGATTTTAAATGCATATGATGAAAGCAGTGTGACGATCGATGAGGACGGGCAGTTACGCACATTTGACAAAAAGGATATTGCCCTGATCCGTCTGGCAATTGAGTTTTAAATACGATTCAGATATGCTTTGATAAAATAGGAGGAAATAACAAAAATGAACAAAGAGTTAATGGAAGCCCTGGATATCCTGGAAAAAGAAAAAAACATCAGCAAGGATACATTACTGGGTGCGATTGAGCAGTCCCTGATCCAGGCTTGCAAAAACCATTTTGGTAAAGCAGATAATGTGCATGTGACGATCAATCCGGAAACATGTGATTTCAGCGTTTACGCAGAACGTGAAGTAAAGGAATTCGTAGATGATCCGGCACTGGAAATTTCCTGGTGGATGCACAGAAAATCAATACAAATGCAGAACTGGGAGATATGATCAAAGTTGAGATCCATTCTAAAGAATTCGGCCGTATTGCAACGCAGAATGCAAAGAACGTAATTCTTCAGAAAATCCGTGAGGAAGAACGTAAAGTCCTTTATGATCAGTATTATGGAATGGAAAAAGAAGTTGTCACAGGTATCGTACAGCGTGTAATGGGCAAAAATGTCAGTGTAAATCTTGGCAAGGCAGACGGTATCTTGAGTGAGAATGAGCAGGTGAAAGGTGAGGAATTTGAGCCTACAGAAAGAATCAAGTTTATATCCTTGAAGTCAAAGATACACCGAAAGGACCTCGTATCCTTCTGTCCAGAACACATCCGGGACTTGTAAAACGTCTGTTTGAATCTGAAGTTGCCGAAGTGAAAGACGGAACTGTTGAGATCAAGAGTATTGCCAGAGAAGCAGGTTCCCGTACCAAGATTGCTGTATGGAGCAATGATCCTGATGTAGATCCGGTAGGTGCATGCGTTGGTATGAACGGTGCAAGAGTCAATTCCATCGTAGAGGAACTGCGTGGTGAGAAGATCGACATCATCAACTGGGATGAAAACCCGGCAATCTTGATTGAAAATGCACTGAGTCCGGCAAAGGTTATCGCTGTTATGGCGGATCCGGATGAAAAGACTGCACTGGTAGTCGTTCCGGATTATCAGTTGTCTCTTGCAATTGGTAAAGAAGGACAGAATGCACGTCTTGCGGCTCGTCTGACCGGATTTAAGATCGATATCAAGAGTGAGACTCAGGCAAGAGAGTCTGGAGAACTGTATGATTATGATGACGAGGACGAGTACTACGACGAAGAGGAGTACAGTGAAGAAGGTGCTGTAGAGTCAGGAGAAACAGAGACTGAAGAAACAGAGGAAGTTTCAGAAGAAACTACTGTTGAAGAATAATCTATGAAGACAAAGAATAAAACACCTCTGCGCCAGTGTACCGGCTGCAGAGAAATGAAAAGTAAGAAAGAAATGATCCGTGTACTGAGAACTCCGGAGAATGAGATCGTGCTTGATGCAACAGGCAGAAAAAACGGAAGAGGTGCGTATGTATGTCTTTCCCAGGAATGTCTGGAAAAAGCCGTAAAAACCCGGGGACTGGAACGGTCACTGAAGACCGCAATGACCGGATGAAGGTCTATGAAGACCTGAAAAAGGAGTTAAACGATATTGAAAAACAACAATAAGTTTTATCACTGCTGGGGCTTGCCACAAAAGCAGGTAAGATAGCCAGCGGAGAATTCTCCACAGAGAAATCTGTGAAGAGCGGAAAAGGTTTTCTGGTACTGGTTGCGGCAGACGCATCCGAAAATACAAAGAAAAAATTCCGTAATATGTGTGAGTTTTACGAAGTACCGGTATATTTCCTCGCGGATAAAGAGGAACTGGGAAAATTCTGCGGCAAGGAATTTCGTGCCAGTCTGGCGGTACAGGATGAGAACTTTGCGAAAGCAATGCTGAAAGAACTTGAGAAGATGGAACAGTAAATGTAAACAGTGTGATCCAGAATCAGCAAGATCCGAAGTCATTGACGTGAAGGAGGAATCAATGTGCCGAAGAGCAGAGAGCATGAACCTGCCAGAATAAAAGAACATTTATCACAAAGGGGAAAGGAGCAGATTACCAACGTGGATAATTCCAGAACAGATGAAAAAATGGTAACAACTAAACCGGAAGCAGAGAAGACAGAGGCTCCCAAAAAGAAAAAAAATATTATTCGTGTATATCACGCACAGAATGCAAGTGACGGTGGCAAAAACAGACCGAAACGTCCGGCATCAGATAAAAAACCGGCTGCAAGACCGCAGCAGAAACCACAGGCTGTAAAACCGGCTGAACCGGTACAGCAGAAACCGGCTGCAGAAGTAGCACCAAAGAAACCGCAGGCAGCGGCACCGTCTGAGACTCCGGAGACAAAGAAACCGACAGAGATCAGACAGGCAGCACCGGTACAGAACAATTCTGCAAGACCGCAGAGACAGGAACAGTCCGGTTACAATAATAACAGAGGACAGAACCGCCAGAATAATCGTGACGGAAGAGATTCAGGCCGTGACAATCGTGGTGGAGATAACAGAGGAAACCGTGATTTCCGTGGCGGAGAAAAAAGATTTTCTGATCGCAATGGAAATAATGGACAGGGTCGTCCGAATCGTGACGGAAATCGTCCGGCCAGACCACAGGGTGAAGGTCGTCCGGCACGTCAGGGTGATGGAAATGGCCGTCCGATGAGAGGTCAGGGTGGACGCCCGCAGCAGGGTGGCCAGGGAAGACCAGGACAGGGCGGAAACGGAAGACCGGATAACAGAGGTGAAGGACGCTTTGGCGGAAACAACCGTGGCGGACAGAGAAATGGCGGCGGAAGAAGAGAGAATGACGCTGTATTTACACCAGAACTGACAAAAACATCCAAAGACAGCAAGAGAGAGCGTGACAGAGAGAATAAGAACAAAAAGAAAGACTTTGAGAAATCCGGTGCAGGTCATAACAGACCGAACCAGGGTGGAAGAAGAAATCTTTCCAGAATTCCGAAAGCTCTTCAGAAACCGACTCCTCAGCCAAAACAGGAAGAGAAGAAACCAGAAGTAAAAGAAATCACACTTCCGGAGAAAATGACAATCCGTGAGCTCGCAGAAGCTATGAAGATGCAGCCGTCTGTAATCGTTAAAAAACTGTTCCTGGAAGGAACTATGGTAACGGTAAACCATGAGATCGACTTTGAAAAAGCACAGGAGATCGCACTGGATTATGACATTATCGCAGAGCCGGAAGAGAAAGTAGACGTTATCGAAGAACTTCTGAAAGAAGACGAAGAAGATGAAGCGGATATGGTTTCGAGACCGCCGGTAGTCTGTGTCATGGGTCACGTTGACATGGTAAAACATCTCTTCTGGATGCAATCCGTGATACACATGTAACCAGAGGGGAAGCAGGTGGAATCACACAGCACATTGGTGCATCTGTAGTTGAGATCAATGGACAGAAGATCACATTCCCTGGATACACCGGGACATGAAGCATTTACTGCAATGCGTATGCGTGGTGCAAACTCCACAGATATCGCAGTACTTGTTGTTGCAGCAGATGATGGTGTTATGCCACAGACTGTTGAGGCAATCAGCCATGCGAAAGCAGCGGGTGTTGAGATCATTGTTGCAATCAACAAGATCGATAAACCAAGTGCAAATGTGGAAAGAGTAAAACAGGAACTTTCCGAATATGAACTGATTCCGGAAGACTGGGGTGGAAGTACTATTTTTGTACCGGTATCTGCCCATACAGGAGAGGGAATCGATACACTGCTTGAAATGATCCTTCTTTCTGCAGAGGTACTGGAACTCAAGGCAAATCCGAATCGTGCGGCAAGAGGTCTTGTTATTGAGGCTCAGCTTGATAAAGGTAAGGGACCGGTTGCCACAATTCTTGTACAGAAAGGTACACTTCATGTAGGCGACTTTATTGCAGCAGGCGCATGCAGTGGTAAAGTGCGTGCAATGATGGATGACAGAGGCAGACGTGTCAAAGAAGCAGGTCCTTCTACACCGGTTGAGATCCTTGGCCTCAGTGATGTTCCGAATGCAGGTGAGATCCTGATGGCATTCCCGAGCGATAAGGAAGCCAAGAGCTTTGCAGCTACATTCGTTACTGAAAACAAGAAACATCTGCTTGAAGAAACAAAAGGCAAACTTTCTCTGGATAACCTGTTTGATCAGATCCAGGCAAGTGACCTCAAAGAGCTCCCGATCATCGTCAAAGCAGACGTACAGGGTTCTGTCGAGGCTGTTAAACAGAGTCTGACCAAGCTGTCCAATGAAGAAGTTGTTGTTCGTGTGATCCACGGCGGTGTTGGAGCTGTCAATGAGTCTGATGTATCTCTGGCAGCTACATCCAATGCGATCATTATCGGATTCAATGTTCGTCCGGATGCTATGGCAAAACAGCTGGCTGATCAGGAGGGCGTAGATCTTCGTCTTTACAAAGTTATTTATCAGGCAATCGAAGATGTGGAAGCTGCTATGAAAGGTATGCTTGATCCGGTATACGAGGAAAAAGTTATCGGCCATGCAGAGGTTCGTCAGCTGTTCAAAGCTTCAGGTGTCGGTACAATTGCAGGAAGTTATGTTCTGGATGGTATTTTCCAGAGAAACTGCAAGGTACGTATTACACGTGAAGGCGAGCAGGTATTCGAAGGTGAACTTGCTTCTCTGAAGCGCTTCAAGGATGATGTTAAAGAAGTAAAAGCAGGATACGAATGTGGTCTTGTGTTTGACGGATTCAACGATGTGAAAGAAGAAGATAAAGTAGAAGCTTATATCATGGTAGAAGTGCCAAGGTAATTGGAAATACCGAGATAGGAGTGAATCATAAATGAGAAAAAACAGTATTAAGAATACAAGGATCAATGGTGAGGTTCAGAAAGAACTCAGTACGATCATCAGAAATGAAGTCAAAGATCCTCGCATTCATCCAATGACTTCAGTCATGGCTGTGGAAGTTGCGCCTGATCTTAAGACCTGCAAGGCATTTATCAGTGTCCTGGGCAACAAAGAAGCAAAGGACGCAACGATCCAGGGCCTGAATAAGGCAGAGGGATATATCAGAAGACAACTTGCAAAAAATCTCAATCTGAGAAATACACCGGAGATACGTTTCATTCTTGATGAATCGATTGAGTATGGTGTGAATATGTCAAAACTGATTGATGATGTTGCCAGAAGAGATGCTTCTTTAGGGAAGACTGAGGAAGAGTAAGAGGTGTGTTCATGAAAAATATAGCAGAAGTACTGGAAGGTGTGAAAACTGTCGGAATCGGTGGACATATCCGTCCGGATGGCGACTGTGTCGGCTCCTGTATGGCTCTGTATCTGTATATCAGAAAATATTTTCCGGATATTGATGTGAATGTTTATCTGGACCATCCGAAGCCGATCTTCGGACATATTGAATCTATCGATGAAATAAAAACAGAAGTGGAAGAAGAAAGAATCTTCGATCTTTTTATTACCTGTGATGTAAGTGCCAGAGACCGTCTGGCGCTTGCTGACAATCTGTTTGAGCATGCAAAGAAAACAGTATGCATCGATCATCATGTGAGCAATTCGGGATTTGCAGATGTGAATCATATCCGTGGAGAGGTTAGCTCCTGCTGTGAAGTACTGTATGGAATTCTGGATCCGGATAAAGTGGATCTTGCGGTTGCAACGGCTGTTTATACAGGAATGATCCATGATACAGGCGTTTTTCAGTATTCTTCTACATCACCGGAAACAATGAGGATTGCAGGAGAACTGATGAAGACGGGAATCCCGTTCAGCAGGATCATAGATGAATCTTTTTATCAGAAAACATATATCCAGAATCAGGTTATGGGAAGAGTTCTTGCAGAAGTATTCTTCTTCAGAACGGTACATGCATCATCGGATATCTTCGAAAGAAAGATATGGATTTTTATGGCGTGACAGGAAGCGATCTGGATGGCATTGTCAGTCAGCTCCGACTTACCCGGGGCGTGGAAGTAGCAATCTTTATTTATGAGCTGGAGACACAGTCATTCAAAGTATCCCTTCGCTCCAATGGCAGGGTAGATGTGAGCAAGGTGGCAGTCTTCTTTGGAGGCGGTGGACACACCAGAGCAGCGGGCTGTGACCTGCAGGCTCTATGTATGATGTGATCAATAATATTACAGCAGAAATTGAAAAACAGCTGACAGAAGAGGAGAACGCATAATGGATGGCGTATTGAATATCCGTAAGGAAAAAGGATATACTTCTTTTGATGTTGTTGCAAAACTCCGTGGAATCCTTCATATGAAGAAAATCGGACATACCGGGACACTGGATCCGGAAGCAGAAGGTGTGCTTCCGGTCGTTCTCGGAAAGGCAACGAAGCTGGTTGATCTTCTGACGGAAAAACAGAAAACATACGAGGCACTTCTTCATCTGGGGCTGGAAACAGATACCCAGGATATGACAGGAACGGTTCTTGAAGAAAAGCCTGTCGAAGTAACAGAAGAAGAGGTACGTACGGTGATCAGGAGTTTCCTGGGGGAACAGCAGCAGATTCCACCGATGTATTCTGCTCTGAAAGTAGACGGGAAGAAACTCTATGAACTGGCCCGTGAAGGTAAGACAGTAGAGCGAAAGCCGCGTGCTGTACAGTTTTATGAGATTGAGATTAAAAAGATAGAGCTTCCATATGTGCGATTTTCTGTGACCTGTAGTAAGGGAACATATATCCGTACATTATGTCATGACATCGGACAGAAACTCGGATGTGGCGGCTGTATGGAAGAATTGCTCCGCACCAGATCCGGAAATTTTGTCTGGGAAGACAGTATGACACTTGCGCAGGTTGAGGAAGCGGTAAGAAATGGTACAATTGGAGACCGGGTGATCAGTATCGGGCAGGTCCTGAAGGATTATCCGGAAATTTTTTGTACACGGGAAGGCGACCGCCTTCTGGAAAATGGAAATGCGCTTGCTGAGAGATTTGTCAGAGGAGAGCACAAAGAAGGCTGGGTGCGTATGTGTGACAGCCAGGGTGGATTCAAGGGAATTTACCAGTGGGATGAGGTGAAAAAACGCTATCAGCCACAGAAAATGTTTTTATAGGCTCCGGGTGAGCTATAAAAGTCAGGAGTAACAGCACAATATGGAATACGTAAAGATTGAAGGACAGTTTCCAAAGTTCAGCCACTGTGCGGTAACACTTGGAAAATTCGATGGAATCCATCGTGGTCACAGGAAACTGATTCAGACGATCCTGAACAGAAAAAAAGAATATGGAGAACTGGCAGTGGTCATGGCGTTTGTTTCCGACAGACAGACGATCCTTACTTCAGAAGAACGTCGTACACTTCTGGAAAAAATGGGTGTGGACATACTGTTGGAATGTCCTCTGAATGATCAGATAAAGCATATGAAAGCAGATGTTTTTATCCGACAGATACTCAAAGGGGATCTTCAGGCTTCCTGTGTGGTTGTGGGAGAAGATTTCCGTTTTGGTCATGAACGCAAGGGATCTCCGGAACTTCTGGAAAAATATGGAGAAAAATACGACTATGAAACAATTGTGATCGCAAAAGAAATGGATGGCAACCGTAAGATCAGCAGTACTTATATCCGTGAAGAACTGAAAAAAGGAAATATGGAAAAGATTGCAGATCTTCTGGGAAGTCCGTTTTTTACGGCAGGTGTCATTGAACATGGAAGAGGAATGGGGCATCGGGATTTTTTTCCAACAGCGAATATCATTCCACCGAAGTCGAAGCTGATGCCTCCGAATGGGGTATATGTGACAGTATCGCATCTTGAGGATGGAGATTATCCGGGAATCACGAATGTGGGATATAAACCAACAGTCGGAGAGAATTTCCTTGGAGTAGAAACAAATCTGTTTGACTGTGATCTGGATCTTTATGGGCAGAAATGTAGAGTTGATTTTATAAATATATTCGTCCGGAACAGAAGTTCACTTCTTTTGAGGCTCTGAAGGCACAGATCCGCAGAGATATTGAGTCCGGAAAGAACTGGTTTCAGGAAGAAAAAGAGCTGGTAAAAACTTTATCATTCGGTAAAAAATAGTTGTTTACAATGCTGCATGTTTTATGCTATA
>ENA-OQEN01000801-OQEN01000801.1-human-gut-metagenome-genome-assembly--contig:-NODE-801-length-12950-cov-3.282149_pt1 | contig 12950 bp, 16 predicted proteins | sample MGYA00242791_ERZ504627 | MGnify/ENA primary metagenome ERZ504627 (study PRJEB26092, sample SAMD00036316) | human gut metagenome | host: Homo sapiens | study: EMG produced TPA metagenomics assembly of... | reverse complement strand
CTGCTAAAAAACGATGTGCAACCGAAAATGTAATATCATCGAAGTTCGTCATAAACCGATGGTTGATCTCTCTGACACAACTCTCCATACTCTCGTATTTTCCCGGATCAATCTCCGAGAACACCTGATAGAACGTATCGAGCAGATGCTTCTCTGACTCTCAAAGTCCGATGTGACATTCTGCACTGGAAACGCATGCAGATATGCTCGTAACCATGCCGAATCCCCACGATACCACTGTGAGATGGTATCATACTTTTGATCCATGTCTAAAATCTCCCGTTCCCAACAGTTTGACATATACGATGCATCGACGATCCGGTTAATCTCCTCATCGGTCAGATACAGATCATATTTCTGATTAAATTTCTGAATAATCTTTCTTCGCTTTGGTACAGCTCTTGTCAGTCCTGTTACCGTGGTTCCTTTATTTTCCGAAGGCTGACTGTAATGCTGCTTATAGTAGCTGTAATCATCCTGTTTTGCTTTTGCTTTTCCTTTGGATGATCTTGCGATCAACCAAGCAACAAGCAGATTGGAGCTCCAAAAAAGCGATTACAATCGAAACTGCCAAAAGCCCACCAAACAGGGAGCTAAAACCAGACAGGCCACCAAACAAAATACAGATTGCAATCACCCAGCCAAGCTTGTTATGCAACTTACTGTATATCTTCGGATTGTTTCTGCCATAGATGCCATACCAGATGAAAAAAATAATTATAAGTGGCATGTTTCTCCTTTACTTATCCCTCTTGCCGGCTCCGCCTGTTAAGAATGATTTCTACTCATCCCTCTTACCAGCTTACGCTGGTAAGAAAGGTCTTCGTAAAAAAATGCTGGCAAGCCGCATTTTTACTCATCCCAGTTATGATACACGTCCTGGACGTCGTCATCCATTTCAAGCATATCAAGGATGCGGTTCATCTTCTTGATGTCATCCTCAGATGTAAGCTCTACGTAGTTCTGTGGAATCATTGTAACGTCTGCCTCAGCCATCGGGATATTCTCTTTCTCAAGGGCCTCACGAACGGCTGTGAACTCATCCGGAGAAGTTAAGATTTCGAAGCTGTCCTCTTCCTCGTTGAAGTCTTCTGCACCTGCGTCAAGTGCAATCATCATCAGATCATCTGCGTCCATATCGCAGTCCTCTTTCGCGATGATAATCTGTCCCTTCTCATCAAACATATAAGATACACAACCAGTCGTTCCGACATTTCCGCCACCCTTTGTGAATGCATTTCTTACATTGGATGCTGTACGGTTCTTGTTATCGGTAAGCGCATTTACGATAATTGCTGTTCCACTTGGGCCATAGCCTTCATATGTAATTGTTACATAGTTTACGGAATTTGCATCACCGGCTGCCTTCTTGATACCACGATCAATCGTGTCGTTTGGCATGTTATTTGCTTTTGCCTTTGCAATGACATCACGCAACTTGCTATTGTTCGCTGGATCTGGTCCGCCTTCCTTTACGGCAACTGCGATCTCACGACCAATGATCGTAAATACTTTCCCTTTGCAGCGTCGTTTTTCTCTTTCTTGTGCTTAATGTTCGCAAATTTTGAATGTCCTGACATTGTTTGTTACTCCTCTTCCTTTAGTTTCGTGATTTTAACAGTAATAATCCTGTTATCTTCTATTTTTACCGGGATAAATTCATACCCCTGATATTCTATCTTAAAGGATTCACCCTCTTCTGGCAACCGTCCATGCTCATAGAGCAGGAAACCGTTTACCGTCTCAAAATCCTCATCCGGGAATTCGATTCCAAGTAAATCCTCCAGATCTTCTAACGTTGCTCCGCCGTCAACCAGATATTCGTCCTCCGACTGCTTCTGGATCTCTTCCGGCTGTTCCTCATCGTGCTCATCCAATATATTTCCGACGATCTCTTCTAAGATGTCCTCCATCGTGACAATGCCTTCCGTTTGACCATATTCGTCCACCACGACTGCCATATGGATCTTCTCCCGCTGCATCCGCTGCAAAAGCTCGGATACATCCTTCGTCGGATGTGTGACAATTGCTTTGTCAACCATTCCCGCAACCGGTGTTTTCGGATCCTTCATATAGACCGCAATCAGATCTTTGATATGTACAAGTCCGATGATATTATCCAGATCCTCCTCATAAACCGGGTATCTGGAAAAATTATTTTCTACTGCAAGCTGCAATGCCTGCTCCACGGTCTGGGTGTTCTCCACAGCAACAATCTTCTGCCGTGGTGTCATGATATCCTTCGCTTCTTTGTCTCCGAACTCAAAGATGTTGTTGATAAGCTCCATCTCGCCTTCTTCGATCAAGCCCTGTTCATGCCCTTCCTCGACCATGGAAAGAATCTCTTCTTCTACTTTGTCTTCGTCCACCTTCTTCGAAAAAAACTTTCGAAAACCACTGGGTCCGCTTTGTGACATAGTTGTTATTTCTCCTTTTATAATTCTAAGCTGATGCGCAGCGCCTCGTTCACGCGGCGGATGATCGTATTGTCCAGATGACAGACTTTTTCTTTCAGTCTCTGTTTGTCGATCGTGCGCACCTGTTCTAACAGTATAACAGAATCTTTGGCAATATCGCAATACCTTGAATCAAGTTCTACATGCGTTGGAAGCTTCGCCTTGTGCATCTGCGACGTGATCGCCGCAATGATCACAGTGGAACTGTATTTGTTTCCCGCTTCATTTTGAATAATAAGTACCGGACGAACGCCGCCCTGTTCAGATCCTACGACCGGGCGCAGGTCTGCATAATAAATATCTCCACGTCTGATAATCAATGCCTTCACACTCCTATTGTTGTTCAAACTATTACAAGTATTTCCAACAATTCTTCTGTGTATGCAATCAATTAGAACTATATTATCAAACGGTGTATCCTATTCTTCTGCTTCCTTCGCAATAATCTGCTCGATGCTTCGTACAATATCTCCGGCGATCATGCTGTACTGTCCCTTTTCTTCTGCGGCCGCCTGACCTGCCATACCATGCATGCAGACACCAAGCTTTGTCGCCTCAAACCGATCCATGCCCTGTGCCAGAAGTCCGGCAATAATTCCAGTCAGCACATCGCCAGATCCGCCTGTTGCCATGCCATTTGTACCTGTTATATTAATATATGCCTGAAGTCCGCCATCGGACACCACCGTGCGCGCATCTTTTAATGCAACGACCACATTATGGCGCTTGGCAAACTCTCTTGCAAGATCGTATTTATTCGCCTTAATATCCGTCACCGACTGATTCGTAAGTCTTGACATCTCCATCAAATGTGGCGTCAGAATGAGCTTCGAATGCATCGTCTCAAACAGATCCATATGCTCGGATAACACATTGATTCCATCGGCATCTAAGACAACCGTGCCATCAAAGCTACGAAGTACCTTGTCAACCAGATACTGCGCTGCTTCCCCGGTTCCAAGTCCCGGTCCTAACACAAGTACATCTGCCCAGCCCATGACCGTCTTCATCGCACTGCGCATCGTGTCGATATCATCTTCTTTGTATGTTGTAAGCAATGCTTCCGGGAGTCTCGACTGGATAATCTCGCGATTCTCCTCTACGGTGCACACACGCACCAGCCCACAGCCCATACGGTAAGCAGCCTCTGCGGAAAACAGTGCCGCTCCTGCCATATTTTTGCTGCCTGCGATGATTCCGACCTTACCATAAGTTCCCTTGTGGGAATCCCTTTTTCTATGTGGGAGCAATTCCTCTACATCCTTTGGATCATAGGTGTATAACCGTGGCTCTACAAAATCAATCGCCTGCTTCGGGAATCCGATATCAACCACGGATACCTCTCCTGCGTACTCATATCCCATACCCATGAGAAGTCCGAGCTTCATCAGCCCGAATGTCACAGTCGCATCCGCATGGAACGCCGTACCGAGCAGGAACCCGGTTGTCGCATCGATTCCGGATGGTACATCGATAGCTAACTTATAACCATCCATATCATTTAATGCTTTAATTACTTCTGCCTGTCTGCCCATTACGGCACGTGACAGACCAACACCGAAGATGCCGTCGATAATCACATCATATCCGGCGTTCACAAGCTCATCCACAAACTTCATATTCAGCTTCTTGGCGATTGCATACTGCGCATCGAAACCAGTGCTGGCTGACTTCAATCCATCTACCCAGTATATCTCGACATCGTATCCTTCCATCATAAGAATTCGTCCGGCTGCGATTCCATCGCCGCCGTTATTTCCACTCTCGACTACGATCAGCACATGCGCGCCTGCCGGAAACCGTTCCTTGACATGCTCCGCGATTCGAAGCGCCGCACGCTCCATCAGTACAAGCTGTGGAATTCCTATTACATTGGTTGTAAATTCATCAATTCTGAACACTTCCTGTCCAGTTGCAATGTATCTCATTTCTTCGTCCCCCGAATTGACTAAGTATATAGGCATTTTACCCCAAATGTCATATAAATACAATATCTGGTTTCGGGAATCGAATTTATGTAGTATACTATGAATCAAAGTAACAAAGGGGGATATCTTTATGTGGGAATTCGTAATCAATTTATTGGAAGTTGCTATATTATTTTTATTATTTAATACTAAACTTGAAAAAAAAGAATTATCTTATTCTTATCTGCTCCAAATTCTTTGTTTATTCTCACAGGCATTTTTGTTGCTTATTCTGAAAAAATTTTCATGTTCGACTATTTTTATCCTGTTGTTTTTTATTGGAATTCATTTTTTATATGGTTTTTTATTCTTTGAGAATAAGCCGATCACATTACTTTTTTGGTCTGTCCTCTATGCCGTCGGAACCATTCTTGCAGATGCTGTGACCACGATTGTTCCAACTGCATTTTGGGATATTGACCTGTCAGCGCTCCTTCCAAATGGTATGCTGCGAATTCCTTTTACTTTAATTTACATCTCGATATTATTCTTATTTACTTTGATTCTGCTCTGTATAAACAACCAGACATTCCGTCTGCCTTTTCGTGAAAAAATCGCCTTTATTCTGCTGTCACTCTTATGTATTGCCATCCTTCAGGCAATTCTAATCCGGCAATTGACTGGATATGCACCAGATCAGGGCAACAACAACCGGTTTCTATCCGTTATTTTCTTTCTGGTATTATTTTTGTTTTTTGCCTTTGTTCTTTATGTATACACACTTGGAACCACGCAGGAACAAAACCAGCGTTTATCGGAAGAAAATATTATACAACAAATGGAGCTTAAACAATACGAACAGGTTGTTTCCTCTGTAGAAGAGCTGCGTTCAGTCAAACATGATATGCAAAATCATATGACTGTCATCTCAGCCATGTTACACGAAAAGCAATACGAGAAAGCCTGCAGCTATATCGACACATACGCAGATAAATTAAATCAGACACATCGTATTATTTCCAGTGGAAATATTCCGATTGATTGTATTGTTACAAACAAACTTTCCTATGCACATGCACAGCATATCAAAACCACACATAGCATCTTTCTTCCAAAAGACATCCTGATTGATGATATTCAATTATGTACGCTGATTGGCAATCTGTTCGACAATGCAATCGAAGCCTGTATGAAAATAAAAGAACCTGATAAACGATATATTGATTTCCAGATAAAACCCTTTAACTGTATGATGTCTATTTACATGGAAAATAGTTGTATCGGTGATTATGTCATAGATAAAAATGGCAAGCTAAAAACCAGCAAGCAGACAAATATTATAAATCATGGAATCGGTTTGAAACGAATCGAGGAGATTGTAGAACGAGCAAATGGTTTTGTCACACTAAACCCATCCAATGATAAATTTGAGGTTATAATACAACTACCAACGGAGGAACACTAACATGCATTTACGAATTATAATATTGGAAGATACACCATCAGAATTTATGCAGACAAAACATGCACTAGAACAATATGCAGATTTATACCATCACACATTCGAAATTGTCTGGGTGCAAAATGAAAGTTCCCTGATTCGCATGTATCACGCTCAATCTTTTGATTTACTTTTGCTGACATAGAAATAAAGCTGCCAAATGCATCCAGCAGTGAAAACGGAATCATAATCTGCAAAAAGCTTCGAGAACTTCAATACTCTGGCGATATCATATTCCTGACTAATTTTCAGGAATACGTCTTTGATGGTTATTCTGTACGTGCCTTCAATTATCTTCTGAAACCGATTACACTGGAAGTTCTCACCCCCTGTATGGATGCATACCTGCAACTACATAGCGATGATTACTATTACTATCAAAACGACCAGACTTATATAAGGATTCCATATACAAACATCATCAGCATATCAAAAGAAAAAAACAATACATTAATTGTAACAACAGACAACATATACATCGAACGTATATCATTAGATGAAATAATGAATAAGCTTTCATCAAACTTTGTTCGTTGTCACAAATCTTGTATTGTAAATATATTGCACGTTCAATCTCTGATAAAAAATAACCTTCACCTCTCCAATAATACATGGCAGTCAGTTGGCAGAAGCTATCTTCCGTCTGTTCGTGCCCATATGTCAAGATTCATGCAAAAATAAAGTTCTTTCACCAAATAATATTTCGCTTTCGTATGATTCCATATCCACATCCGACCAATCCCACAATCAGGCAAATGAGATATGGAATCCCAAACGCGGTTGTAAGCACCTCATCCTGCGGATACAGACTGTCAGAATAATACCGGCACGCCATCGCATATCCATGCACCAAAATCGATTTCCATAGTACGATGCCAGCACCAGAATAAATGTGATCACACTCATCACTGCTGCACTGTTCATATACAGAGATAGCAGAAGTTGCATCATCGACTGCACGATACCCGCCAGCACCGGAAGAAGCACCGTCATCCGAATAAGCTCTGGCATCGACGTATTCGCTACCTCCTCTCCATAGTAAAGAGATAGCGCAATCTGCTGACCAGACATCGACATATTCCCAGTCGAAATCCACGCATATCCGTATGTCATGCCATAGAGCAGCAGAAAATAAAACAGGTTGATGCAGACACAGCAGATACATTTCGAGCTCCACCATAACACACGGCTCCGGCTCTTCAACATAAGCTGCATACCAAAACCATGCATATCCTCTTCCACATAATTTCCAATACAGTATGCAAGCAGAATATACTGCAGAATCCACGCCAGTGGAAGTCTGAACTGATCCGGTGTATTCTGGTTAAAATGAAATGGTCTCTGCCCCCAAAACGCATTGACTATATACCCAAGTGGTGACCAGCTTTCACCATACATTCCCAGATAGTCTCCACTCGCCCGGTCGAGCAAAAGACACGTAATAAAGACAAGTACGATAAGCCACAGATACCTTCTCCAAAACCGGATCAGTCCCTCACTGATATCATATTCCAAGAAGTGCAATAATCTCATATCATGCTTCCTCCTCCAACCGTCCCTCTGACATATGCAAAACCGTATCCGCCATATACTCCATTTCCTCTTTGTCGTGACAGGCAATGATGATAATCCGTTCGTCGTCCATCAGTGCCCGGATGGCATCCCGGATTACACTGACACCTTCCGCATCGATCGCATTGATCGGTTCATCCAGCAGGATAATATCCGGCTTTCCCATAATTGCAGCCGCAATTCCAAGCCGCTGACGCATGCCAAGCGAATACTTGTAATACTTCCGTCTGTCGTCGGGGGCAAGCCCAACCTGTTCCAGCGTCGCCCGGATTTCGTCCTGCGGCACACCGCCCTGCACCTTCGCCAGTATCTCCAGATTCTCCAAGCCGGTATATCCCCGCAGAAACGCAGGATTCTCAATCAGAAGTCCCATACTTGGCGGAAATGAAATATCCTTTCCGAGTGTCTTTCCATTGATCTTCACAGCTCCGCCGGTCGGATAGATCAGCCCTGCCATCGTCCGCATCAGCATCGTTTTTCCACAGCCGTTCTTGCCACTTAAACCATAGATACAGCCTCCGGTAAATGTCTTTGTCACATCCTGCAATACTGGAACACCCTTTATCTTCTTTGTCACATGTTCCAACTTTATTTCCATTTTCCCTGTGCTCCTCTCTTAATCAATATCCCCCCACACACTCCTACAGGAAGTCCCGCCAACGGTTTGAGAGCCATAACAGTAGCCCTTCCACTATCAAAATCACAACTGTTACGATAATAATCCCACGAAATGTTATCCCAAAAACCAGCTGGCTCGGATTTACAAACATAGCCGGATTGTAAGCTGCAAACTTCGGGAACAAATTATACACACCATAAAACAGCATACAGTGAAGCAGCATGGGAAATATCAATGTACCAAATCTGTTTTCCATCCATCCAACACACAGAAGTGGAATTTCTGCATAGATTCCCCCATATACAAATACGATTCCAGTGTAGCTGATTGCATATAATATCGGTTTTTCAAAGAAAAGCGCACTCCACATCATGGAATTTCCTACAACATTCTGCAGGGAAATCGGATCAATCCCAACTGCCGGAAGATAACAGGCGGAAAGTAACAGACTTATCAGCAGCGGTGCCGCTATCGCACATCCACCGCTAAAAAAAACTGCCAAAGCCTTACCTGTTATATACTGCTTTCTTCCCCGACGGACAAGCATCTGCATTGCATACCCGGATTTCCATTCCGAATACAGGGAAATACTGTATGGTAACACCGCAAAAAGTGGCAATGAAAGAAAGAGAAACTGATTAAATGACGAATAATATTCACATCCGATCCACCCCTGCATGATACAGGTCTGAAACCATGAACCGTAATGTTCATCGGTCACAGGTAATCCAAGAATATGATTTCTTTCTTTCATATTTACCTGATAAATATTCTGATACGCCCATATTGTCTGTATGACTGCGACCAGAACGCCGGCCAATGCCGCTACGAAAAATCCTTTGGAACGGAATGCTTTTTTCATCTCTGTTGTAATAACTTCTTTCACTGCACCTTTCCCCCTTCATATCGGATATCCTGAATCTTCATCTCCGTCTTAACCGGATATGTTCCAAGCACAGTCTCATACTCCATACTTCCATTCTCCACATCCTTCCATTGCTCTTCCGATAAATTTGCCTTATAGATCTCATACGGAATCACAACTGTATCACCCGACTGGAAGTTTCCATCCGAAAGAGACGGATTCATATCCTGCGTCATAAACGGATCTGTGCCATTAAACAAATGCGCATATTGAATCGGAATATAAAGATCCAGTTTGTTTGCTTCCTGTACTTTTCCAATCTGATATTCAACAACCAATAGTTTCATCTCATCTGCAGGTATGTTCGGATTCTGATAATCGGTAAGCTCTGGATGCTGTGTATAGAAATCTGAGCTGTTCCACATCTCGGCATTTACGATTGTATACGAAAGTCCACAATATTCCGCTGTCTGTCCCTGCGGAACCTCCCTTATTTCTGGTGAATATGTATGGGTGTTCACATACCAGATACGCAGACCCAGTCCAGTTACCGCAAGCAGGATACCAATTAAAATCAAGACCTTTTTTCTTTTCATGACATATGCTTCTCCTTCATAGTTATTGGCACTCTATATAAATGTGTGTCAACGCATCACGGATATTTTTTTCCTGCCATGCCTGATCTCCAGAAGATGGCATATTCCCAGCTATTTCCAGATAATATTTCGGAGAAGTGAAAACCTCATCCACGGATTTCTCTCCTATGAATTCATATGGATCTTCGCCATTCCCATCCCCTTCTGTATAACATTCAACATAACTGGTTCCTCCAATAGCTATCGTTACCGTCTCTCCTGGTCGAATCTGATAATATCTGGCAAGTTTTTCGATCTCCGCACCCTGTATTTCTTCCCAGCCGTCTCTTTTTGACATATAGAAATCGTTATACGCATACCCATAGAAACTCTTTCCGTCTACATATGAGATATAATCATCCTGTGTACACACAATCTCACACATAGTTGGCAAAAATTCCTTCTCATACCGATCCTCGTTTGTTACTTCAATCTCCGCATATACAAAGTTCGCTCCATTATCAAACTCTTCTGTTATCCATTTGGAATCCTTAGGATCTGTCTCAACGTAGTCCGAATTATAATGCTCACTCTCTACAAACGCTTCATATGTATCGTATACGTGGAAATACGTGACAGTAAATCCAAATCCATTATATATCTGATAGCTTCCTTTGGAAAATACGGAACCATCCTGTTCTACTTTCTCCTTATTTTCTACTGCCTGCTCAAAAAATTGCTGTTCTTCATCTTTATCTGATGCCGATGCAGCCATATCCGTGGCAGTTTCTGTTGCCACGGACGATGATACTTCTTCTGTCGTTACTTTCCCATTTCCAATAGAGCTTTTATTTTTTACAAATCCTATCATGCCAATAATCACGGAAAAGCAAATAACACTGCCTAAAAAAATATCACCCGTTTTTTCATATTGTCCCTCTCTCCTTAATTCAAAATAGTATAGCTTCCCGCACAATCCGGACTCCATACACCTTTTGCTGTACCATTGCCACTTTGTGATTTTACTCCCAAAGATGCATACCTATATCCTCGTTCATATACGCCATTTGTAACAGCATATTTTCCTGTACTATTTACAACACACTCTCTCGTAGCTCCATACTCATTTCCCGCCGGTTTTAATGAATCATCTAATCCATACGATCCATAAGGAGTTATCATGAGTTTTGTCAGATTATTATATGCTCCATTCCAGTTAAAATAAATTTTGCTGGTCTCTTTGGCTCATACATAAAGCCAAAGCAATTTGCATTTGCTTTTTTCTCTGCTACTGCTTCTACTGATTTCCGCAGCAGATCTGCCACCCTTGATGTTTGTTTTCTTTCTGCCATAGCATTATCCCCCTTCCTTTGTAGTTCTCAGATTTTATTACTCGAGTCCCTCTGTTTTTCCAACATAACACACAAATCAAAAATTTCAATCCCTCGTGGTGCGAACGACATCCTGATGGGTGTGAACGACACTCTTTATACTTTTTTTTTGCATTTTTTTCTTTTCCTCGTGCTACGATATATCCTGAACATAGGAGAACCAATATGATTGAAACTTTCGCTCATCGACTAGCCCAAAAATTAATATCTCTATCCACCAAAAATACTGTTACAAAAGATGATATTGCAGTAGTATCTTATGGTATTGAATGTTTGCTAAATCTCTGCATTCCTTTCTTCTTTTTTCTGATATATTCCTGTTTTACGCATCGCATTTTGGGTATGGTTTACTTTTTAATTTCATTCTTGTTTTTACGAAATCATATCGGAGGTTTCCATGCAAAATCCCATATACGCTGTCTGCTATACAGCACCATTTATGGACTGTTTTTCTTATGGTTGCTGACACTACCCATTCTTCCCGGCTTATATATTAAACTATCCATATATGGTATCATTCTCGCAGGAATTGCAATCGGAAAACCTATATGCCAGACAAACATGAATTCTACACGAGCTCGTATGAATTCCTATATTACAATTATTCTGGAATGTCTGTGTATGATTTGTTTTGACAAGATATGGCATTCTACTACACTCAGTACAGCTATCTTTCTTGGTTCCTGTGCAGCCGCTATACTTTATATACCTGGGAGAATATTTCAACATAATACGTGAATTTTCTTGACAATTTTCCAGAACTAAGATACCTTTGAAGTATCTATCAAGGAAACGAAGGGAGGAAGGAATCATGGTATTTATCGAAGGTGTCGGCTACGTGAACGACAGCAGTGCCGTTGCAACGCCGAATCATACGCAGTCCGTATCGGAAACAACAGCAAATTTTGATGGTATGCTTCGCACGGAAACAGATAAATTAAATCAGGCATCTGTCACAACGAACCTTGATTCCATCTTCAAGGAAGCCGCTGACAAATACGGCGTATCCGAACGACTCTTAAAGGCAATCGCCTATACAGAGTCCGGTTTTCAGGCAGATGTGACCTCCTTTTCCGGTGCGATGGGAATCATGCAGCTTATGCCGAGCACGGCAAGTGCATATGGGGTATCCGATCCTTACGATGCTTACCAGAATATCATGGGCGGTGCAGCCGTGCTGAAGGATCTTCTGAATATGTTCCAGGGAAATCAGTCGCTTGCAATCGCAGGCTATAATGCCGGATGTGGCAATGTAAAAAAATATGGTGGCGTACCACCATTTACTGAGACACAGAATTATGTTGCCAAGGTCACGAGTCTGATGCAGACCGGTGTATCGGTTCCTGCAAATACAGTCACAGTAAATCCTTCTGCAAATACCTCTTCCAATACCGGAACGGCTACAAGCGAAAATTTCAATACTTCAAATGAAGCAACTGTTTCTTCCGAAACAGCAAAAAAAAATGCGGAAATCCTCGCAGAGATCAAAGAGATCATCTCTGCCATTTCCACACTCACAACGAACCAAAGCACGTATTCAAATACATCCATGCAGAGTGGTCTTTCCGCATTAAACGGAACATCCGCTTCCGATTTCAGTGCAGGCAGCCTGCTTTCCTCCTATGGGAATCCGATCTCTACGATTCTGTCATCCTTACAGAATGTAGATACAACGGACACGGACAGCCTGCAGAAAGTTCTATCCTACGCAGAGTACCAGTTACTCACCAGCCACTACACAAACATGGTTGATATCATCTCCGTACTCGGAAGTACTGGTTTGAGTACAGAAAATGATTCCGACGACTCTCTATCGCATCTATTCGAGCTTGCCACACAGCAAAACATGCGTAAAGTCATCAATGTTATGGGGAATTCTACTTCCCTTCTATAAAATACAAAGAGTTGGTTGTCCATTCAATTCTACGCAGACGCGCTCCCGCTCGGTTCAGCACGTAACGGTACTAATTCGTGCTTCGCACTCATTAAGTGCCGACGTGCTTCAACGGTCTGCTTTAGAATATGAATGAAACAACCAACTCTTTTTACATTTTGCAGAGAAGA